>RRZU012214256.1_pt1 | contig 11998 bp, 7 predicted proteins | sample 2165561 | NCBI WGS metagenome assembly RRZU01 (sample SAMN10456909, study PRJNA506462) | wastewater metagenome | isolation source: wastewater sludge | place: USA: Moscow, Idaho | reverse complement strand
CCGAAGTGCTGGCTTATTTGACATACTTTTCCTGTTGCCCAATTGGCATTTATCTTTTACGATAAATTATCATTAACGATAATATATTTTGTCTTGAGCTAAGAACTGTGACAAGGACTATTTGCTGCCGCATCGCCACCTTTGGTAGTCAGAGCTGATGGATTGCATCTCGCTCTTGGCCGTCACAGCACGGCTTCTCGATCTCCATGACTCGGATCGCGAGCCGGGTGGATACACCGCCTTCATCAAGGAAGACCGGCAAGGAACTGGCGATGGCCTGTACTTGGATATCGCAGTTTCCGTGATTGAGTGCTTACGGGCATACGACGCCGAATCAAATCAAGACTCAATTCCTCAATGGAAAATTGTCGAGCACGTACAGCGTGAACTCGAAAGCCACGAGAACGACATCTTGTTCGTCCTCAACGTGCTGCGCCGTCCCACTGAGCTTCATTACATCGATCGCGCCAGCCCAATCACGCCGGTTCTGAACTCCGAAAAGTTACGCACGGCGCTGATTGAGAAGACGGCCTACCTAGACGAATACCGGCTATCGCAAAGCGGTCGCCTGCTGATCTCGCTGTCGGCCATTGCCAAAGACGCAGCCTATATGCGAGGGGATGCGTACAACCTTCTTCATGCCATTGAATGGTGCGATTTTGGGAAAGTTATTTCGTTCGCTAACGAGATCAGCGGCCAACTTAAGAACGAGATCCTGGAGATCCGGGGGGCCATAGAAAAGACGGGACGATCCGAGCGGGTGACCAAATATATCGACCGCTTTGAGCAGTACATCAAGGTTATTCGAGAAACCGTCGAGATCGTTCAGAAGGCTGAGTACCAGTTGAACAGTCTGGAAACGCAAGATGCCTTCCATGTCTGGGTCGAGAAAAATGCCAAGGATGACTTGGCTTTCGAAGCACTGGTCCAGGCGGTGATGCGAATCCGCCGAACGCTGACGGAATTCAATCGGCTGGTTTCTGAGTTGGTGAGCGGCATTTTGAAGCACTCCAGAAATGCCGCCCCGACCATCAACTTTCTCGACGTGGCAGCCAGCTATGTAAGCACGCCGATGGCAGAGAGCATTCAGGACTTCCTGCTTCGGCAGTGGGGGGCGGTCAATCTGGTGACCGCTTTCTTCTCCCAAGACGACGGAAGAAACGCCATCCATCTGCGCCAGGCATCGGAAGCCAGGAGCACGGTATTTGACGAAGAAGGCGTTCTCCAGATTTCGAGAATCGGGAAGCTGAAGTTTTTCGACATCCATGGAGAGAAGATTGTTGAGGCGTTGCAGAAAGGTCCAGTGTCGCTCTCCGAAGCCATTCAGATGGGCTTCTTTATCAACGGTGACGAACTTCTGATTGGTGATCTGATTGGTGTGTTTGTCGCCCCAGACAGCCTCAACATCGAATACCCGATCTCGATTCGCGTTGCGCCAGAAATGTCCGAGAAAACCCTTGGTAATAACAGAGCGCTGTTGTTTACCGATATTGAAATCCGTTTGGAAAACAAGGCATGAATAACACCGATCTTGGCCGGGCTCAGGCCTTTCTAATTCGCTATCGCATGGCTGCCACCCAGACTATGCGGCGTAGCGTGAGCCGCGAGGAACGAGAGATTGCCACGATGCTCCGGGCGGCCGATCCCTCCATGATTCAGTTGCTTTCCGAAATCCTCGATGGACAGGGCTATATCCTGGCATCCATGACCGATCTCGATGTTAAAGGGGTACCCGCTGGCGGTACGGTCTTTATGCTGGTCAGGAAGCCGGATTCCGATGCCCCATGCTTCGGCACGGAACGGATGATCGTCCGGCTGAGATCGATCAAAAGTGTCGAAACCGATACGGCGGCGAAAACCTGGTTCGTGCAGCTTTGGTTCATCTTGTTGGACTTGATCTATACGCGCCGCAACAGAAGCCCAAACTCACTTCAGGAATGGGTGGATACCGGGTTCAAAAAGACGCTCTTTGTCGATTGCGTGAAGGAATACATCAACGACCATGTGCGCAAAATTGACATCGGAACATTGAAGACCGATGCGATCTACACGATCTTGACGACACCCAAAGAAGCTCAGTTCACTCAAATCTGCAACGCGTTCCTTGAACTGATGTGTGAGGCCGCGCTCCTGGAGCAGATCGAACCCGAGGTCTATCGCCAGACCCTGTTGTTCGCCTACGAAATCAAACTCAATTTTGATCGGCAACTCGCACCGATTCTTTCATTGAACGATCCGTTCGATGCTGCTTCCAGTGTCCTGATCAGTACAGTCGAGGAGGCCTGAGATGGCATCTCTCCATCAAATTGAAGTCGCCAACTTCCTCTGCGAGGACTATGAGAACAGTAAGGAATGGTTCCCTCTATACCGTGGAGTGACATTCAGGCTGTTCGGCCAATCGACAGCTTTCCAGATTGACAACGGTGGCGGCAAAACGAGCTTGTCCGACGCTTGGCTCTATTTGCTGAGCCGGGACCGTCGCCTGAAGCCGAAGGTGGAGGATCGTGTCGCACCGGCTGACAAAGGCTGGACGCACATCCGGATTGAGTTCATTGAAAAGCCGCTCGATGAAAACATTCTTCAGTCCGACTTGATCACGCTGACGCCCGAGGATGCACCGGGTACCACGTACGTTATCGGTTTCTGCTGGAACCGGGGGAAAGATCCGTTCTTCTACCGATACCAGGGCACGCTGAACGATGTGCCTTGCTACAAACAGACCGACAACCGGCTTGAGTTGGTCAGTAACGAGGTATTCAGGAAGACCGTCGAGCGGATGCCGGGGGCTGTCTGGAATCGTTGGGGAAGTATTTCCGAATGGCACGAGGAAGTCGGTCTGCTCACCAATATGGACATCGTCAAGCAAAACGTCGAGTTCCAGGTTGCTGGTGCAGGCGACTATTCCGCGATGATTACCAAGGTGAAGAAGCGTAGCGATGAGCGATGGGATGAAGCCTTCTTCCGCGAACTGATCGCGCCCGAGCTACTGCGCCAGCCGGTCAGCGAAGACGGCGATGTGGAAGACACCAAGTTCGAAAACATCCTGCTGAAAACCTTGAAACCCACGGCAGCCGCCTTGGTCGATATCGCCAAGGCCAATGCCGAACTGGCCAATGTGGAAAACGCGCTGCATGCGTTTGATACTGTTGAGTCGAAAGCTGAAACGGTGGTGGTCGCCAACACTGCCTACCAAGAGGCGATTAACAGCGTCAGAGAAAACGCCGCTGTGATCTACAACCTGGCGGTCAGGTCGCCGTTGCCGGGTGTCCCGACAATTCCGGCAGACGCGCAATGGCTGAACGATAAGCCCCTGATGGGCCTGCTTTATGACATGGTGGTTGATAGAGAGCATGGGATTTTGGTCACAGAGTCCGGCCTTGGAAAACTGCTGGGCGTGCCGGCTTCCGAGTTCAACCGAGGCAGCGGATCGCAGAAGCGGAATTTTTGCTCCAATGACGTCATTGATTTCCGGCATTTTCTCCATCGCTTCGAACAACCCACGGCGTCGACCGACAGCTCTCAAAGTGACTCGCAGGACAATGAGCCGGTAGAGGCAGCAAAGATCGAAGTTAAAGCGAGAAAGGAAAGGCGTGCGGTCTCCGGGTTTAACCTCGAAACCGCGTTGGAGATGGTTGCGCTTTGTGGGAACCGGCCCATTGTTGGCACCGCCGATAGTGAAAATATGTTGAAGCGGGCTTTCGGTGTGGCCGCCGAGATCGACACCAATCCTTATCGCCGCGAAGCTAGACAGCTACAGGTAAAGCACGGCGTATTGAAGAGCAGGGAATCGGTTCTCTACAGACAGAATATCAAGCTCGACGAAGAAAAAATCTCGCTGGAAAAGAGCCAAACCGAAGCTCGCGAAAACGAGTTGGCTTATGAGAACTTTGTCGCAAAGAGTGGTTATTACCCCGAAGAACTCCGGCAATCCCCCGCAGAAGCCAAGAATTGGGCGCATGAGCAGCATCAGGATGCACAGACGAAACATGGGCAACACAAAGAACGGGTCGGACGTCTCAGTTCCATTTTTGCATCCTGGACCCAGCTTCACGACCAACATGGAATAACGCCTCTGGCTGAGGTGCTTGAGGCCATGGACCGTTCCTTTTCCGAGGTTCAGTCAGCCGCAAACAAGGCGAGCAACGAATTGTCGATTGCGACTGGCCAGAAGGAATCAAAAGAGGAAGAATTCCTGGGCAGCAGTCGGCGGCTAATGGCCCTGAGAAGCGATGTTGAAAAACTGCAAACCTTGAAGGCATTCGAACCCTCTTACCGAGAAGTCTTTGGTGATGCTGAACCGGATACCTTGAACCCGCAGCAAGGCCTGAAGGATGCGAATCGTGAGTTGCAGGCTGCCACCAGAAAACTAAGCGAAGCAAGACGGTTTCGCAGCGAAATTGATGCCAATGCAACGTCACGAAGGCTGTATGTCGAGTGCTTTGGCGAAGTCGATCCGAACAAGGTCGATCCGAGCGGCGAACTCAACAGAATCAACGGTGAGGTTGGGGCTTTGCGGGAAACACTCGCTGAGTACCAAAGCCTTGAGGAAAGCCTGCAACTGTTCGAAGACGGCCATCCGAATGTTCTGCCGAAAGACTGGCTGGCCGGCATTGAGAGACAGCGGACTGATTTGCACGAAAAGGACCGGCTGGCCGGAGACGAGATTGCCAGAACTGAGCAAGAGATCGCCGACATGGAGGCTTTTGCTGTCGCCGATGACCGTGTTTATTCGGATGCGCTCCACGCGCTCACCGCAAGCGGTTGCTCGTTTAAGCGTCTGCACGAAGTCCTGGCAGGTGCCGTCACAGGTGATCGCCTTGAGGAATGTTTTACGCTGTTCTCTGCGGCCTTATCTGCCCCAGTGGTAGCTACGCTGGACGATGCCGACAATGCCACGGCGTTGCTTGAGCACCAGCGGAAGACCGTACCCGTCTTTCTGCTTGAGCCTTTGCTTCAGTTTGCCCAGGGGGGAACCGTCACCGTTGCGGAAAATGGCCTGGTACACAATTTCCTGATCGGTCGGAAGACCCGCCAAGTCAGCATCCTGTTGAATCCAGGGCTTCTTGCGGAAGAGAAGGAAAACGCTGAGGCGGCCATCCAGCGGATCACGAAAGATCGTGAAGAGTGGGCGCGACAACTTCGCTCGATTGCGCCTGACTCCGCTTCCGTCTTGCTGGCTATCAAAGCGGATGAGGCAGTCAGGCGCGGTTCACGTCGTATTTGTGATGATGCAAGATCAGCGCTTAAGAAGCTCGAACAACCGCTTGCCAAGGCACAGCGTAATGCCCAGCCGGATGCCATGGCAGCCGTTGTAGCGATGAAAAGCCATATTCAGGCGGGCGGTGATTTGGCTTACCAGAAACTGGTCGAGGAAACGATCCCCGAACTGGAGATGGCGGAAGGCAAGGCCAATGAGAAAGTTGATCTCTTTAACCGCCAAACTACGGATGAAGCCTTGGAAGCCTTGCTCAGTATGCGCAGCTTCAAGAAACTTGGCGGCAACCAAGCCATGGAGAAGCAGCAGGAGGAATTGACGACTGGAGAAAGAGCGCAGAAAGCGCTGGAAGGCGAAATTGCGGACCTAGGGGCTCGTATCAAGGAGACTCTAAAACCAGCAGCAGCGCAGGCTCAGTCGAAGCTTTCGGATATCACCGCCAAGCGAGCAGAGGAACGGGAACCTCTTATCTGTGCAATTGAGTTCGAGACCAATGGCGATCTCGCATTCATGCAAAACGAACCAGGTCTTTTGGCGGAAATTGACAGGAATCTCCAGTCAATGATTTTGGCCACGGAGAACGTCGATTTCGAACGGGCACAGCGGTATGCAAACAGTTTGAACGCTGGCAACCGAAGCTACGCAGAACAATTGGCTGAGTGGCAAACGAAAAAAAATGATACCGAAGGCAAATTATCCACTGTTCGCACTGAAAAACAGGGTGTCGAAATTCGGCTGGATGCCATCGAGAACATGATTCCGCGAGTCCATCAGACCATCTTTGACCTTGTTGGGAAGCTGCTTCTGCTAGACCGTCTGCCCGATTCTGTCCGCAACACCCTGCCGGCTACGCTTCCTGCTGAAGTCCGGGAATACGCTGAAACTGTGGCCATCGCAGCCCTCGGATCAGAACCGGGAACTTCCGAGGAGGTTACTCAGGCCTGGCATAACTTGTACGTCACTGTGGGATCAGAAATCACCATCAATGCACAAGGACTTGCGGACACGGCGCAAAAGCTGAACGAAGCCCAGCAATCGTTCTCAACTGAACGGACCTATTACTGCCAACGAGCCAGAAGCGGCGAAATCAAGGGACTCAACTCGCTCGAAATCGAATTGATCGAAAACGCGAAGACTGTCGAGCGAATCCGCCGGTTCCGCGAGCTAAGGGGGGTTATCCAGAAGCAAATCGATGATCTTCACGTGGCCCTGGATAAGATCACCAAAACCATGGAGGTCAATCGCCTGGCGACCATCGAAAACCTTTCGAAGCTCGCCAAGCAGGCATCCAACAATAAGACCACTCTTGATCGTGTGATGTCCCGGCATGCTCATGCAAAATTCGAGATCTCATGTGATATCGCTGACGAAGCCAAAATTCAGGCGATCATCGAGTCGCTTATTCTTGAAATCCAAGACCGTGAGAAGGCGCTTCGGGAGAAAAAGGCCAGTTTGTCGAATGCGGAAATTCGAGAGCGAGATTCGGAGTATCGAAACCTCATTCACCGCAAGATTTACAGCGGGATTTTCACCGAAACGAAGGTCGAGTTTGTGCACGATGCCATTCGTTCGGGGAAAACGCTCTTTACCGAGCCAGGCGAACGCCTGTCGACTGGTCAGCACACAGCTTTGGCCATGATGTGGCTGGTTCGACACGCTGAGTACGTTCAAACCCGTGTCGCCATGATGCACGGCACTCGCCGGGAACAGAAGAAGGCTTTGCGGGGCTCCCAGAGAGTCATGTTCTTCGATGGCTTGTTCTCGAACCTTTCCAACGAGTCGTACATCAATGCGGCCTTCCATGGGTTGAAAGATGTAGGCGACAACTTCCAATTGATCGGTCTCATTCACAACCCGCACTACGTAAACAACCCGCAGATTTTCCCGACCCACCTCATTGGCAAGCGTGTCCATGGCCAGACGTCGGATCGGACGTTCATGGCGTTCAAGCCTTGGCAGGCAGACAACGGGATGCTGTTTGCCACGACGGCTGTCCGGCAGAATGAGGGTAGCCATGCTTGACGACCAGATATACCGTCGTTTGCTGCATAAATCGCGGAATAGCACCGCTTCGAAGCTGTCGTCAGCCTCAGCAATGAAGATGTTGGTTGGGGAATTCAGTGACCCGATCGAGGTGCGTCGGTCCCTGAAGCGTCTCCAAGGTGACGGGAAGGTGGAATATTCGGCTGACCTTCAAGGCAACCCGGTCAGTGCTTTCATCACGGTTGTTCGCCCTAAGGAGGAGGTTCCCCCGCATCTTAATCGATGGCGTCAAACGCTGGCGACCTCGACCCTTTCTGAGTCCGACAATTGCTGTCTCGATAGCCTGGGTAACGCCTTGCAAGGCATGGACTCAGAAGCGATGCATTCGCTTCTGGATGGCCTTATACGCTTGCGCGCAGATCAAGCAATGCTGGCAGGACAGCTGGCGTTCAATGTCAGTGCTGCCTATCTCCTAGGTTCATCCAAGCTGATCGGTTCTCTGGATGCCAAGGCACTGAAAGAATTTGGCATCGATACCGGAGCTTTTCTAGCTCGACCACCTTATTTGGTAGTGTCTTCCCCGGAACAATCGAGCGCAGTAATTCTGATTGAGAACCCAATTGCCTTTGAGAAGGCAATCCTCTCAGATGCTGCCAAGCACTGTACCTTCATCTGTACTTTTGGATTCGGGCTCAGTAACTCAGCTAACGAGTATGGCAATCAGTTGGCTGGAACTGTAGAAGCAGGCAACGCCATTCTCTTGCAACGGGGAAAATTTACTGCCGATTGCTTGGAACAACTGATAGGCCAACCGAATGTTTTTTTTTGGGGCGACTTAGATATTGCCGGCATCCAGATCTACGAACGCTTGTTGAAGAAGATTCCCCATCTGCGATATTCCGGTCTGTACGAACCAATGGTTTCCGCACTGAATGAATCTGATCGTTGTCACCCTTATGTCAGCGCTGTCGGTAAGCAAGGGCAGCGTGTTACGGCAGTATCTGATCCTGTTAGCGCAATGCTTATGCTGCTCTGTGAGCGGAGAGCAGTCGACCAAGAGATTGTCACTTCACATCAAATCTCTGTGCTTGCTGACTCCTCGTTTCATCATCCTTCCACGTAACAACAAGTATCTGTCTAACTTGTATAGCTACGGCAGCGCTCCCCTAAGCTAGCAAGTTGAACCCACTCAAATATTCCCTATTTTCTGTATGAAATAGCTGGATCTAGGGCAAAATGCTTATGATGAATTAATACAAGGTGAACGGTTTGCAAACGTTTCATAATCCTGACCGCTTTATGTCAGACCTACGGCAGGTGCTATCGCAGGGTCGAAAACGGATTGGGCTACTCGTAGGTGCAGGTGCGCCAATGTCGATGCGGGTGGACGGAAATGGTTGTTTAGCACCGAAGGGCACGCCCCTGATGCCTGGCGTCGAAGATCTAACGAAACAGGCCATCGAAGGACTAGATGAAGTGCAACAAGCCGCTGCTAACGCGGTCAGGTCTGAGTTGGGAGCAGACGCCAACATTGAGACAATTCTCACCCGTATTCGCTTGCTGCAGCAGGCGCTCGGCCCAGCCAAAGTGCACGGTTTAGACTCTGCTGGCTATCAGATTTTAGGTGCTGAGGTGTGCAAAAAGATTGGGGCGGTTGTGGGAGCGAGGCTCCCTCAGGGACAGAACCCGTATACCGAGCTAATCTCCTGGATAAGTGGAACGTTAAGGTCGCACGCAGTCGAAATATTTACGACCAACTATGATTTGCTTTTCGAGGAAGCATTTGAGCGAGCTCGTGCATCATATTTCGACGGCTTTACCGGCGGACATGCGCCGTTTTTTGATCCGGTGAGCGTTGCAAGCGACGATTTGCCCCCTCGCTGGTCTAGATTGTGGAAACTTCACGGCTCCTTGGGGTGGGCTCTTGAGGGGCAATCCGTAGTGCGTGGCTGCGGTCGTGAGGCAGCACAGTTGGTTTACCCGGACCATCTAAAGTATGAACTGACACAAAAACAGCCCTATTCAGCCCTATTTGAACGCCTGCGCCAGTTCTTGTTGTCGCCAGATACTTTGCTTTTGACAACTGGGTTTTCGTTCCGAGATGCCCACATTTGTGCGGTCCTCGATGAGGCTCTTGCCATGAATGCCAACGGCTCTGTTATGGCATTTCAATACATGCCATTGGAGTTCGAGGCACCTGCATGCAAGCTCGCCTACGACAGACCAAACTTGTCAGTGTACGCGGCAGACGGCGCGGTTATTGGGGGAGTTAAAGGGGCATGGAAGCCTGGCGATCCGCCGAAAAATTGGGAACAGATTCGTGCCACCTTCTGGGGCGTGCGGCATGAAAGTGACACAGGCGCATTTTTATTGGGGGACTTTGCTCTATTCGCACGGTTCTGCGCTCTTGCTCAGGCCTCAGACATGAGCAGGCAACCCACGACTGATACATTGCTCGCAAACTTGTCTGGTAGTGGAAATTCCGTCGAGGCGGTGGCAGTTACCAGCGCGGAGACGAAGTAGACGTGAGTGCGAAGGATCCAACTTTCTTGGGGCACGTCGCTGCAGTTTCCGGACCGACAGTGACCGTTACTCTCGCGGAATCCCTCTCATCGGGCATCGCGTTAATCAAGGGGCACATGTACCGTGTGGCTCAAGTGGGGAGCTTTGTTCGAATACCGCAGGGCTATCAAGACCTGTACGGTATCGTTAGTGAGGCTGGAGCATCAGCGGAGGTTGGGACGGTAGGTGGCGGTGGCACCCGTTGGATGAGGGTCGAACTGGCTGGGGAGTCGCTTGGAGAAAGCTTTGAGCGAGGACTGAGCCAACTGCCATCAATCAACGACTCTGTTCATATCGTGACAGAGAGCGATCTGCGGCGCATCTATGGATCGGAAGGTTTGGATCAGGTCGCTATCGGTACTCTTTCAAGCTCTGAAAGCATCACGGTCAAACTATCGTTGGATTCATTGGTTACACGCCACAGTGCGATACTTGGCTCAACAGGTTCCGGAAAGTCCACAACAGTTGCCAGCCTCATGCGCTCGATTGTGCGTCCTGGCGCTGCTAAGGGGGCTCCAGCTGCTCGAATTTTGTTGCTTGACCTCCATGGTGAATACACACATGCCTTGGCAGATATCTCAAGGATATTTAGCGCAACCCCTCAGCCAGGTGAAGAGCCGCTATATGTTCCGTATTGGGCCCTTCAGTCGCGAGACTTGCTTGATTTTGTCGCCGGGGCTTTGACCGAGAACCAAGAAATTGCCTTTTCTGACAAGATCCAGGAAATGAAGGCCGCAGTGCTGGGCAAGGCCAAATTTCCCGGACTCGATCCCCAGTCATTGACAGTTGATAGCCCAATACCATTTAGCCTAAAGCAATGCTGGTATGACCTAATCGATTTCGAGACGAGAACGCTGAATGGACCCCAGCGAGACCAGCCGGCGCTTGAGCAGCATGGTGATCCAGACAAACTTGTTCCTCCACGCTACACGCCTGCTGCACTTGGGGCGGCTGGACCATTCCTGAATCAGCAGGCGAAGGGCATTCGGCGCCAGTTAAATCTGATGCGCTCCCGCCTCTTAGATCATCGATTTGATTTCATTTTGCACCCAGGTCCATGGGAGCCAAATTTGGACGGAATCGTCCAACAGGATTTGGATCAATTACTTGAGAATTGGCTTGGCCACGATAAGCCTATAACGATTCTCGATCTTTCCGGTGTGCCCAGCTCTGTACTGAACACATTGGTTGGGTCGATATTGAGAATCACATATGAAGCATTATTCTGGAGCAGGGAGAAGACCGAAGGAGGCGTTCATCGACCCTTGCTAGTGGTGATGGAGGAGGCTCATCGCTACCTTTCCGGGGGCAAGGAAGCTAATGCGGCAGCTGATATAGTTAAGAGGGTCGCCAAAGAGGGGCGCAAGTATGGCATTGGTGCCATGGTGGTTTCCCAGCGTCCAGCAGAGGTTGATGAAACCATTCTTTCCCAATGCGGCACCATCATGGCATTGCGCCTATCAAATCCCGAGGATAGATCCCGCGTAAAAGGTGCTCTTCCTGACAACCTGGGTGGTCTTGTTGACCTGCTGCCAGTATTGCGAACCGGTGAGGCGATTGTTGCGGGAGAAGCTGCACGGCTACCGGTTCGATGCCGAGTTACATTGCCACCACTGGAGCAGCGACCGAAGAGCTCTGATCCTAAAGTCTCGGAGGCTTGGGCAAATAAACGAGTAGCCGAAGGATACGACCGTGTTGTTGCATCCTGGCGAGCTCAGAGAACATTTGCTGTAGCGCATGACCCTAACATTACCCGTTTTCCAGTTCACGACGAAATAGAGCCACAGGGAGATCCCAATGATTCGTGATCCGATTGCATCGTCAACAATCGTCGCTGTTGGTTATGACGAACCTTCCCAAACTTTGGAGGTAGAGTTTAAGTCGGGCAGCGTGTATCAGTACTACAACGTATCGCAAGCGCTCTTTGACCAACTAATGGCTGCTGCATCTAAAGGACAATTTCTTCACTACAACATTAAGAACGCCTACCCATACGCGCGCGTGGGGTAACCGGTCTCCAAAATAGAAAGCGCTGTGCTCTTCAAAGTATGTGCCCTGGCTATAAAAAATTCATAGATGAGTGCACGCTTCTACAGAAGGAGACCTTTTCCCCCTGAATAATGACTTTCCGAGGGCGTCCTCGTGTTTTCCTCGCAAGAGGCCAGTACTGCCCCTTGGTCAGCGCCCTAGTTCCCAATGGTACGTCATCCCCCAAGGCCTGAGAATGCTTTGTCAGGT
>RRZU010450572.1_pt1 | contig 12000 bp, 9 predicted proteins | sample 2165561 | NCBI WGS metagenome assembly RRZU01 (sample SAMN10456909, study PRJNA506462) | wastewater metagenome | isolation source: wastewater sludge | place: USA: Moscow, Idaho | reverse complement strand
TGTGGGCAAGCAGGTTGCGTTTGAGGCCGCTGGAAACCGGATGAACGATGTGGGTGATCGTCTCGCTGACCATGTTGCGGCGCGCGACCTCGATCAGCTGCGGGTTCTTCAGCATCTGGTCGGCGAGCTTCTTGATCTCGTTGGAGAAGGTCGCGGAGAACAGCAGGCTCTGGCGATTGGCCGGGAGCAGGGCGAGGATGCGCCGGATGTCGGGGATGAAGCCCATGTCGAGCATGCGGTCGGCTTCGTCGAGGACGAGCATCTCGACCTGGCCCAGCGCGATCGTCTTTTGCTGCACGTGGTCGAGCAGGCGGCCCGGCGTGGCGACGACGATCTCGATGCCCCGGCGGAGCTCCTGGATCTGCGGGTTCATGTCGACGCCGCCATAGATGCAGATGCTGCGCAGCGGCAGATGCCTGGAGTACATCTTGACGGACTCGAAGACCTGCATGGCCAGCTCGCGGGTCGGCGCCAGGATCAGGGCGCGGACCGGGTGGCGTGCCGGGCTGGCCGACGTACTGGCGTGGCGGGCGAGGCGGTTGAGCAGGGGCAGGGTGAAGCCCGCGGTCTTGCCGGTGCCGGTTTGGGCGCCGCCCATGACGTCGTGGCCGGCCAGGACGACCGGAATGGCCTGGCGCTGGATCGGCGTGGGGTCGGTGTAGCCGGCGTCGGTGACAGCCCGCAGGATTTCAGGAATGAGTCCGAGTTCGGAAAACGACATGGGTACGTTCAGGTTATGGGTGACCGCAATTTAGTGCAGTGCACCATTCAGGTAGAGCAGCATTATACATCGGCCGGCCATCAGCGCCGCGTCAGATAGCAGGTGACCTCTTCGCGATCGTGGTAGAGGTGCCTGATTCGCAATACGTATTTGACCCCGGCGGCGCGCATGCGCTGGTCGATCAGCTGGCGGCAGCGTTCGACCTCGTCGTGGCGCTTCTTCATGGGCAGCTTCAGGTTGAAGATGCTCCGCCGGCAGCGCGCGGTGGCGACCCAGTCGGCCATGATCGGGGCGATCCGGGAGGGCTGCTCGACCATGTCGCAGACCATCCATTCGACGGGTTTCTTGGGGCGCCAGGTGAGGCCGTCGGCGCGCAGGTGTTCGATGAGCCCGGTGGCCGTCACCGACGGGGCGATCGGGCCGTTGTCGATGGCGGTGACGCGCAGGCCGCGACTGACCAGCTGCCAGCTCCAGCCGCCGGGGGCCGCGCCCAGGTCGACAGCGGTGAGCCCCGGACGGAGCGTCGATTTCTGCTCGTCCGGCGAGAGCAGGGTGAGGATGGCCTCGGCGAGCTTGAGGGTGGACCGGCTGGGCGCTTCTTTGGGCATCCGCAGGCGGGGGATGCCCATCGGCCAGGCGGAGCCTTCGCTGGCCAGGCTGACGCCCAGCCACACCTGGCGGGCGCCGACGAAGAACACATGCAGGCGCGGCAGGTGCGGCGAGTCGGGGCGCAGGCAGCCGGCCTTGCCGAGGGCGGCCTCGAGCAGCGGGCCGAAGCGCCGCAGGAAGCCGGACTGCTGCTTGCCTTCGTTGGTGTCGGGGGTTTCGAGCAGGAGGGCGGAGAAGCGCTCCTGGAAGCCTTCGATGCGCTGTACCAGCGGCGTCAGGCGGTCGCGCTCGGGGAGGTCGTCGATGACGGCCAGCACCTGGCAGCTCTGGCGGGCGAACACCAGCCGCGAGACGTCCAGGCGGCGGCGCAGTTCGTCGTGGGGCAGGGCCTGCTCGAGGGCCAGGAAGACGAAACCGCTCTGCGGCTGGCCGTGCACGGCGGCGGCCAGTCGCGTCGGGCTCGCCTGGAGCTCCTGGCCGGCGTCGGCCTCGAAGCCGGGGCGGCATTGCACCAGCAGCCCGAGGGCGTCATGGGCGCGATGACGGGTGGGGATGGATTCCATAGGGGGCGTGTAAGATCGTTCGGGCGTGGGGGCGTCGGCCCCTCGACGGGCTTCGGATGATAACCGAAGCCGGCCGCGCAGCCCTGTGTCCCCGATTTCACTTCTGGAGTCTTCAATGGAATACCGCAAGCTTGGCACCAGCACCCTGCAGGTGTCCTCCGTGTGCCTGGGAACGATGACCTTCGGTCAGCAGAACTCCGAGGCGGACGGCCACGCCCAGCTGGATCTCGCCCTCGAGCATGGCGTCAATTTCATCGACATGGCCGAGATGTACCCCGTGCCGACCCGCGCCGAAACCCAGGGCGCGACGGAGCGGATCGTCGGTTCGTGGCTGAAGGGCAAGCCGCGGGAGAAGCTGGTGATCGCCACCAAGGTGACGGGCCTGGGCCGTCAGCTGCCCTGGATCCGCGGCGGCCCGCTGGCCCTCGATCGCGCCAACATCCGCACGGCCGTCGAGGACAGCCTGCGCCGGCTTGGCACCGAGTACATCGACCTCTACCAGATCCACTGGCCGGCCCGTAACCAGCCGATGTTCGGCCAGTGGCGCTTCGATGCGGCGGCCGAGCGGCCGGCGACGCCGATCCCCGAGCAGTTGGAGGCCCTGGCCGAGCTGGTGGCCGAGGGCAAGATCCGCCACGTGGGGCTCTCCAACGAGCACCCCTGGGGCCTCATGCAGTTTCTCCAGGCGGCCGACGCGCTGGGCCTGCCGCGGGTCGTCTCGGTGCAGAACGCCTACAGCCTGCTGAACCGGGTCTTCGAGCAGACCCTGGCGGAGGTGTGCTTCCGGGAGCAGGTCAGCCTGCTGCCCTATTCGGTGCTCGGTTTCGGCCACCTGACCGGCAAGTATCTGGACAACCCGCCGGCTGACGCGCGCCTCTCGCTCTTTCCGGCCTTCGGGGCTCGGTATGCCAAGAGCAACGTGCGCCCGGCCGTCGAGGCCTACGTGGCGCTTGCCCGCCGCCACGGCATGAGGCCCACCGAACTGGCGCTGGCCTTCGTGGCGAGCCAGGGTTTTGTCACGAGCACCATCGTCGGAGCGACCTCGGTGGCACAACTCGACGAGAATCTCAAGGCTTGTTCGCGGGTTCTTGATCAGCATATCCTTGCGGAAATTGATGACATTCACCTTCAGTTCACGAATCCCGCGCCGTAAAAACCGATTGTTTGCGCCTGTTACAGGGTGTAAAGCCATTCTGGGAGAATTATTTGAAGGAAATCGTCGCGGCTCCGGATCTGCGCATCGGCATGTTTGTCGCCGAGCTCGATCGTCCGTGGCTGGAGTCGCCTTTTCTGATGCAGGGCTTCGTGGTCGAGGACGAGGAGACGCTCGCCCAGCTGCGCGGGCTGTGCCGCTTCGTGTACGTGGACCCCACCCGCTCGGTGGGGGACGCATGGCGCGCGGCGGATGAGCCTCCGCTGGCATCCCGGACCGAGCGCGCGGCAAGCCTGGCTTCGTTCCAGGTGCCGGCCGAAGTCCGCCGGCGCCCGATGGATTTCTTCGGATTGCTGAGGTCCCTGCGCTCCAGGCGCAGCGATGCGGCGTCGGCCGCCGACAACGCTGCCGGGCAACCCATGGCGCCGTGGGCCCATGTGTACCCCGGCGCGGGTGGGGAGGGTGCGCGTCCGGTCGTCCGCGAGCCGGAGACCGTCGAGTATGCCGAGCGTGCCGCGAGCCGCCCCCTGATCACCAGCGAGGTTCAGCCTCGTCCGCGCGGCGAGGCTGGCCGCCCGCGCCCGGATCACTCCGGCGCGGGGGTTGGCGGCGCGGTGGCGTCGGGGATGATCTACGCCGAGCCGGTGGCGCCCCTGGAAGAGGAGATCGTCACCGCCCTGCCGCTGGTCAATCGGGCCCAGGGCCTGCTGGCCCAGGTCGCCCTCGACGTGCAGCGCAGCCTCAACCCGGATCTCGAGCGCCTGCGCGGCGTGGTGTCCGAGATGGTGCTGAGCGTCGCCCGCAACCCGGATGCCCTGTTGTGGCTGGCCCGGCTCAAGCAGACCGACCAGTACAGCTACGCCCACTCCCTCGACGTTTCCGCCCACGTCATGATCTTCGGGCGCTATCTCGGGCTGGGCGACGAGTCGGTGGGGCATCTCGGCATGGCCGGCATGCTGCAGGACATCGGCAAGCTCAAGCTGCCCCAGCGGCTGTTGTTCAAGCATGGCCCCCTGTCGCCCCGCGAGCAGCAGATCTTCCAGTGCCACGTGGATTTCTCCCTGCAGATCCTGTCCACCTCGTCGGGTGTTTCCCCGGCGATGCTGGAGATCGTGGCGCGGCACCACGAGCGCCGCGACGGCAGCGGCTATCCCCGCGCCCTGCAGGGCGACCAGGTGGGGCTGATGGCCGAGATCGCCGGGTTGTGCGACATCTACTGCGCGATGACCCGGGAGCGCCCCTATGGCGAGGCCGCCAGCGCCCAGGTGGCCCTCGACGCCCTGCGGGCGCAGCGGGGCGTCGGGTTTTCGGAGAGCACCGTCGACCAGTTCGTCCAGTGCATCGGGCTCTACCCGGTGGGCACCCTGGTCGAACTCAATTCCGGCGAGGTGGCGGTGGTCGTCGCCCAGAATCGCATCCGTCGCCTCAAGCCGCGGGTGATGATCCTGCTGGGGCCGGACAAGCAGCCCAACGCCTATCCCCACACGCTCGATCTCCTCTACGAGCAGCCGACGGCCACGGGGGAGCCCTGTGCCATCGTCCGGGCGTTGCCGCCCGGGGCCTATGGTGTGGATGCCTCGGAGTTCTATCTCTCATGACACGCTTCGACGCGTGCGCCGGCCTCCAGGGGGGCCAGCCCTTCGACGGGGAGGCGGTGGCCCGCCTGCTGCGTCGCTATGGCATCGGCCCGGCGGAGCAGGCGGCGGTGCGGGCCTTCGGGCGCATCGTGTCGGCCGCCGAGCTGGCGACGGGCCTGCTCGAACGCCTCAATCTCGACGATGAGCACGCCGAGGCAGGGCTGGGCCGCGCCCTGCGCGGGTTCTGCCGGGAGCTGGCGGGCGTCGGGCAATGGGATTTCCTGCCCGGCTGGCCGGCGGCCCTGCAGTCCAGCTGGTCCGAGTGCTACCTGGGCGGGGCGGTAGCCGAGTTTCCGTTCATTGCCGTCGACGCGCTGATCGGCCTGTGTCACGAGCGGCTGTTTGGCGAGCGGGCGATGGTCCATCGCCTCGAGCTCGACATCCAGCGGGCCCTCGTCCGCCTGGGGTGGTGCCTCGGCGGCCTGCTGGCCACCGCTGCCGTCGACCACGAGCAGAACTCCCGCCTGGCGGCGGAGGACGGCGATCCGGTGCTCGGGCTGCCCAACCGGCGGCGCTTCCTCGCCCTGCTGGGCGACATGCTGCCGTCGCCGCAGAGCGGGCAGCAGCTGGGGCTGGTCGTCCTGCAGGTGGAGTGGGGGCGCTCGGTCGATGTGCTGGCCCTCGACGAGCGGGATCTCCTGCGCCTCGCCATGTCCGAGGTGATGCACGGGGTGCTGCGCTCGAAGGACATCCTGTGCTCCATCCGGGACGACGAATGGGCGGTGCTGATGCCCGACCTGCGCCACGCGGCGCAGGTCTCGCTGGCCGGCCACAAGCTGGTGGACGCCTGCGAGACCATGCGGTCGAACAGCTTTCCGGCCTTGCGGGCGCGCTTCTGCGCCGGCGGGGCGCTGGCCCCCGAGCAGGCGGAGGCGCCGCTGGCCCTCGAGCAGGCGGCCCGCTCGGCTCTCGTCGTGGCGAAGGCCGGCGGACGGCCTTTCGACCTCTACGGCGGCGAGATCGCTGCCAGGGCCGAGGGCGAGGCGGTGTTCGAAGCCGAGGTCGCCCGGGCCCTGGAGTCCCAGCAGTTCCAGCTCTATCTTCAGCCCCAGGTGGCCCTGCCCTCCCGCCGGGTGGTGGGCGCCGAGGCCCTGTTGCGCTGGCGGCGGCCGGATGGGCGCCATGTGTCGCCCCCCGAGATCCTGCGGGTCGTCGAGCGGATCGGCCTGACGCCGCTGCTGTCCCGCTGGGTCGTCCAGCAGGCGGCGCAGATCCTGGCCACCCTCACGGCGCGCGGTTGCGATCTGAGGGTCTCGGTCAACGTGGTGGCCGACGACCTCAACGACCCGGAGCTGCCGCTGTTCATCCGGCAGACCTGCGATACCTGGCGGGTTTCGCCGTCGCGCCTGTGTTTCGAGATCACCGAGAGCGGCCTCGTGTCCGGCGAGGCGGCCTCCGCGGAAACCCTCAAGCTGGTGCGCCAGGAGGGTGGTCGACTCGCCCTGGATGACTTCGGCACCGGCTACTCGTCGATGGACTACCTGCGGCGCCTGCCCCTCGACGAGCTCAAGATCGACAAGTCCTTCGTCGAGCGCATCTCGGCGTCCGAGAGCGACCGGGCCATCGTCGAGCTGATGGTCCGCATCGCCCACACCTTCAATCTCGAGGTGGTCGCCGAAGGCGTCGAGAACCGCGAGGCCGAGGATGCCCTCAGCCGGATGGGCTGCGACGTCGCCCAGGGTTACCTCTACGCGCCGCCGATGCCGGTTCACGAGTTCGTCGACTGGTGGGCGCGGGCCGAGGCGGTGCTGGCCGCCGAACATCCTTAGACCATCGCCCGCCCGGGCTTACTCGCTGCTGCGACGCCGTTTGCGCGCCGGAGCGGGCTCCGTGGCGCTTTCCTCGGGCGCCTGTGCCTGCGCGGCGTCTTCGGCCGGGGGCTCCGGCGCCTTGGCTTCAGCGCTGCGCGTGGGCTTGGGGGCGGGCTTTTCCTCGGCGGCGGCGGGCGGCGGCGGGGGCGGCACCTTCGGCTCGACTTCGGCGATGTTCTTCTCGGCCATGTAGTCGTTCATTTCCCGCCAGCCGGCAAACACCGCGGCCCGCTGGGCGCCCGGGTTGAGGTTGTAGCAGTCCTCGATGGCCCGGCCGGCGTGGCGACAGGCGGCCCCGGTGGCCTTGCCGTCCGCCTCGGCGCTGGCCGAGGACTTGGTGAAGTCGGGGATGCCGAGCTGTTCGCACCCGCCGAGCAAGACTGCCCCCAGCAGGAGCCCCAGCAGCATACCGGCCTTGGATCGCGTCATGATTCGAAGAGGTTGGGTTGGCTTGCAAGGTCTACGGCACCTGCCGGGCCGACTTGAACATCCGCTTACGTCTGCCGTGCCCGACGTGGCGGGGCGGCTTTATAATCGAAAGTTGATTTGCCACTGTTTCCGATTGAAAGCCCCAGATGAACAATTTCAGCCGTAGCGCCCTTGGTCTCGCCCTGACCAGCCTGTGCGTCACTTCTGCCCTCGCGGCAACCAAGAAGCCGGAGCCCAAGCCGGCCGCTCCCCAGACTGCGGCGCCGGCCGCGGGGCCTGCCTCCGCCGAGATCGAGTTGGTCCACACCCTCGGCGCCGACAAGGGCGCGCAGCTGCAGAAGCTCGTCGACCGCTACAACGCCAAGACCACCGGCCCCAAGATCGTCATCCAGGACCGCCCCTGGAGCGCCGGCACGCTGCCCCATCTGATGATCCTCGGTGAGCGCGACCAGCAGGCCTTCCTGAGCGGCCCGACGCGCTATCGCCCGGTGCACCAGGTCATGAAGGATGCCGGCATCAAGATGGAAACCCTCCGCGCGCCGGCCATGATGACCCCGACGCCCCTCGACGCCGCCAACCGCCTCAACGCGCTGCCGGTCGGCCTCGCCACGCCGGTGATGTTCTACAACAAGCAGGCCTTCAAGGAGGCCGGGCTCGACACCGAAAACGCGCCGCCCACCTGGCAGGCCCTCCAGGGTGCCCTCGGCAAGCTGGTCGCCGCCGGCCAGAGCTGTCCGTACACCACCGCCCAGCCGGCGTGGGTCCTCGTGGAGAACACCAGCGCCTGGCACAACGAGCCGGTGGTCGTCGAAAGCAAGAAGTCCACCGCCCTCGCCATCAACGGCATGCTCGAGGTGAAGCACGTGGCCATGCTGTCCTCGTGGGTGAAGGCCCGCTATCTGCACCTCTTCGGCCGCGATGACGAGGCCGTCGAGCACTTCGCCAAGGGCGAGTGCGCGGTGCTCACCGCCGCCTCGTCCGAATGGCCGAGCCTCAAGCGTCAGGCCGGCTTCGAGGTCGGCGTCGCGCCGCTGCCCTACCACGAGGAATACTACGGCGCGCCGCAGAACACCCTCGCCGACGGCCCCGCGATGTGGGTCGGCGCCGGCAAGAAGGCCGCCGACTACAAGGCGGTCGCCCAGTTCATCGACTACTGGCTGACCGCCGAGAGCCAGGTCGAATGGCAGCGCAACGCCGGCTACCTGCCCCTCAACCGCGCCGGCCTGCTGGCCTCCGAGAGCCGCCTGCTGGCCGCCGACCGCAACAACATCCACATCGCCGTCAAGCAGCTGACCAACAAGCCGGTGACCGCGATCTCCAGGCCGAGCCGCTATCCCCAGCGGGCCGCGGTGCGTCGCATCATCGACGAAGAGCTGGAATCCGTCTGGGAAGACCGCAAGCCCTCCAAGCTCGCGCTCGACACCGCGGTGTCCCGTTCCCGCGCGCTGGACTGACCCGCGCGTTTTCGGTCAGCTCGCCCATGCCCGGCTGGTCCTGGCCCGAGGTGATCGCGCACCGCTGCGGCGGTGCGCTGGCGCCCGAGAACACGCTGGCCGGGCTCGCGATCGCCGCGCGCCTGGGGTGCCGGGCGGTGGAATTCGACGTGATGCTGGCATGGGACGGCGTGCCGGTGCTCATCCACGATGAAACCCTCGACCGTTGTGCCAGCGTGGCGGGGCGGGTCGTAGACCTCGACGGGGCGCAGCTGATGGCCACCGACGTGGGTGCGCGCTTCCACGCCGCCTTCGTCGGCGAAACCATTCCCGGCCTCGACGCGGCGCTGCAGCGCTGCCGCCAGCTGGGGCTCGCCGCCAATCTCGAGATCAAGCCGGCCGCGGGCCACGTGGTTGCCACGGGCCGGGCCGTCGGCCGCCAGCTGGCCAGCCTCGGCCCGGCGGGCAGGCCGGCGCTGTTGTTGTCCTCGTTTTCAGCCGAGGCCCTCGAGGCGGCGGCAGCCGAGGTCGATGACATCCCCCGCGGCTGGCTCGCCCCGGCCTTCAGCGCCGGGGCACTCGATACCGCCACGCGGCTGGGCTGCGTGTCGCTGCATCTGGCGGTGGAGGGGCTCGAGGCGGCCCACGTGGCGGCGGCGCGGGCCGTCGGCCTGCGCGTGCTGGTCTATACCGTCAATGATCCCGCCGACGCCCGGCGCCTGGCGGGGTGGGGCGTGAGCGGCGTATTCACCGACCGGCCTGATCTGCTTTTGGACGCGATCCGCTGAGCAAATGCCGCGTTCCGGCCTTGATCCCGCCGACTTGACGGGATGGCGGTGCGCCCCTAACATCGTGTTTTTCCTGAAGTGGGCAGTGCCTTGTCTCTCACGCAGCTCTACGCGCCGATCGCCGACGACATGAAGGCGCTGGACGGCGTCATTCGCGATCGACTTTATTCCGACGTCGTTCTGATCCGCCAGGTGGCCGAATACATCATTGGCAGCGGAGGCAAGCGCATGCGTCCGGCCATGGTGCTGTTCTCGGCCGGCGCCGCGGGCTATCAGGGCACACGCCACCTCGAACTGGCGGCGGTCATCGAGTTCATCCATACCGCAACCCTGCTCCACGACGACGTCGTCGACGAGTCCGACCTCCGGCGCGGCAACAAGACCGCCAACGCCATGTTCGGCAACGCCGCGTCGGTGCTGGTGGGCGACTTCCTGTACACCCGCGCCTTCCAGATGATGGTCGGGGTCGAGAGCATGCGGGTGATGCAAGTCCTCGCCGACGCCACCAACATCATCGCCGAGGGCGAGGTGCTGCAGTTGCTCAACTGCCACAACGCCGACGTCGAGGTGGACGACTACCTCCAGGTGATCCGCTACAAGACCGCCAAGCTCTTCGAGGCCGCGACCCGCCTGGGGGCGATCCTGGCCGGCGCGAGCCCGGAAGTGGAGGAGGGGCTGGCCGCCTTCGGCATGCACATCGGCACCGCCTTCCAGCTGGTGGACGACGTGCTCGACTACTCGGGTGACGAGGCCGACACCGGCAAGCACATCGGCGACGACCTCGCCGAGGGCAAGCCGACCCTGCCGTTGATCCACGTGATGAAGCACGGCAGCCCGGAGCACGCCGCCTGTGTGCGCAAGGCCATCGAAAACGGCGGGCGCGACGATTTTCCGGCGGTTCTGCAGGCGATCCGCGCCTCCGGCGCCATCGAAGCGACCCGCAAGGCCGCCGAAGAAGAGGCCGAGCGTGCGATGAACGCACTTAACGTATTACCCTCTTCCGTTTTCAAGGATTCGTTGGTAGAATTGTCAAAGTTCGCAGTCGCACGGAAATATTGATGTCCGGCACGCTGTACAAGTCGGATGTCGATGTGATGTGTGGCTGTTTTGTTTTGATGACGGCTTGGCCGTCATGGCAGTAAAAGCGTCGGGGAATAGCTCAGCCTGGTAGAGCACTGCGTTCGGGACGCAGGGGCCGGAGGTTCGAATCCTCTTTCCCCGACCAACAATTCCCGCGACGAGCCGTTGATTCATGGCTCGTCACCCAAGAATGGAGCAGATTCCGCAAGGACTGCTCCATTTTTGCGTCTGGAGCGGGCCTCATCGGCTGGGGCAGCTTACGTGCTGCACCCGCCCGGCAACCCTTGCGCGGGCTGGCATTCCCCTTTCCGAAGCCGGGCTCGCCGCGTGCTGCCACGCTGGCTTTCGACCCTGCCAGGCAGGTGTCACGGTTCCGCCCGCCGGTCTGCCTGATCCCCGCGACGAGGCAGCGCCCGGCGTCATCCCATTACGTTTCCTTCCGACTCGTGACGCCTCCTGCTTGCCCGGCCGGCGCCTGGCTCACTTCTCCGTCGTCTCGCCGCCCAGCGCGGCGCGGATCGGGGCAGGGACGAAGGGGGCCTTCAGCAGGTCGACGGTGATCAGCACGCCGGTGCCGCCGGGCTGGGCGCCGGCCGTCGCGGGGGCCGGCAGCGATTGCATGACCGTCGCGCTCTGGCCGTCGGGGCCGCTGACGCTGGGTTTCCCGTCGAGCCCGACGCCGCTGCCGACCTGCAGCCGGACGCCGGGCAGCACGCCCCAGCTGGCCTTGGCCGAGCTCAGGCTGACTCCGCCGTCCGGTGCGACGCTCCAGCCGAAATCCAGGCTCAGGCTCATCGGCGGCATCCAGCCGAGCTTCCGGTGGGCAAGACCGAGGAGGTCGTCGGCCGAGAAAGAGGCCTTGAGCTGGGTCGCGCCGCCGCTGGCGCCGGGCAGTACGTAGCGGAAATCGGTGAGCGTGGAGTAGGGGATCAGCCCCAGCGGGGCGGCGAGGTTCACGTCGGAGAGCAGCTTGCGCCCGGCCGGGTCGGCCAGCCCGGCGCCGAGGGCGAGGCCGTAGGTGCCGGCGCCGAAGCCGCCGACGGCAAGTTTTTCGCCGGTGCCGAGGCTGTTCCACCGGCCGAGGGCGTAACGCTTGGCGGGGTCGAGGAGCACCCGCTTCACGCCTTCGTTCTCCTTGGCCTGCTCGACGACGGTCTTGACGCCTTCGGTCAGCACGTCGGTGGCCTGGTCGGCCTCGGCCGGTCTGGCCGCTTCGTCGAGCTGCACCATCGGCTGGTTGCGCTGGCCTTGCTCGATCACGTGGGCCAGCTCGTGGCCGAGCAGGCGGCGGCCGGCGTGGGTGCCGGGCTGCCAGCGGCCGGGCGCGAAGCCGATGTCACGTCCGGCGGCGAAGGCGTTGGCACCCAGGGCCGGCGCGGCTTCTGCGTCGGGGTGGAGGCGCACGGCGCCCAGGTCGGCCCGCAGGCGATCCTCGAAATAACGGCGTTCGGCGGCAGGAAGGGGCAGGCCGGCGCCCAGCCCCAGCGCGGCGGGGGCGGTCGGGTGAGCGGTGGTGCCGGCCCTCGGGGCCGGGGCCGGGCGCTCGCCGCGGGCGATGCGCTCGGCGCGTTGTTCGGCGGGGCGGTCGCGGGCGACGGGCGGCAGCTTTTGCGGGCTTCTCATGGTCTGCTCCCGATGATTGCGGCGGCGTGGCCCGCGGGCCCTCAGATGAACTTGTTGTGGGCCAGCACGCCGTTGGCGAAGTAAGTGTGGGTGGCTTCGACGGTGAGGTCGTAGACCGGGCCCTGGGCCGGCACCACCTCGATGGCCTCGATG
>RRZU012016412.1_pt1 | contig 12001 bp, 9 predicted proteins | sample 2165561 | NCBI WGS metagenome assembly RRZU01 (sample SAMN10456909, study PRJNA506462) | wastewater metagenome | isolation source: wastewater sludge | place: USA: Moscow, Idaho | reverse complement strand
CATCGCACATGCTTGTTGCTGTACCAGAGCCGCAGGCATCTATTTTGTAGAGCGTTTTGTTGCCTTCAAGGCTTTGCACCAGCAGCACGGGGCGGCCGTTTTCGCTGTTAATGCCGTTGCCCATAATCACTGCCCACTGCTTGCGGTCTTTGTTTTTAGTGCTTGGCAGGTTGATTTGCACAATTTGCGCCGATTTGGTGACATCGGTGCTGGTAGTGGAATGTGCGCCAATTTGCTGGCCTATATCAGCATCTGTGCCTGCGGTTCGGTCTACCAGCACAATGTCTTCGGCATTTTTTTCGCTAAATTTGCTGGGGTTGGTTACATCAAGTACATAGTAGCCTTTGCCGCCAGCGCCGAGTGAGCCCACCAGCACAGTGCGCCAGCCGTTGAGTTTGCCAGCGCCGCTTTCATCAGCCATTTCTTCGATTTGTACATCGCCCGAAAACAGTGCGCCGTCTACAAAATACTGGTGTTCGTAGTCTTTGTGCAAATAGTGCTGCAGTCGGGGCAATATGCCGCGCGGGATGTAGGCAATTCTTTCTACGCCAGTACCCGGGTTGCTTGGCGTAGATGCGCCCGCATCAAAGCCGTGCAGCATGCCATCGTTAGCACCTGCATAAACCATATGCGTGCGGCTTTTGATTGCGGCTGCAAAGAAGCGGTAGTCCTTGCCTTTGAAGAGCCCGCCCGTGGGCTTGCCTACCAGCGCCAAGCCAGAGTTTACGATGTCGCCCAGCGGCTTGCCGCGCATGGCATTGACTTGCTCTTGGCTGAGGTTTACATCGGTTCTTTTGGGTGAACTTTTGTCGTCGAGGTCTTTGATTTCTTTCCAGGTAAAGGCTTCGCCTTCGTTGTCGATAAAGGTAAGTATGGTTCGGTTGCCAGCGGTTGGTATGCTGCTTGTGGCTTTGGGGCTTGCGCCATCTTTGCCCCAGTCACCCGTGCGCCAAAAGTCGATTTGGCCAGTCCAGCTGTTGTTTTTGGCATCGTATTTAGAGATGTAGACCATGGTATCGCCAGTCAGGTTAGAACTGGAGCCACTGGTTTTTACATCAGCTTTGGAGGAGCTGTCCGCCGTGATGGTGGCAAGAATATCCACAAAAGCTGATTTAAGAGCATCGCCCGATTGGGCAGCGTAAAACTTGCCCCTGCCGTTGTAGGCAGCATGCCAGAGGTCATAGCGTGCATTGGCGTAGTGGGTTCGCCAGTTTCGTGTGCCTCCAATCAAGTTGCTATAAAAATCACCCTTATACATATAGTCTTTGGGGTCGCTATAGTAGCCCCCAACAGCTTGACCCTTTGCATCAACGCGCTTCAGTTCGTCAAGGCTTGCAACATCGCCAAAACCAACGGTATAGGTTTGCAGGTTTTGCCAGGTAGCGGGGTTATTTTTTGGGTTCCACCACTCGGGCACTGTTTTGCTTCCTGTTACTGTGCCATTGGTGCTTCTTTGAGAAATAACTTCATCGCCAAGCTGTTTGATAACAGGCTTGATGTTGTCATCCAAGTCTGGGCGCAAGTCTGTTGCCCAGTAGCTAAATGCCAAGTCGGCAAGCGGGGTTTGGCTAGCATAAGTTTTATCTTTTACTGAGGGATAAATTTCGCCAGAATTATTCTGCGCTAGAGAGAGTGTGTAAGGTGTAGTGGGTGCGTTGCGTGTAGAAGCAGTTAATCCAGATAAAAGTGGCACTCTCTTTGGAAGCTGGGCATCGGCGTGGCTTGCTTCTTGAGCCGCATAGTTAGGCGAAGCAAGTGCCGCACCAGGGATGTTGTTAAATGCTGTTGGATAGTCATTCCAGTCACCGTCAGTCATCAAAATATGCACGGTGCGGCGGCAATCTAGCCCTTCTAGTGGGTCGTATTGGTAGGTTTTGCCGTGGTAATTGTAAGTTTTTGGCAAATTACTACCGCCCAGTATGGGGGTGGCATGGTAGGCAGGAGTATCACTGTAAGCGTCTTGAATAGTAATATCTTTGTAGCCAGCGGTATATAAGCCTGCACTTATTTGTGCAAAGCGTAAGGGTGTCCAAGAGTTTGCTGTTAAGGATTTATTCCATTCCTCGAAGTTTTCTTTATGTTTGCCTGCAAAGGGCTTCATAAGCGAGTCAAGAGTTGAAAAGGCTTTCCGACTAGGGTAAGTACTAAGGTCTGAAAGTTTTTGGTAAGCCAAGCGAAACTCGCCGTTGTTGTAGGGTTGAAAAGCGTTAGCTACAGATTGTTTTAAGGCCTCCATGCGGGTGATGCGTTTGCCATCTATGATTGCGCTTGCATCCATACTCCCCGAGTCGTCCAGCGTAAGAATGATGTTGGGCGTTGGCTCGGACGTGCTTCTTTGCACGGGTGGTGTTTGGCTAATTTGAATGGCTGCGTGGCCTAGGCTTATGCTGCTTGCAAGCAGCGATATAAGGGCGGCACGGGCGGCGCGGGCGATGGGGTGGACGCGGAAGTCAGGGGTTTTTTTCATGGTGTGCCTCTGTGGTGCTTCAGGTTAAATCGGTTTGGCGCTGTGGCTGCCTTGGCTTGTGTTGCTACTTGTGGTATTTGTTTGGGTGGGCTGGCTTTGGTTTTTTATGGCGCGGGAGTGGGAGCTGCTGTTTGAATGGCTTGCTCTACTACGGGCACATAAAAGCTGCGCAGGGTGGCTTGGCTGCCGTCTTTTAGGCCTTGGGCGCGTACGGTGATGCGGTAGATAAAGGGGTAGCTTGCGTCTGGCTCAATGAGGGGCATGCCAGGCGCAGGGGTGACTTGACCTTGGCCGTAGCGTTTTAGGTCTTTGCTATAGCGAAATATCTCTACCCAGTATTGGCCTTTGTCGCTCAAGCCAAGGTTGGTGTCGCCTGCTTTGGCGCTGCCAGCAAAGTCGCTGTAGCTAAGCGCAGTTTCTTTGCGCATTTGGATATCATCACGCGCGCCGCGGGGCTTGGTCATGATGTAGTCGGTTTGGAAGACGCGGGCATCGGGTGTGACGGGCATGCAGATGCCTTTGGGTGTGCTGCTATCGGCAGCGCCTGCGCCGCATTGGTTGGCCAAGTTGGTGGCAAGCTCGGTAAATTCTTCTTCGTTGCGCGGGAAGCGGCAATCGCTTTTGCTTTTGTCCAAGGAGCAGTGTGGGCCTTGTTCGTAGATGCTGTTGGCTGCGTGCTGCATGAGTGCTTCGGCGGCGGCGTTGGCACGCTGGATGTCTGCCTGGTTGCCTACGATGCTTTCGTTAAAGATGCCCACGCGCATGCCGCCAAGTACGAGCAGCAGGGTTAAGAGCAGCAAGATAAAGACGGTAAAGAGCGAAGCACCGCGCTGGGTGGCGCGTGGGTGTGCGGCAAGCACAGGGCGGCGGCTCAGTGGGGGGCGTGGGGCGCTGTGGTGGGGCATGGTGTGTGGGTGCATGGCGAGGGTTGTTTTTGGCAATGGGGGTGGTTACAGCGAGGCGCTGTTGCGCAATTGAAATACGTTGCGTGCTACGCGGTGCAGTTTGCCGTCGTTGGGTATTGGATTGCCTGCGCAGCTTTTTATGCTGGTGCTGGGGGCGGTGGAGGCAGCTTTGGTGGCTTCGCCTGTGATGTGCAGGCAAACTTCAATGCCATCTATGCCTGCCCAGCCTTCAGAGCTGGCGGCAACTTCATTGGCTGTGAGAATGCGTGATACCGAGCCGTTGTTGCGCAGGTAGCGCACTTTGAATTCGGCTATGTTGCTGGCAATGGGCTGTGATGCAGCAATGGCATCAGGGGTGACGCAGATAAGGTTCGTCGCACCTGCGCTTGTGCTTGTGCGCAGGGTGCTGACTACTTGCATGGATTGTGCCACTGGGGTAGAGCCAGTAGGTAGCGGGTATTGAATAGCGCCTTCGCCAGCGCAGTTTTGCGCCATGCCTTGAAAGGTGTTTGCCACTGTGCCTGCAGGGGGCTGGCTGTAGGTGAAAGTGATTTGGTCGAAGTTGGGGGCGTTGGTTTTGCCTTGCACTACGATTTTGCGCTGTGTGGCGCTTGCACCATTGAGGCCAGCAAAGTCTTGGTAGCGCACGGGCAAGAGCAGCTCATCGGCGTTGCCGCCAGCAGGGGTGAGGCTGGGCTCGAGGTTGCGTGCGCCAGCTTGCTTGATTTGCTCGGCTATGACGTTCATAACCATGTTGGTTTCTTGCTCGAGGCGTGCGCTATCAACGAGGGTAACGCTGGAGACCTTGGTCATGTAAACCGTGCCGATGGCGGCAAGGGTAACGAGTAGGCCAACGGTGATGCCTACCATGAGCTCAACCAAGGTCATGCCGCGCTGCTGCGCACGTTGCTGCTTGAAGGTTGCAGGCTGTGTGGTGTGGTGTGGTGTGCTAGACATGGCTGTGCTCATATTTCAAGGTATTGGATGTGGCAGATGTAGCCGTTTGGGCAGATGAGGTTGCCTGCTTCGTCTTTGAGGGTGAGGCTGCTGTGCAATGGGGCAGCGCCGCCAGAGGTGGATGCTTCGCCTGCTTTTTCGTTTAGCTTCCAAGCTACGACGACGCGTAGCTGGTTGCTATAGGTGGCGGTACTTGTGCGGGTGATGCTGCCGCGCCCATCAGATAGTGCGCTTTTGAGGGAATTGCGCCATTGCCATGTGTCGCATTGAGCCACTTCGGCGGCGCTGCTTTCGGTTTTGTTGCAGACGGCAGGCGCGGTGCTGGGGGCTGCTTCGAGGTTTTCGACGTTGTAATTGTCGGCAAGTGCGGCAGCGCGGTTGAGCTTGATGCGCTCGCCCAAATCGACAATTTGGCGTATGGCTGTGGCGCGGCTGTTGGTGGTGCGGGTTTCAACCAGCATGCGGGTTTGGGCTGCCAGCAGACCCAGAATGCCCAGCGCGAGCACGACGAGTGCCGCAAGAGATTCAAGCAGGGTAAGACCGCGCTGGCGTTGCAGCGCTGCGCTGGCTGGGGCTTGGGTGTGTGGCTTGGGTGCTTTGCGTTTCATGGCTAAGGGTGTCATGGCTGGTGCGTGTTGGTTTGTGTAGTGTTAGCAGTTGGGCGAATCTGGCATGCGTTTGATGCGGCCTGTGCGCGCCAAACACAAAGTGGTGGTGGCGCTGGAGGCTTGTCCTCTTTCTTTGGGGGAGATGACGAAGCGCCCTGGGGTGCCGTTGGCGTAGCCAGAGGGGTTGAAAGCAACGTATGCGTCACCGCTGCCTGTGCCGCCGCCTATGTGCATAACAGTTATCTCTTTAAATTCGCCGCCTTCGCGCAAGATGGGCTCGTCTCGGCTCAAGGCGTTATCGCGGTTGGTATCGGCAAAGACTATCCAGCCGCATGACCATTCTTGATCGGTTACTCCAGGGCGGCAGCTTTTATTTTGCGTGTTTTGAAGCACAACGGGGGCGGCTCTGCGTACGGCTTCGGTGCGCGAGTAGTTGATAGCGTCGCTGAGTTCGTCGTAGGCGTTGTTTACGCGGGAGCGGTCAAATATGCCTTGCATGCTTGGCAGGGCAATGGCTGCGAGTATGCCAAGGATGGTGATGACCACAAGCAGCTCGATGACGGTAAAGCCGCTGCTGGCGCAGGGTTTGCCCGTGCGTATGCAGCGCTGCTGCGCTTGCTTTGTTGGCTGTGGCAAAAAGGGCGTGGGTGTGTGCTTCATGCCCGTTATTAGAGCATGTGTTTTTGCTCTAAGGCAGTGTGGCGGGGCGAAATGGGGACGAAAGGCGCGTTGTTGGTGACAAACGGCACAGTTTGCGTGTGTGGTTGCTGCGGCTGTTGTTGCTGCGCAAGGGTTGGCTGGCGGAGGTGGGGGCTGGGGCGCTAGGCTTGGGCGCTGTGTTTGGTGCGTGCGCAGTATGTGTGCAAGCATGGGTGCGGGGAGCCTGCGATGCTAACTACCACCGCGCCAACCCCGCGCATTTGCTTGGCAGCCTTCATGACGGGCGGCTTTGGCGTTGTTTTTATTTTTTGTTGCAGCAGTCGGGCTTGCTGCAGTGCCCGTACAGGCTTAGGGCGTGGTCTACCAAGTGGTAGCCTTTGGTGGTGGCAATGTTGCTTTGGATTTTTTCAATGTTGGGGTCGAAAAATTCTTCAACGTGGCCGCAGTCAAGGCAGACGAGGTGGTCGTGGTGCTGGCCAAGTTCCAGTTCGTAGATGGCTTTGTCGTTGTTGAAGTTGCTGCGCCGCAGTAGCCCTGCTTGCTCAAACTGGGTAAGTACGCGGTAAACGGTGGCTAGGCCTACGTCTGATTCTTGCTGTATGAGCAGGCGGTATACGTCTTCGGCGCTGAGGTGGCGCTCTTGGGATTTTTGAAAGATTTCAAGTATCTTCAGGCGCGGGCCAGTGGCTTTGAGGCCAGAGTTTTTGATTTCGTCAAGCGGGCTTGTGGCTTGGGTGGGGGCATTGGTCGTGCTCATGCTTTGTTACCAGTTTCAGTTACCAGTTAGGCGATTGGGTGGCAGTGCTACAGGTGGGCTGTATTTGCGCCCACACGGGCTGCGCTGCCGCTACAATGTCCACGCAAGACGTTTTTGTGTGTCCTGCGCCTTGCATCATCATAATCCTTTTGCTATTTTCAGGCTTACTTTCATGAATTTAACCTCTTTTGGCGTTTTGCCTTTTTTGCGTTTGCGAGGCGTTGCTGCTGCCGCTTTGGTGTGCGGGGCAGTTGCGCTTTCGGGTTGTAGCAGTGTGGGTATTTATAAGCCCGAGGTGGTGCAGGGCAATCTTGTTTCCAAAGAGCAAGCCAGTGCTGTGCAAGTGGGCATGAATCGGGCGCAGGTGCGCCAGATTATGGGCACGCCCTTGATTACGGATTTGTTCCGCGCAGACCGTTGGGATTATGTTTTTACGGTTAAAAACCGCCAAGGTTTGGAGCCGCAAAAGTATGCGGTAACGGTGTTGTTTGTGGGGGACTTGGTTTCGCGCATAGAAGGGCGTGATGATTTGCCCAGCGAGCAGGATTTTGTTTCCATGCTTAGCGGTGAGAAAACATACAAGCCGCGCGATTTGGAGGCAACGCCAGAGCAACTGGCACGCTTTGCCGAGCGCAACAAGCCCGCCAATGCAGTGCAGCCTGCTGCTACTGCGCCTGCTGCAACTACTTACGCGCCGTTGCCACAATGAGTACTGTTACTGAAAATATCCGCGTCGCAGTGGTTGGCGCTGGTGGGCGCATGGGGCAAATGCTGATTGAGGCAATTGCTGCGGCTGATGATTGCGTGCTGCATGGCGCTTTTGACCGTGCTGATAGCGCCTTGCTGGGCAGCGATGCCAGCGCATTTACGGGCAAGCCGTGCGGTGTGCTGGTGTCGCCTGACTTTGCACAGGGCTTGGCTGGCGCACACGCGCTGATTGACTTTACCCGCCCTGAAGGCACGCTGGAGCATTTGGCTGCTTGTCGCAAGCTGGGCGTGAATATGGTGATTGGCACAACAGGTTTTAGCGAGGCGCAAAAAGCCCAGATTGCCGATGCAGCCAAAGACATTGCCATTGTGATGGCGCCCAATATGAGTGTGGGGGTGAATGTTACTTTCAAGCTGCTGGAGATGGCTGCCAAGGCGCTGTCTGAGGGTTATGACATTGAAGTCATTGAAGCGCACCACCGCCACAAGGTAGATGCGCCCAGCGGCACGGCGCTGAAGATGGGCGAAGTGATTGCCGAGGCGCTGGGGCGCGATTTGAAAGAGTGCGCCGTGTACGAGCGCTATGGGCATACGGGCGAGCGTGAGCCATCAACCATTGGTTTTTCTACGATTCGCGGCGGCGATATTGTGGGCGACCATACGGTACTGTTTGCAGGCACGGGCGAGCGCATTGAGATTACGCACAAATCAAGCAGCCGAGCCACTTACGCGCAAGGCAGCTTGCGTGCAGTGCGCTGGCTGGCGGGCAAGCAAACGGGCTTGTTCGATATGTTTGATGTGCTGGGGCTGCGTGGCAAGGGTTTGTAAAGCATCCTGCCAGGCCGCGTACAAGGCAAAAGGGCTTGTTGCGAAACAAGCCTTTTTTATGGGCAAGGCGGCGTGCCTGTTGCACAATGCACGTTTGCCAGTTGTTTTAAATGCTCAGTTTGAGAGCTAAAGGTTATGCAACAAAAAATCACCAACCCCTATGCCGCGCAGGGCTCATGGCGCAGTTTTTTGCGCGACGCTTGGCGTTTGAGCCTGCCGTATTTCAAATCGGGCGAGGGCTTGCGTGCTCGCCTGATGCTGGCGCTGATTGTGGCGCTGAATTTGGGCACGGTGTATATGAGCGTGCAGTTCAACAGTTGGTATAACGTGTTTTACAGTGCGCTGCAAGATAAAAACGTCCCTGTGTTTTGGCAGCAGATGGGCAAGTTTGCATGGTTGGCCTTTATTGCCATTGTGCTGGCGGTGTATAAGTTTTACATCACGCAGTTGCTCAACGTGCGCTGGCGTGCCTGGATGACGCGCACCTATATGGACAAGTGGCTGCATAACTACCGCTATTACCACCTTGAGCTGCTGCGCCAAAGCAGCGGCACCGAGCTGGCAGACAACCCCGACCAGCGCATTCAGGAAGATATCAATAGTTTCACATCCACAGCACTTTCCATGAGCATGGGGCTGCTCAATGCGGTGGTAACGCTGGTATCGTTCATTGGCATTTTGTGGACGGTTTCAGGCAGCATCAGCTTTGTGCTGGCAGGTAGCAGCTACACCGTGCCTGGCTATATGGTGTGGGTGGCAGTGGCTTATTGCGCTGTGGGAAGTGTGATTACGCACTTTATCGGGCGCGCGCTGATTCGGCTTAATTTCTGGCAAGAATGGCGCGAGGCTGATTTTCGCTACGGGCTGGTGCGGGTGCGCGAGTACAGCGAAGCCATTGCCTTTGATCGGGGCGAAGCCGCTTCGCGCGCGCATCTGGACGGCAGCTTTGGCGCGGCGTTGAGCAACTTTGTGCGCTTGCTTAAAACGCAAAAACGGCTGGTGTGGTTTACCTCGTTTTTTCAGCAAGCGGCGATTATTTTCCCGTTTTTGGTGGCTGCGCCGCGTTACTTTAGTGGCGCAATCAAGCTCGGCGGGGTAATGCAGATTGCCAATGCCTTTGGCAAGGTGCAAGATTCACTGAGCTGGTTTGTAGACAGCTACTCCGATTTGAGCAGTTGGCGCGCAACGACCGAGCGCCTGGCCAGCTTTGGGCAGGGCATGGATTGCACGGCTGCGCAAATGCAGCAAAGCCAAGCAAGTCAAGCAGAGCGGGCAGAAAAAGCGCCTAGCACGCTTGCTGCTGGCTTGCAGTACAGCGAAGCAGGCAACAGGCTTGAATTGCATAGTCTGCAATGCTATTTGCCCAACGGTAAATTGCAGGTGCAAGCGCAAGAGTTGTATATGCAGCCAGGCGACACGGTGCTGCTGCAAGGCGAATCGGGCAGTGGCAAATCTACCCTGCTGCGGGCGCTGGCAGGTATTTGGCCGCTGGCTGCTGGCCGTGTGGTAGTGCCTGAGCACAGCATGTTTTTGCCGCAACAATGCTATTTGCCCATAGGCAGCCTGCGCGCGGCGCTGACCTACCCGCAGGCGGCCGATGCCTACAGCGACGACGCATTGCGCACCGTGCTGGAGCAAGTGCAAATGGGGCATTTGGCGGCTGCGCTGGATGTGGCTGATAACTGGAGCCACAAGCTCTCGGGCGGCGAGCAGCAGCGTGTAGCCATTGCCCGCTGCCTGCTGAAAAAGCCGCGCTGGATTTTTGCCGATGAAGCCACCAGCGCACTCGATGAAGACAAACAAGCCGCGCTTTACGCCATGCTGGTTGATACCGTGCGGCAAGCGGGCGGCGGCATGCTGTCTATCGCCCACCGCCAAAGCGTAACGGCGTACCACGCCAAGCGCTGGCAATTGCAGCGGCTTGAGGCAGGCGCGGCGTATAGCGTGGTAGATACGGGGCAAATTGGCAAAACCACCCTTTGAAGCAAGCGATTTATATATCTTCTTGAAGCGCTTGCGGCGTTTCGGCGTCTTTGACTTGCAGCAAACCGATGAGTTGCTGCAAGTCTTGCTGCAAGCGCGTTAAGGCGGCGGGTGCAAGTTTGCCTAGAGCCATAGGCAAGCCGCCCGAAAAAACTTCAGGCACTTGCGTTAATACGTCTTGCCCTTGCTCGGTGCAATACAGCTTGACATTGCGTTTATCAATATCACAGCGTTCAGCACAGACCAGCCCCTTGTCTTGCAAGGCTTTAGCCAGATTGCTGGCCGAGGGTTGGCTTAAATCCATGGTTTTAGCCAGCGCATTCATGCCGATGCCTGCATGTGCGCGGATAACGCCCAGCGCCCACAATTGCGCGGTGCCAATGCCCGTTTCGGGGTCGACCGCTTTGTAGTTGAGTCGCACAGCCGCATAAATTTGCCTGAAGCTGCGCAACACCTGCATGACTTCAGGGGAGTGCTGCACGGATGTTGTGTCTCTCTTAGCCAGATGTAACGGGGTGCTTGGTGGTGAGTTTCAAGCACAGGAAAATATAGGGAGATGGTAGCCCCTAATGGCGAGCAATATCAAGAAAAAAGTAACAAGCCTTGAACTATAAACATTTCTACAAATATAATCCGCACGAAACAGATAGTAAGCAAGCGTAATCTTTCGTCCTGTTCACACTTAGGAGATCATATGTCAAACCTGCTGAAATTTTTTGATTTAGACAAGCCCATTGCCTGGCGCACCGAAATTTTAGCGGGGCTTGCGGTGGCGATGACGATGATTCCAGAATCGCTCTCGTTTGCGATATTGGCAGGCTTTCCGCCTTTGTCGGGGCTTTATGCGGCTTTTATTGCGGGGCTGGTTGCGGCTTTGTTTGGCGGGCGCCCAGGGTTGATTTCGGGCGGTGCTGGCGCAACAGTGGTAACGCTGATTGCGCTGATTAAATCGCACGGGCTTGAATACGCCTTTGCAGCTGTGGCATTGGCTGGCGTGATTCAGATTATCGTAGGCATATGCAAGTGGGCAAAATACATCAGGCTGGTGCCAGAAAGTGTGATGTACGGCTTTGTAAACGGCTTGGCTGTGATTATTTTCAGCGCCCAGCTTCAGCAGTTTTTTACGGTTGATGCAGCAGGGCAGAAGGTTTTGCTGCAAGGCAGCGCCATGTTTACCATGTCTGCACTGGTTGCATTGACGGTTGCCATCACATTTCTCTTTCCCAAAATCACCAAAAAATTTCCATCCTCGCTGGCAGCCATCATTGTGGTGTTTGCGGTGGTGCTGATTTTTGGCATTGAAACCAGAACCGTAGGCGATATTTCAGCGGTAAGTGGCTCGCTGCCACCCTTTCATATTCCAGCAATTCCATTTACATGGGAAACCTTCGTATTGATATTGCCCTACGCTGCCATTGTTGCTGTTGTGGGTTTGACTGAAGGGCTGCTTACGCTCAATTTGGTAGATGAAATTACCGAAACCAAAGGCAACGGCTCGCGCGAAAGTCTGGCGCAAGGCGCGTCCAACATTCTGAACGGCTTTTTCACAGGCATGGGCGGCTGCCCCATGATTGCGCAAACGCTGGTCAATATCAACGCGGGCGCACGCAGCCGTGTGGCAGGCGTGGTGGCGGCGCTGGCCATTATCTTTATCGTGCTGGTGGCTGCGCCCGTGATTGAATTGATTCCTATGGCTGCACTTACGGGCGTGATGATGGTGGTTTCATTCTTCACCTTCAAATGGAACAGCTTCAAAATCCTGAACAAAATGCCCTTGCAAGACGTGCTGGTGATGATTGTGGTAACCGCTATTACCATCATCTGGCATAACCTGGCCTTGGCTGTGCTGGTGGGCATTATCATTTCCGCGCTTTCGTTTGCATGGAAAAAAGCCATTGGCATTCAACTCAACCCAGCAATGCAAGCCGATGGCAGCAAGCACTACGCACTCGAAGGCGATTTGTTTTTTGGCTCGGTGGGTGACTTTGAAAAAGGGCTTGATGTAAAAAACGACCCAGCAGTGGTGGTTATCGACTTCACGCACAGCAACATTGCTGATATGGGTGCTTTGGAGTCGCTCAACAAAATGGTTAAAAAATACCAGGCGCTGGATAAACAATTGCGGGTG
>RRZU010465078.1_pt1 | contig 12002 bp, 10 predicted proteins | sample 2165561 | NCBI WGS metagenome assembly RRZU01 (sample SAMN10456909, study PRJNA506462) | wastewater metagenome | isolation source: wastewater sludge | place: USA: Moscow, Idaho | reverse complement strand
GCATTTTTAGTAAATTCAGGAAGTAGTGCAAACTTACTTGCCTTTTATGCTTTAACTTCTCCTTTACTAAAAGATAGACAAGTTAAAAGAGGTGATGAAGTTATAACTGTAGCTGCTGGATTTCCTACAACTGTAGCTCCTATTGTTCAATATGGTGCAGTTCCTGTATTTGTAGATATGGATTTAACTTATGCAAATGTTGATGTAACTCAACTAGAACTGGCACTTAGTCCTAAAACAAAAGCAATTATGATTGCTCATAGTTTAGGGAATCCATTTAATTTAAGAGCTGTAAAAGAGTTTTGTGATATACACAATCTTTGGTTAATAGAAGATAACTGTGATGCACTAGGTTCAACTTATGAAGGAAAACCAACTGGAACTTGGGGAGATATTGGTACTAGTAGTTTTTATCCACCACATCATATGACTATGGGAGAAGGAGGAGCTACATATACAAATAATGTGCTTCTTAATAAAATCATGCTTAGTATGAGAGACTGGGGAAGAGACTGCTGGTGTGAAAGTGGGATTGATAATACTTGCGGATGTAGGTTCTCTCAAAGCTTTGGAACACTGCCAAAAGGATATGACCATAAATATGTTTATTCTCATTTTGGATTTAATCTAAAAGTTTCAGATATGCAAGCTGCTATTGGTTGTGCTCAACTTGAAAAATTCCCAACATTTGTAGAAAAAAGAAAAGAGAATCAAAAGAAATTATATGATGGTTTAAAAGATTTAGAACAACTTCATTTAGTAGAAACACAACCAAACTCAGATCCTAGTTGGTTTGGATTTATGATGACTTTAAAAGATGGTGTAAATTTCACAAGAAATGAACTTGTAGAATTTTTAGAAGCAAATAAAATACAAACAAGAAATCTTTTTGCAGGAAACATGACAAGACATCCTATGTTTGATAGTATGATTTTAGATACAGACTATAGAATAGTTGGAGATTTAAAAGTAACAGATAAAATTATGAATGATAGTTTTTGGATAGGATTATACCCTGGTATGGGTGATGATGCTATTAATTATATGGTTAAAAAAATTAGAGAGTTTTGTAATAAATAATATGTTAATAATTAATACAGCTTCGGATTCAGAATATTTTATTAAACTTTTAAGTTTACTTGGAAGTATAAAAAAAAATGACAACAAAGATAGAAAAATTAGAGTTTGGGATATTGGTTTAGAAAAGGAGCAACTAAATCTTTTAAAAAATATTTCAAATGTAACGGTTGAGAAAATACCTCATTTTATGGATAATTGGCAAGCCTGCTATGCTTGGAAAATATATATATTGAAGCACATTCCTGAAGAAAATATTTTTTATATGGATACAGGGATGAGTGTTTTAAGAAGTTTAGATTGTATTGAGAATATTATTAAAGAAAAGGATTGTTTTGTTGTTCCACAAGGTACATTATTAAAACAATCAACACCAAAAGAATTTTGGTCTGAATTGGAAATTGATGAAAAACAATTTGAAAATAGCGAGCAGTTAGCCGCTGGATTATTTGGATTTAAAAAAACATTAGAAAATAATAAAATGATAGATGAAGTATATAAATTTACATTAAAAGGCTATACCATGGGGTATAGTAAACAAGATATGTGGAGAGATAAATATAATATAGGATTACAAAGAGTATGTGATATATTTCGTCAGGATCAAACGCTTTTAAATCTGATTTTTAGAAAATTTAAGGGTGAACCAATATTTGAGAATTCAAATATTTTTATTAATCCAAAATTCCTAAATGATGATACGCAGGTTATTTGTTATCATCGTGCTATACTTAGGAAATATATATTTCATCTTTTTCTTAAAGAACGATTATCTTTTAAATTTAAATTAATAATTTATGCTTTTAAAAAAAAGCTTTTAAATCAATGATTAATAAAGCTTTAAAAAGTGGTTTTATTGAAGCAAAATTAAAAACCATAAATATTTTTACGGGATTATTTATAGCAGGATTATCTATTAAGACAATGGGTATAGAAGTAATTGGATTAATACAATTATTACAAGCTATTTTTTTATTTATAATAAGTGTATTAGGATTTCAAGTTGTTCAAACTGCTTTATTTCATACTATCTCTCAATATAACAATAAAAGGTATATAAAAAAAATATTAGCAAGTATAAATTTATTGTTACTGTTCACTATAGTAATAATTTTTTTAATGATATATGTATATTTAATAAATTTTTCAGAAACTGGATTGACATATAATTCTGAAGAATTACTAATGATTTTAATATTAACCACTTTAATAATTTCTTTTGATACATTTAGTGCATTAAAAATTATTGCTTTAAATGCATTTGGTAATTTTAATAAAATTTCTTATATAAATGGAATTTTAGTGAGTATATCTCATGTATTTTTATTAATTTATTTATTAAATTATAATAATCTTTATTGGTATCTAATAATCACTATAATTTTTAGTAGTATAAAGTTTTTTATTTTAAATCAAGAATTAAAAAAAATCATACATGCACCAATTTTTTCTGGAAGTTTTAAATATATATTTTCAATGAAATTAGTTAATAAATCTTCTTATATGGGTTCTTTGGCTTCACCATTTATATCACAGTTAGATAAAGTTTTAGTTGGATTATTAGGAAGTATTAGCGCTGTACCTATATATAACTTTGCTCAAATGGGTTTGTCTTCTATGCATAGTTTTTTGTATCAAATGTATCAAGTATATTTAAGAGACAATTCTAAAAATGCAAAAACTAAAAATTTTATTAGTAAAAGAAATTTTTTTATTCAACGTTGGTCTTTGTTTTTTTTAGCAATAACTGGTTATACCATTATGATATGGATATTACCTTATTTATTTTATTATCTTTTTTCATCTGAATTTGGAGAAACATCTTTATACTATATTTATTTAGCGGCTGGACAAGGTATTATCGTTGCTAGTTCAATGATGAATAATAATCTTTTACTTAGTTATGAAAAAACAAAAATTTTAGCAGTTCAAGAATGGATTAATTCATCTTTAGTATTTGGGTTATCTTTATTTTTGGGTAGTATATTTGGAGGATTGGGTGTTGCATTAGCAAGAATGGGTTTTTTATTCCAATTTATTCATTCTGCATACTATATAAAAGAAATATATGGAATAACATTAAAAGAACTATTGATGCCTTATACTCTAATTGGAATTTTTCTAATTAATTTATTTTTGGCATATTTAGCATGGTTTAGTTATAATAAGATTATTTATATAACATTAGCAGTGATAATTACTTTTTTATATGTTTTTTTTGATAGCTATGTTTTAAGATTTACAAAAAGAGTATTGTTTTTAAATATAAAAAAGGTAATTAATTGGAAAAAAAGAGTTTAACAATATCATTATTAGTTCCTGTTTATAACGGTGGAATTTATTGGTCTCAATGTATTGAAAGTATAAATAATTATGGTTCATTATTTGACAATATATTGATTAGTATTAATAAAGGAACTTCTCAATTAGAAGATATCCATAATGCAAATAAAATTTCTATTAAAAATAAAAATATACTAATACAAGATAAGTTGTTATCTCCAGTTGAACATTTTTGTGAAATAGTTAGGCATGTAACAACCGATTATGTTTTTATATTAGCACATGATGATTTACTTCTTGAAAATGTTTATTTAGTAAAAGAAAAAATAATGAAAGAAGGCTTTAATTATAATATATCAATTTTAGGTACATTCAAATTTTTTAATGATAGTCAAGAATTAGGAACAGTTAGAGAAATATATGATAATAGTATTAGTAAAGATGAATTTATAGAATATGATTTAGCTAAGTATTTTGATATAAATATTTCAGGTATGTGTTTACCTGTAGATAGTATAAAAGTTAATTTAAAATATATTACTAAATTTACAAGAGGTATAAGATTAGATTATTTACTTTTAACAAACAATAAAATAATTAAAATTTATCAAATAAATAAACCCACAGTTGCAATTAGAATCCATGAGAAACAAGAAGGAAAAATAATAGAACAAAGAGAGAGGTTTTTAGATAGTATTTTATATTTTATGTATCACTTAATAGAATCAAAAGACATAATATTGAAAGAGAAATTAAAAAAAGAATTAATCTTTGTTATTTTTTATCCGCTAAAAAAACTTCAATTTTATAGTGTACTTTTCTATTTTAAAAATACTTTTTTGTTTATATCTAAACAAGGGATATTGAAATATTTAAAATTTAATATGGAGATATTAAGTTTTATTATACAAAAATCTTTAAATAGAATTTTAAAGGCTTTTTTATGAATATTACTTTTTACTCATATTATAATATTCCAATAAGTACTTTATGCGAAGATTCAGGTGGAACAGGATACGGAAATCATTTGTATTATCCAATGAATGTTGTTTGTAAGATATTGAAAGAAAAAGGTCATAAAATAGTTGAACCTATAGAAAAGTTTGATTTAGCTATTTTCTTGGATTTAAATGAAAATTTATATGAAACTGCAAAAAATCTTTCAAAAAAAGTTAAGAAGATTTTAATTTGTATAGAGTCTCCTATTTTTGCCCCTTTTGAATATCATAATGAAATAATATTTGATGATTTATGGGATTTCGTATTTACTTACAACAGAACTTATGAGGGAAATAAAATACTTTATTATGATATTCCAATAACAGGTAATATTACTAATTCAGAATTTTCTTTTTCTAATAAAAATGCATTAGGTGTTGTAGTAGCAAGTTTCAAAAATGATAATAGAGGATTTATTCCACCTCGTAGAGATAAATTATTGAAATTTCTTGCTAATGAAAATGAAATTGAATTGTATGGACATGGTTGGAGTAAAAGTCATAATATTCATGGTATTGTGAATGATAAAATAGAAGTAATGAAAAAATATAGTTATGCTTTGGTTATAGAGAATTGTAGATATTCTGGATATGTTACAGAAAAGCTTGGAGATGCTATATTAGCTGGATTGCCTTCAATTTATTATGGGGATATTCAAACAGCAAAAAGAAGATTTTCTAATACTTTTGTTCCACTAGATAATTTAGATTACAGTTCTTTTAAAAATGCAAAAGAAGAATTGTTCCTCAGATATGACGAATTACAAAATAACGTAAAAAAAGAATTTCTTAATAGTAATTTATGGATAGAATCTTTTGTTTCTAGTGTGATTAATAGTATTGATAAATTATAGATTGGTAGAAAAGGTATTTTACAGATGAAAGAATTAGCTCCTATTGTACTTTTTGTTTACAATAGACCAGAACATACGAAGAAAACTATAGAAGCATTAAAAGAAAATAGTTTGGCAATAGAGAGCGAATTATTTATTTTTTCTGATTTTGCAAAAGATGAGAAATCAAAAGCTAATGTAGAAGCAGTTAGAGATTATTTAAATTTAATTACGGGATTTAAGAAAGTTAATATAGTATTATCTGAAAAAAATGTTGGTTGTGATAATTCAATAATCAATGGTGTTAATCAAATAATTAAAATTTATAGTAAAGTCATAGTTCTTGAAGATGATATTGTAACATCAAATAATTTTTTAGAATTTATGAATAAATGTTTAGATTTTTATCAGAATAATAAAAAAATAGCTGGTATTTCAGGTTTTGTTCCTCCTATAAAAATTCCAAATAATTATGAGTGGGATGTATTTTTATATTCTAGAGGTTCTTCTTGGGGATGGGCAACTTGGGATGATAGATGGCTAAATATAGATTGGGAAGTTTCGAATTACGAAAATTTTCGTAATTCATCAAAAATTCAAGCTGAATTTGATAGACAAGGAAAAGATTTATCTCCAATGCTCATAAATGCTATGGAAAAAGAAGTTGTTCCTTATTGGGACATTCGTAGATGTTTTGATATGTATAATAAGAAAATGAGTTATATATATCCCATTAAATCAAAAGTTCAAAATATTGGTAATGATGGTAGTGGGGTTCACTGTGGAATAAGTGATAAAAATTTTGTTGAATTAGACAAAAATAATTTTAAATTTTTATTAAGTAATAATTTAGAAGAAGATAATCGCATTTCAAATAATTTTAGAAAGCATTTTAATTCAAAAAGTTTTAAAAATATTGCGTCAACTATATTGAAATATGTTGGATTATATAAAATTGTAAAGAGAATAATAAAATGAAAATTCTAATCGTTAATACATTTGATATAGAAGGTGGTGCAGCAAGAGCTTCATATAGGTTGCATAACGCTTTATTATCAGAAAAAATTGATTCAAAAATGTTGGTACATATCAAAACAAGTGATGACGCTACAGTTATTGCACCTACTAAGAAGATTATTAGTAAAATTCGTTTTATTTTTGAGAATTTACTTATTAAATTTTATAAAAAACATACAAAAACTCTTTTTAGTCCTTTATGGCTTCCTTTTAGTAGTATTTCAGAAAAAATCAATGAAATCAATCCTGACATTGTTCATTTTCATTGGATATCAGGGGGTATGTTAAATATAGATGATATAAGTAAAATAAAAGCGCCAATTGTTTGGTCTCTTCATGATATGTGGGTATTTACGGGAGGATGTCATTATGATGAAGAATGTGGAAATTATAAAGTATTGTGTGGTGAATGTAAGGTTTTAGGAAGTACTAAGAAATATGATTTAAGTAGAAAAGTTTTTTTGAAAAAGCAAAAATTATTTTCTAATAAAAAAAATATTACTTTTATTGGATTGAGTCAATGGATAACTAATTGTGCAAGAGATAGTACACTTTTGAAAGACAAAAAAAATATAAATATACCAAACCCAATTGATACAACTATTTTTAAACCTATAGACAAAAATCTTTCAAGAGAGCTTTGGTGTTTACCAAAAAATAAAAAGTTAATTCTTTTTGGTGCTATGGGTGCTACTAGTGACCCACGAAAAGGATTTAAAGAATTGACAGATTCACTTAAAGAATTAGATATAGAATTAGATATAGAATTTGTTGTTTTTGGAAGTAGTAGACCAGAAAATAATACTAATTTAAAATTTAAAACACATTATTTGGGAAATTTACATGATGATATAAGTCTTATTACTCTTTATAATGCAGTTGATGTGATGATTGTTCCAAGTATACAAGAAAATTTATCAAATGCAATTATGGAAAGTTTATCATGTGGAACACCAGTAGTTGCTTTTAATATTGGTGGTAATAGTGATATGATTGAACATTTAGAGACAGGATATTTAGCCAAACCTTTTGATTCTGAAGATTTAGCTAAGGGAATAAAATGGATATTAAATCATCAAAATTATAACTCTCTTTGTAAAAATGCAAGACAAAAAATATTAGAAGAATTTGATAGTGTATTAATTGCAAAAAGATATATAGAACTTTATGAAAATATTTTAAAAAAATAAAATGAAAGTAGTGTAGGAATGATATCCTTCGAAAAAAAAAATATAAAAAAAATGGGTGGAATTAAAATAAATAGTTTTTTAAAAAGAAATTCTGATGATAGACCTCTTATATCAATTATTACAGTGGTATTTAATGGTGAAAAATATTTAGAGAATACTATATTAAGTGTACTAAATCAAACCTATAATAATATTGAATATATAATTATTGATGGTGGTTCAACTGATAACACCATAGAGATAATAAAAAAATATGAAAATAGAATTGATTATTGGATAAGTGAAAAAGATAATGGCATATATGATGCTATGAATAAAGGGATATTAGTTTCTTCTGGAATTTGGTTGAGTTTTTTAGGTTCAGATGATGTTTATAATAAAGATGCTATTGAAAATTATTATAATAGTTTGAAAAATGCAGGGGATGTTAATTATGTCTTTTCTAAGATTCAACTTGTTGATAATTGTAATAATATTTTGTCTATAATTGGCAAAAATTTAAAAAAAGAAAAATTAAAAAAATATATGTGTGTGCCTCATGTTGGTTCGTTACATCATAGGTCATTATTTACAGAATATGGATTATTTGATATCTCTTACAAAATTGCAGGTGACTATGAATTTTTATTAAGAGTAGATAAGAGTTTAAGAATTTTATTTATGGATAAAATAACTGTATCAATGATGAATGAAGGAGTTAGTAACCAAAATATAAAAAAAGTTTTTAAAGAAACATTAAAACTGAAAATAAAAACAGGGAAAAGAAACAAATTAATTTGTTATTTTGAATATTTTTTAGGATATTTCAAAATGTATATAAAAAAACTTATAAAAATATTATGATATTGATTAATATATTAGGTATTCAAGATTCAGGAGGTATTACAGTCCTCGAAAAATTATTTACAGAATTATTAAATACAAATAAATATAATTATTTAATAATCTGTACTAAAAATAAAAATATATTAAATTTGATAGATGAATATAAATCAATAAAAAATTTCGAATTCCTAATGATTGAAAATAAAGGTTTTATTCAAAGACTTTATTATGAAAATATAGTATTTAGAAAAATGATAAAAGAAAAAAAAATAAGTTTAGTATATAATTTTTCAGGTAGTGCACAATTTTTCTTACCTATTCCTCAAATAACAAAAGTTCATAATTTACTATTTTATTCAAAAAAAATAGATAAAGTTTATTTTGAAAAGAAAGAATATTTAAAGTGGTTTAAACAAATCTTTTTAAAACGAATAGTTTTTCATATGATGTTAAAACAAACAAAATATATTGAAGTACAATCTTCTCACGTTCAAGAATATATTTCTGATTTTATTGATATTAGCAAAAAATATTTTTTTATAAAGAGTGACATATCTTTTTCAAAAGATAGCTTTTCTATGATTAAGAATTATGATTTTACAAAAAAAATTAGATTTTTATTCATAGTGGGACCTCATTTTGAGTATATACATAAAAATTTTGATGATTTCGTAAAAGCAATGATATTACTAAAAGAAGAAAATATAAATTTTGAAATAAATATTACATTGACAAAAGAACAATTACACAATTCTAATATATGGAATAAAGAGCTTGATAAAAATACAAATTTTTTAGGTTATATTTCAAAAGATGAGATAAAAAAACAATTTATTGATAATACTATTCTTATTTCAACATCAGTTATTGAAACCTTGGGATTACATGTAATAGAAGCTGTTCAAAATGGTATAATTTCCATAGTACCAAATGAGCTTTATAGTATAAAAGTTTATGGAAAAGATATATTAACTTATGAATTATTTAATATTTTATCAATGAGAGATAAAATTAAAGAAATAAGTTTACTTACTAATAATGAAATAAAAGATACAATATCTAGAAATCAAGATTTTTTGATCTCTAATGAAAATAAAAAATATAAAAATATATTGCAAATATTTGATAAAATTAAAAAGGAAAATGATGTTTAAAAATAAGGTTTTGCTTATTACAGGAGGAACTGGTTCTTTTGGAAATGCTGTATTACGTAATTTTTTAAGTACAGATATAAAAGAAATAAGAATATTTTCACGTGATGAGAAAAAGCAAGATGATATGAGAAAAGCTTATAATCATGATAAATTAAAATTTTATCTAGGAGATGTAAGAGATATAAATTCTTTGGATGATGCAATAAAAGGAGTTGATTATATTTTTCATGCCGCTGCTCTTAAGCAAGTGCCTTCTTGTGAATTTTATCCAATGCAAGCTGTTCAAACAAATGTAGTTGGAACAGAAAATGTATTAAATATCGCAATAAAACATAAAGTAAAAAATGTAATAGTTTTAAGTACAGATAAAGCAGTTTATCCAATCAATGCAATGGGAATAAGCAAAGCAATGATGGAAAAAGTTGCTGTTTCTAAAAGTAGAAATATGAATGACAATGAAACAGTTATTTGCTGTACTAGATATGGAAATGTTATGGCAAGTAGAGGTTCGGTGATTCCTTTATTTATTGACCAAATTAGAAATAATAAAGACATTACAATTACTGACCCAAATATGACAAGATTTATGATGAGTTTAGATGATGCCGTTGATTTAGTAATGTTTGCCTTTAAAAATGGACAAAACGGTGATATATTTGTACAAAAAGCACCTGCAGCAACAGTTGGATTATTAGCAAATACATTAAAAAATATGTTAAATAGAACTACTCATAATATCAGAGTAATTGGAACGCGACATGGTGAAAAATTGTATGAAACATTACTTACAAGAGAAGAAATGGTTCATGCAGAAGATATGGGTAATTATTTTAGAATACCTGCTGATAATAGAGATTTAAATTATGAAAAATACTTTGAAGAAGGTGAAGTAATAACTGAAATTACAGACTATCATTCTCATAATACAATTCAATTAAATGAAGAAGAATTAAAAAATATGCTTTTAAATTTAACTGAAATAAAAGAAGAGTTAAAAGAGTTTGGAGTAATTGTATGAAAACAGTTATGACAATAGTTGGTACAAGACCTGAAATTATAAAACTTAGTCGAGTTATAGCTGAGCTTGAAAAATATACAAATCATATTTTAGTTCATACTGGACAAAATTATGATTATGAATTAAATGAAGTATTTTTTAATGATATGGGTATAAAAAAACCTGATTATTTTTTAAATGCAGCAGGTGGTGGAGCTAGTGAAACAATAGGAAAAATAATAATAGCTATTGATACAGTATTTGAAAAAGAAAATCCTGAAGCAGTACTTATTTTAGGAGATACAAATAGTTGTCTTTGTGCAATTCCTGCAAAAAAAAGAAAAATACCTATTTTTCATATGGAAGCAGGGAATAGATGTTTTGATCAAAGAGTACCGGAAGAAACAAATAGAAAAATAGTTGATCATACAGCAGATATAAATCTTACATATAGTGATATTGCAAGAGAATATCTTCTTAGAGAAGGATTACCAGCTGATAGAATAATTAAAACAGGTTCGCCTATGTTTGAAGTGATAAATAAAAAACTAGCAGATATAGAAGCTTCTGATGTACTAGATAGATTGAATTTAAAACAAAACGAATATTTTGTAGTTTCAGCTCATAGGGAAGAAAATATAAGCTCCGATAAGAACTTTTTGGATCTTGTGGATACTTTAAATAGTATCGCAGAGATTTATAAATTGCCAATTATAGTTTCAACACATCCTAGAACTAGAAATAAAATAAATGAGTTAAATATAGAGTTTAATCCACTTGTTCAGCTTATGAAACCATTGGGCTTTAATGACTATGTAAAACTTCAAAAAGACTCATGTGTTGTATTAAGTGATAGTGGAACTATAAGTGAAGAGTCTTCAATACTAGGTTTTCCTGCTTTAAATATAAGAGAAGCACATGAAAGACCTGAAGCTATGGAAGAAGCAAGTGTTATGATGGTAGGGCTTGAAAAGACAAGAATTTTACAAGGTTTAGAAGTTTTAACAACTCAAACAAAAGAGACCCTTAGAAATGTTGTAGACTATAGTATGCCAAATGTGTCTGAAAAAGTTTTGAGAATCATAGTATCATATACAGACTATGTAAATAAAACAGTTTGGAAGAAATATTAAAGTATGAAAATATTATTTTTATTTATTGCGTATCCAGAAAATGAAAGTAGTAGTAATCTTACAAAAGATTTATCAGATGAGTTTAATAAACAAGGTGATGATGTCTATGTTGCAACTATAAGAGAAAAAAAATATAAAAAAGAGACAAAACTTTCTATTGAAAATGGTGTAAATGTATTACGAATAAAAAGTGGCAATATGTTTAACAGTGTCACTAAGTTTGAAAAACTCTTTACTATGATGACTATGAATAAAAATATATTAAAACAGATTAAAAAACATTGGAGTAATGTTGAATTTGATTTTATAGTTGGGACTACACCTTATATGGCAAATGCTAAGTTGATTAACGGATTAAAAAGTTATTATAAATGTCCATCTTTTTTAATACTTTGGGACTTGTTTCCTCAAAATGCTAAAGATTTAGGACTAATCAAAAGTAAATTACTATTTAATTTTTTTAAAAGACAAGAGCATAAAAATCTTAAAAGTTTT
>RRZU012840749.1_pt1 | contig 12003 bp, 10 predicted proteins | sample 2165561 | NCBI WGS metagenome assembly RRZU01 (sample SAMN10456909, study PRJNA506462) | wastewater metagenome | isolation source: wastewater sludge | place: USA: Moscow, Idaho | reverse complement strand
TGGCGGGCGGCCTTGTTTTTGTGGAACACGCCTTTGTCGGCAATGCGATCCATCACTTTGGTGGATTGTTGGAATGTCGCTTGAGCAGCGGCTTTGTCACCGGCTTCTACAGACTTCAATACTTTTTTAACGGCAGTGCGAAAAGCAGTACGCAAGCTGGCGTTGTGAGCACGGTTTTTCAGTGCTTGACGAGCGCGTTTGCGTGCTTGTGCGCTATTGGCCATGGATGTCTCCTAATAAACAGAACAAATTTCGTAAACCGGGAATTTTAAAAGCTTTAATCATAAAAAGCAAGCGCTGTTTGCATGGCCGCTGCCTGCAACAACACAAACACCACAGCCGCCGCCATTAAGCGCTGTGCGCCACCACCATATTGTTCATGCTCATGGCGCAAATCAGGCGATCTTCTTCATCCACCACCGTCATTTCGCTGTAATGCATGGTACGCCCGCGCCGCTTAATCACGGCGGTGCAGCGCACCACGCCTTGATGCAACGGGCGCAAGTGATTGGCCTGGATATTCACCCCTACGGCGTAATGGCTTTGCGTGTCGATCACATAATTAGACAAGGTAGAAGCCACACTCTCGCCCAGCGCCACGCTGGCGCCGCCGTGTAAAATGCCGTGCGGCTGGTGCACCACCGGCCCCACCGGCATGGTGGCGGTGAGAAAATCGGCGCCCACGTCCACAAATTCAATGGATAAGGTTTCCAGCAAGGTATTTTTGCCCCAAGCATTCAAACGCGCCAATACGGCGCTTTTTTCAGCAGCATCCATGGATAAAGCCTTTCTATACTAGGTTGATTTTTTCGGTTGCAAAGCGGTTTTTCAAGCGGCTTACCGCTTCATCAACAGCGGCTAAATATTGGCTGTATTCCTGAAACGCAATCCAGAAGCCCACTTCAAAATGGCAGCCGGCGGCGCTGAGATCTTTCCAATAAAAATCCGCACCGCTGCCCGGCAGGCGGCCGGGAATCTGATTGATTTCCGCCAGCGCCAGCTGTTGTACTTGCGCCAAATCATCACCCAGCGCCGCACCGCAGGCAATCACCACCCGCCGCTTGCCCAAGGTAGAATAATTTTTGAAATTATTGCTGTAAATCAGCTGATTGGGCACATACACGGTTTGCCCATCGGGAGTATCGATGGCAGTGGTGAGCATGCTGATTTCCCGCACTTGGCCAAACGCGCTGTTCACTTCCACCCATTGCCCGGCATCAAACGGCCGTTGCAGCCGCACCAACATGCCCGCAAACGCATTGGCGGCGATGTCTTGTAATGCAAAACCGGCCACAATGCCCACAATGCCGGCACCGGCCAGCATATGGGTGAGAAACTGGGTTAACTTCAGGGCATCCAGTGCCAAAAATGCGCCGGAAACCAGAAAAAACACATACACCGCCCAGCCCAGTAAATGCCCCACATGCACTTGGCCGCCACTGATGCGGTGATCAAAACGCACGCACAGCCAGCGGCTGGCCAAGGCCAATAGCCAAAACAACAGCAAAATCAGCACTGCCGACACCACATTGGGCACCCACTGCCACAACTGGGTTTGCCATTGTTGCAATAGCTGTGTGGTTTGCTGGCGGATGTCCATCTGTGTGTTCCTTTAATGTACGCAATAACCGTAAAACCCATGATGCCCGTGATACCGCGCCCGATTGTACAAGACACACAGAGCAGTGCCAAATCCAAAAAATTCAGGCAGCCTTATGGATAAAGGCTGCCTGAAAGCGGCAAAGGCCGGTGATACTAAACGACTTACAGCGTCAAACCGCCGGTTACTTCAATGGCGGCACCGCTGATGTAGCTGGCTTCATCGCTGGCCAAGAAAGCGTATACATTGGCGATTTCAGCCGGATCGGCCAAGCGCTTCATCGGCACTTTGTCGGCCATGGCAGCCAGTACTTTTTCCGGCATGTCTTTCAAAATCGGGGTGGCCACAAAGCCCGGGCACACGGCGTTCACGCGAATGCCTTTTTTGCCCAGCTCGCGCGACCAGGTTTTCACAAAGCCGATTACGCCGAATTTAGTGGCGGCATAGTTGGTTTGGCCGAAGTTGCCATACACACCCACCACCGAGCTGGCATTCAAAATCACACCAGAGCCTTGCGCTATCATGGTGTCTACCAGTGCGCGCGCCATGTTGTAAGTGCCTTTGAGGTTGATGTCGATTACTTTATCAAACTGCTCTTCGGTCATTTTTACCAGCTGTGCGTTCATCACGATGTAGGCGTTGTTCACCAGCACAGCAATATGGCCTAACTGAGCCAGCAAATCATCGCGCATGGCATTGATTTGTTCTTTATTGGTCACATCCACCACATAGCCCACGGCTTTGCCGCCTTTGGCGGTAAGCGCAGCCACAGCGGCATCCACACCGGCTTTATTCACATCACACACTGCCACCACAGCACCTTCGGCGGCAAATTTTTCGGCGGTGGCCAAGCCAATACCACTGGCGGCACCGGTAATTACGGCAACTTTGTTTGCTAAACGCATATTCAACAACTCCTTCAGGTTAAAACAGAGACGGCCATGCCGCCCAACGATTCACTGCTTAAAAAAAATCACATACAACAAGGCCAGCAATACGCCGCCGATAATCAGATAGCTGGCGATAATCCAGCGCCACGCCACCGGCTTGCGCGTCTTGGCTGCGCCACTGCCCCGGCGCACATAAAAAAACGGACTGAGCAATACCGAAATGGCCGATACCAACACCACCACACTGTAATACAGCTTTTCAGTCGGGCTCACGGCCGGCCTCGCCCTCGTTCGGCAACACAATCACGCTATCGGGCGCAGGCGGTGGCGGCACCGCATTGCCCTCGGGCGTTTGCAGATAATAGCCGCTGGCCAAATAGGCATTGCCGCCCTCGCGCAACAGCACCAAGGTGATGGCCGCCAGCGGCAAGGCCAGCAACATGCCCACAAAGCCGAGCAGCTGACCAAAGGCCAATAAGGCAAAAATCACCCAAAACGGCGACAAACCAATGCGGTCGCCCACGATTTTCGGGGTGATAAAAAAGCTTTCCAAAAACTGGCCGATGCCGAACACCGCCCACACCAACAGCAAGCCGGTCCACGAATCAAACTGCAATACCGCCGCCACCGTGGCCAGCAGCAAGCCGATAAAAGCACCCAAATACGGAATAAACACCAGCAAACCGGCCACCATGCCGATGGCAAAACCCGAGTCCAGCCCCACCAGCATCAGCCCCAAGCCATACAGCAGCCCCATCACCAACATCACCGTAATCTGGCCGCGCAAAAATTCGCCCAATACCTTGTCCATTTCCGCAGCAATGCGGTTATAGGTGGGCAAGATGCGTCGCGGCATCATCACTTTGATGCCGTGCGTCCAGCGCACCCAATCGAGCAAAAAGTAATACAACAAAAACGGCAACAGCAATAAATTGCTGAACATCACCAGAATCGAGCTGCTTTGGCGCATTAAAGTGGGCATGGCTTTGGACAACGCCTCTCGCAGGCTGCCCATATGTTGTTGCACCCACAAAGCGGCGCTGTCGGCATTCAATTCGATATTCAGCCCCAGCATCTGGTTAATCCACGGCAGCGCACGGGTTTGCAGCCAGAGCACAAATTGAGGCAACTTGGCCGACAAATTCTCAAATTGATTGATCAGCATCGGCACGATAATCAGCAGCAGCAAGGCCAACAAGGCCAGTGCAAACAGCATCACCAACATGGCGGCAACGGGGCGGGAAACGCCGCGATGGCGCAACTTTTCCACCAAAGGATTAAGGATGTAGGCCAAAATGCCCGCCACCACAAACGGCGTGAGCACACTTTGCAAGGCCGACACCAACCACACCACCAAAGTGGCCACCGCCAAGCCGATAAGCCAGGGTGCCCACGAGCGTTTTTCTGTTTGCGGCATAAACTTCCCTATCCAATCAAAGCCATTTTTCAGCACATTAATGTTGCATATCGGCAATAAAATCATTTATTGCGCACCGCAACATTTTAGCGCAGGCGCACTAAAACGGAAATGTTTTTCCACTATTGCGCGCCCGCCTAGCAAAACAAGAACACAAATGTTTGTTTTTAAAAATCATTTAAATTGCTTATGCCGTATGGCTGATGCACAAAAAAAGCCCGCCAATACGGGCGGGCTTAATCAAACATGCCGTTCAGCCATGACGGTATTCAAGCACTTTTTGCTGATAATCGCGCAAAATCGCCACCGATTGGTCAAATTGCAACTGCTCCTGCGCGTCCAGCGGTTTATCAATCACCCGCACCACACCATTGCGGTTGAGCACCGCCGGCACGCCAATATAAACATCGTGGTGGCCGTAAGCACCGTGCAACAAAGTGGATACGGTAAGCACGACGTTTTGATTGTGCAGCAGCGCCTGTGAAATTTTGGCCAAGCCCATGGCAATGCCATAGCACGTAGCGCCTTTGGCATCAATAATGGAATACGCCGCATCGCGTACATTGCTATAAATTTCATCCATACGCCCGGATTTGCTTGGGTTTTGCGCCAGCAAATCTTTCAGCGGCATACCGGCAATCGACGCTGTACTCCAAGCAGCAATCACGCTATCGCCATGTTCGCCAATCATTTGTGCATCAATGCTCACCGGTGCCACGCCGAATTCCTGCCCCAAGTAATAACACAGGCGCGCAGTGTCCAAAATGGTGCCGGAGCCAATCACGCGGCTGGCGGACAAGCCGGAAAAACGCCAAGTGGCATACGCCAGCACATCCACCGGATTGGTGGCCACCAGAAAAATACCGTCAAAGCCGGAAGCCATCACTTCGCCCACCACGGTGTGAAACACCTTCAGATTGCGATCAATCAAATCCAAGCGCGTTTCACCCGGTTTTTGCGCCACCCCGGCACAAATACACACAATATCCGCATCCGCACAATCGGCATAAGTGCCAAACGCAATTTGCGTGGGCGTGGCCGCATACAGCACCCCGTGCGCCAAATCCAGCACATCGGCCTTGGCTTTTTTCTTGTTCAAATCAATCAGCACCAACTCATCGCACTGCCCTTGGCTAAGCATGGCAAAGGCATAGCTGATGCCCACGGCACCCGTGCCCACCACCACCACTTTATTACCGGTTTTGCGCACCATTGTTCGCTCCTTTTTGTGTTGTGTTTACATGATTATCAGACTCAAGGCTGCCTGAAAACCAAATACCATCTTGTTAAGAAATAAAGCATTTTATACATAATAGAACAACAAAAAGCCTAAAACAAGCCAAGTTATGAATAAATTAACTAAAATAACACTTATTATTTTCTAATATGAAAAAATAACAACAAACCCCTCGTAATAAGAGGACATTCCCATACTCAAGCCGTTTAAAAAAAGGTAGAATTGCCCGATTTGACCGCTGCGGTCGCCATATTTACCGCTTACCCAATCAGGATAATGCCATGAGCTCCTCTTTAAGCTACCGCGATGCCGGTGTGGACATCGACGCCGGTGACCAACTGGTCGAAAACATCAAACCGTTTGCCAAGCGTACCATGCGCCCCGAAGTATTGGGTGACTTGGGCGGCTTTGGTGCATTGGTGGAAATCAGTAAAAAATACCAACAGCCGGTATTGGTGTCCGGCACCGACGGCGTGGGCACCAAATTAAAGCTCGCGTTCGACTGGGATCAACACGACACCGTGGGCATCGACTTGGTGGCCATGAGCGTGAACGACATTCTGGTACAAGGCGCCGAGCCCTTGTTTTTCTTAGATTATTTTGCCTGCGGCAAGCTGGATGTGGCGCGCGCCACCGATGTGATTAAAGGCATTGCCGCCGGTTGCGAAGAGTCCGGCTGCGCACTGATTGGCGGCGAAACCGCCGAAATGCCGGGCATGTATCCAGAAGGCGAATACGACTTGGCCGGTTTTGCCGTGGGCGTGGTGGAAAAAGACCACGTAATTAACGGGCGCAGCATTGTGCCCGGTGACGTGGTGCTGGGCCTGGCTTCCAACGGTGCCCATTCCAACGGCTATTCACTGGTGCGCAAAATCATCGAGCGCGACCGGCCCGACTTGGACGCCCCGTTTGACGGCAACAAAACCCTGCGCCAAGCCAGCATCGCCCCCACCCGCCTGTATGTAAAACCGAGTTCGGCAGCCCTGGCGCACTTCACAATAAAAGGCATGGCGCACATCACCGGCGGCGGCATCACCGAAAATGTACCCCGCGTACTGCCCGCCAACACCGTGGCACAAATCGACGCCCAAGCCTGGCCGCTGCCCAAGCTGTTTCAATGGCTGCAACAGGCCGGCAATGTAGAGATGCAGGAAATGTACCGCACCTTTAACTGCGGCCTCGGCGTGGTGGTGATTGTGGCCACAGCAGACGCCGACGCCGTACAAGCCTTTTTGGCCGAGCAAGGCGAAACCGTTTACCGCTTGGGCGACATCCGCAGCCGCAGCGGCAACGAGCATCAAACCCAAGTGGCCTGATGCATTGTAAATCAAGCCAAACAAGGCTGCCTGAAAGGTATTATCGCTTTCAGGCAGCCTTGTTTATCATTGCATTCAGATTATAGAAACCAAGCACATCATGAGCACCCAAACCGATATTCTGGGCATCAACCAAATCCAGCTATTGCTGTCGGAAAAGCGCACTGCGTTGTCGGTGATGCGTACCGGCATTGCCATTGTGGCTTTGCCGCTATCGATTTTCAGCGCGCTAATCGCCACCTCCAAAATGTACGCCATCTCCGATGTGTGGCTGCCGCTGGCGCTGGTGAGCGGGGTGAATTTGTCGTTGCTGGCTTTTGCCGCGTATTTGATTATCCATTCACTGCAACGCATGCGCCGTTACGACCGCCAGATTGCCGCCATCAAGCAAAGCCATCCGGCTTTAAACGGTTTGGTTTGAATGGATTAAAAGGCTGCCTGAAAGCATTATCAACGTTCAGGCAGCCTTTAATTCGATTATATGCAGTTAAATACATAAAAACTCATACCAATTAATTTGGATTTTATTTGTTGAACTTGGATTTGATGCGCCAAGGCGTATCCTATGCATCTTTCAGGCAGCCTAAATATCGATGTAGGGTGCGCCATGCGCACCAGCATGAGATTTACAACCGGTGCGCATGGCGCACCCTACAATAACACCCGACCATGGGAATACATAAAGAAACCGCTTTCAGGCTGCCTGAAAGCGGTTTTTCATTCCACTAGGGCAAATCAGGCAAACAAGCCTTTCACCCACAGCACCAAGCCATCCCACAAGCGGCCGAACCAGCCTGCTTCGGGCACATCGGCCAGTGCCACCACTTCTTTTTCGGCCACCACTTGCTCGCCGTCCATCAGCTTCAGTGTGCCCAATACACGGCCTTTGGCAATCGGCGCCACCACCGGCTGCACGGTTTCCAGCACCGGTTTCAGGTTTTTGGCACTGCCTTGCGGCACGCTCACATAAGCATCACGCAAAAAGCCCACGCCTACGGTGCTGCTTTTGCCTTTGTATACCTTCACATCGGTAATCGATTCGTTGGCATTGTAGAGCTTGGGCGTGTCGAAGAATTGCAGCGCCCAGTTGAGCAGCTTGCTGCTTTCGGTGGCGCGTGCTTCCGGGCTTTCGGTGCCCACCACCACCGAAATCACGCGGCGGCCATTGCGGTTGCTCGATGCCACCAGATTGTAGCCCGCGCTGCTGGTGTGGCCGGTTTTCAGGCCGTCTACGCTGGGATCGCGGTAGAGTAAGAGGTTGCGGTTGGGCTGGTTGATGTTGTTGTAGGCAAAGGATTTAAGCGAATAAATCGGGTAGTACTGCGGATAATCGCGAATAATCGCATTGGCCAACAGCGCCAAATCGGCCACCGAAGTGAGGTGTTGCGGCCCGGGCAGGCCGGTGCTGTTGTCAAAATGGGTGTTGGTCATGCCCAAGCGTTTGGCTTCGGCATTCATGATTTGCGTAAAACCTTCTTCGCTGCCACCGATGGCTTCGGCCAAGGTAACGGCGGCATCATTGCCCGATTGCACAATCAAGCCTTTAAGCAAATCGTCGACACTGGCCGGTTTTTTGGGGTCCAAAAACATGCGTGAGCCTTCGCTGCGCCAGCCTTTATCGGACACGGTGAGCATTTGATCCGGCTTCAGCCGCCCTTCACTCAGGGCTTTGAAGCTGAGATAAGCGGTCATCAATTTGGTGAGCGAGGCAGGCTCTACTTGGTCGTGCAAGCCTTTGCTGGCCAGCACTTGGCCGCTTTGTGCGTCTTCAATAATATAGGCAGCGGCAGCCACTTCGGGCGGCTGCGGCACGGTGGCGGCTACGGCCATGCCGGTGATGGCAATCAGGCTTAGGGCGGCAACGTTTTTAATCATGCTCATAAGGTATCGGCAATCCGTTTTTGGGGTTGTGCACCGCAGACACGAATGCCCGCAGTTTGAATAAAGAGGCGGAATTATAGCCGCTCAAGCCGCGCTTGCTAAGCGTTTAACTTGATTTTGCTTGCACATCGGCAAGGTGCGCGCTATTGTGGCTGCTTGTCATTGATGCAGTGCAACCAAAACAGTTCCCATCCGCCATGAAAAACACCCACGCCCATTACCTCACTCGCATTCTCACCGCATCGGTTTACGATGTCGCCGTTGAAACCCCGCTGGATTACGCCCGCAACCTGTCCGACCGCCTGAACAACCGCATCTGGATTAAGCGCGAAGATTTGCAGCCGGTGTTTTCATTCAAAATCCGCGGTGCCTACAACAAAATGGCCAAGCTGCCTGAAGCGGCGCTGCAAAAAGGGGTGATTACCGCCAGCGCGGGCAACCATGCGCAAGGCGTGGCCTTGTCGGCACAAAGCCTGGGCTGCCAAGCCACCATTGTGATGCCCAAAACCACGCCGCAAATCAAAATCGATGCAGTCAAAAAACGCGGCGGCAATGTGGTGCTGGCCGGCGAATCCTATAACGACGCCTACGACCACGCCATGGAATTGGTAGCACAAAGCGGCCTAGCCTATATCCCGCCGTTTGACGACCCCGATGTAATTGCCGGGCAAGGCACCATCGGCTTGGAAATCATCCGCCAACACCCCAAACACATCGACGCCATTTTCTTGCCCATCGGCGGCGGCGGCTTAGCCGCCGGCGTGGCGGCATTTATCAAAAACGTGCGCCCGGACATCAAAATCATCGGCGTGGAAACCGACGACGCCTGCGCCATGCGGCAATCCATCCACGCCGGTGAGCGGCTGATGCTCAAAGACGTGGGGCTGTTTGCCGATGGCACCGCCGTGAAGCTGGTGGGCGAAGAAACCTTTGCCCTGTGCCGCGACTTGCTCGATGAAATCATTTTGGTGGACACCGATGCCGTGTGCGCCGCCATCCAAGATATTTTTGACGACACCCGCAGCATCACCGAGCCTTCCGGCGCCTTGGCTCTGGCCGGTTTAAAGGCTTATATCGCCCGCGAGCAATGCAGCGGCCAAACCTTAATCACCGTGGCCAGCGGTGCCAATATGAACTTCCACCGCCTGCGCCATGTTTCCGAGCGCTGCGAAATCAGCGAAGGCCACGAGGGCATTTTTGCGGTGACCATTCCCGAACAGCCGGGCAGCTTCCGCCGCTTTATCGACCTGCTCGGCAACCGCAGTATCACCGAATTCAACTACCGCTACGGCGACAGCCGTCAAGCGCACATCTTTGTGGGCATTCAGGCAGCCGGTGCCGACGACTTGCAGCAAATCGCCGCCGAGCTCAACCAAGCCCAACTGCCCGCCTTGGATTTAACCCACGATGAAATGGCCAAAATCCACATCCGCTATATGGTGGGCGGACGCAGCAACCAAGTGAGCAACGAGCGCCTAATCAGCTTTGAATTTCCCGAGCGCCCCGGCGCATTGGGGCGCTTTCTCAACCACATGCAGTCCGATTGGAACATCACCCTGTTTCACTACCGCAATCATGGCGCCGACTATGGCCGCGTGTTGGTGGGCGTAGACGTTCCCCCCGCCGATCATGCCGCCTTTGCTGCTTTTCTCGACAATCTGGGCTATAGCCACCACGAGCACACCGACAACGCAGCGTATAAATTGTTTTTAAGCACGGCTGCCTGAACGCCCACCGGCAAGCCTTTTATTGCATCGCAACACAAGCCCTGCTTGCTGTAGAGCAACAAACCCAGTATGGTAGACAACAACACGCCATCTTTGTGTCGCACAGCGGCACAAAGATGGCGTTGGCACGTCAAATTTTGCCCCGCACCGCATGATTTCACCTTATGTTAAATACATAAGACATAAGCAATATTTTTCATATTCGCAACAGGAAAACACTGCCATGAATCCCATCGACACCCTGATCAGCCAACTGCAACAACTGGCCGAAAACCAAAACTTGCCGGCCGACTTCGGCCAGTTTTTACAGTATTACTACGAAGACGCCGACATCGGCGACTTAAGCGGCTATGCCTTGCCGCAGCTGCTGGCCGGAGCGCTGAATCACTACCGCTTTGCCAACGAGCCGCGCCAGCCGGGTCAAGCACGTTTGCGCTGCCTGCAACAGGGTGCCGATGCCGAATTTGCCGCAGGCAGCACCGTAATTGAAATGGTGGCCGACGACATGCCGTTTTTGATTGATTCCACCATTTTGAACATCAACAATCAAGATGCCCACCTGAATTGGATTGTGCATCCGGTGATTACCGCCCGGCGCGATGAAAAAGGCGCGGTCAAGCAATGGCTGCGCAGCAAAAGCAGCGATGAAGGCAAAGAATCCTTAATTCAAATCAGCCTGCAAACGCTGCCTGAACAGCAAGCACAAGCCTTGGCCGATGCCCTGCAAACCATGCTCAACGGCATTTACGCAGTGGTAAACGATGAAGCAGCCATGCGCGAAAAAATCCACCAAATCCGTCAACAAATCATCACCGAAGGCCGCTCTGATCAAGCCGAAGTGGTGGCGTTTTTGGAATGGATGGCCAACAACCACTATCTGTTTATGGGCTTTTGCGAATACAACGTGGTGGCCGATGCCGCCGGTGAAACCCAGCTTCAGGTAGCCGAAAACAGCGGCTTGGGTGTATTAACCAAGCGCGGCAACGCATCGTATTCTGCCGGTTTTGCCGCCCTGAATGCCGCCGACAAAAAAGCCTGGCTCGAAGGCGAGCGGCTGATTCTGAATAAATCGCAACGCCGCGCCAACATCCACCGCAATGCCTACTACGACTTGGTGGGCATCCAAAAACTCGATGCCTTGGGCAATGTGGTGGGGCAATGGCGTTTTATCGGCCTCTACACCGCCCAAGCTTATCTGTCTAGCGTGTGGGACATCCCCATCCTGCGCCAAAAAAGCCAATACGTGGTGGAGCAATGCGACTTTATCCGCGGCAGCTACAAAGACAAAATGCTGCATTTCGTGCTGCAAACCTACCCGCGCGACGAATTGTTTGAAATCAGCGCCGCGGCCTTGACCGACATCACCAGCGGCATGGTGTCGCTCAACGAGCGCCCGCGTGTGCGCCTGTTTACCCGCACCGACGACTTTAAGCGTTATGTGAGCGCCATCGCCTATCTGCCGCGCGAACAGTTCAACACCGAGCTGCGCCAGCGTGTGCGCCGCCATCTGGCCGAAGCCTTTGCCTCCACCGAAAGTGATTTTGCGGTACAGCTTTTAGGCGACAGCCCCTTGGCGCGGGTGCATTTTATGTTCCGCACCCACGCCTCCACCCTGCCCGATTTCAGCACCGCCGTGCTGGAACAAGACATCAACACCATGGTGCGCGGTTGGCACAGCGACTGGCAGCAGCTGGCCGTCCAGCAAGGCTTGAGCGCCGAACAAACCGGCCCCTACGAAAACGCCTTTTCCGCCGGCTATCGTGAAAATTTCAGCCCCGCCCAAGCGCTGGAAGATATCCGCGCCATTCAGGTTTTGGATCAACAAAACAGCACCGCCATGCGCATGGGCTTGCAGCCGGGCAACCGCGCTGCGCCTTATTGGCGGACAATGTATTTCAACGGCGCAAGCCCCAGCCTGTCGAAAACCCTGCCCAT
>RRZU012825011.1_pt1 | contig 12003 bp, 11 predicted proteins | sample 2165561 | NCBI WGS metagenome assembly RRZU01 (sample SAMN10456909, study PRJNA506462) | wastewater metagenome | isolation source: wastewater sludge | place: USA: Moscow, Idaho | reverse complement strand
TCAAGTATCAGCAATTTTACGAGAGCATTTACTAAGCTCAAATTATGATGAGAACCTTATGCCTTGGGAAATTAAACGAGATAAACCACTTGTTTTCCCTAAAACAACCAAAGCAATTTTATATGATGCTTTATATATTGAAAAAGAAAATCTCTCAAAAGAAGTATTAAATAAACTACAAAGATTATCAAGCTTTTCAAATCCAGAGTTTTTTAAGTTACAGAATTTAAGATTTTCTACTTTTAATACACCAAGAATTATTACATCATTTGATATAAATGAAAAATATATTATTGTTCCAAGAGGACTTACAAATAAAGTTCTTAACCTTTTCAACTCTAATAAAGCAAAACTTTTTATTGAAGATAAACGATTTGTAAAGTCTATCGAGAAACTAAATTTTAATCTTACTTTAAAAGATGAACAGCAAATAGCTTTAGAAAAAATACTCCTACAAGATTATTCAATTTTGATTGCACCTCCAGGATTTGGTAAAACGGCAGTTGCAGCAGCAGTAATTGAAAAAAGAAAAGTTAATACCTTGATTTTAGTAAACAAAAGCAATTTACTTGATCAATGGGTAGAAAGATTATGTGAATATTTTCAGATTGATATAAAAGCCATTGGAAAGCTTGGTAATGGTAAGAAAAAACTAAATTCAAATTTAGACATAGCTACTTTACAATCACTAAAAAATAGACCTGAACTAATTGAAGAATATTCACAAATTATAATTGATGAAGCACATCATATTCCAGCAGTTTCCTTTGAAATACCTCTAAAAAGGTTTAAAGGTAAATTTGTTTTAGGTTTAAGTGCAACACCTGCAAGACAAGATGGGATGCATCCAATTATGTTTATGCAGTGTGGAGATATTGCATATGAATCAAAAAAAGAGATTAAAAAAATACATACATTAAAAACAATTGTTTCTACATTTGAAGCACTAAGTGATGATTTTTCATTAATTCTAAATGAAATGGTAGAAGATTTTGATAGGAATAATCTCATAATTTCTGAGATTGAAAAATTAAAAAATAGAAATATCTTAGTACTTAGTGAAAGAATTGAACATTTAAATATTTTATATCACATATTAGATGCAAAAAAGATAAAATCAACTCTTATACATGGTGGCTTAAAATCAAAAATGAAAAAAGAGTTTTTAAAAGAAGCTAATAGTTCCTCAATTATTTTATCAACTAGCTCATTTATTGGAGAAGGAATAGATTTTTCACATCTTGATGCTATTATTCTTACAATGCCCGTTTCATATTGGGGAAGAATAGTTCAATATCTTGGGAGAATAGGAAGAGATGGACAAGAGTGTATAGCTATAGATTTTTATGATGAAAATACTCCCATGTTACGATCAAGTTTTCAAAAAAGACAAAAAGGTTATAAAAAAATGGGTTATATTTCATTGAATGAAAAGGGATTATTTTAAAGAATAACTTTCTGCAGAATATGATTTTATATATAATTTAAGTAACAGCCCTTCCTATATACGAAAACTAACTTTATATTTTCTGACATCTAGTGAAAAACATATCTTTTAGTTTTCGTATACTTTTTAAAATTTAAAATATGGAAAAATTAATAAGTGTCGGAAAATAGATGTTTGTGAGTTACTTATGAAATTTCAATTTAAAAAAGCTATTAACCTATTTTGAGTAGGAATTAATGTAACTGGACAGGTACTTAATAAAAGTTTCTAAGCTATTCTACTTTAAGTATAGATTTAAGTTTCTAATTCAAAATTAGATAAGAAAAATAAATATAATAACTTATTGTCCATACGTATCTTCTTGCCATTCTTGAATGCCTTGTTCTTTATCTTTATATCTTTTTGATAGAGATAATCTATAAGCATTTGCTAATTTATCACAAGCTAGTATTTTCTTTATATTTTTTTGATTTTCTTTTGCATTAAATGAACATTGATTTATATGCTCAATAGTTATATCAGGGTAATCTCTTGAAATCAATTCTAATTCATTACCTATTTGAATATACCCACCTTTTATCACTCTAAAATAAAATCCTGTTTTATGTTCTTTTACAATTAATGCAGTTAAACTTTTTATTCCTAAAACAGAAGATATTTTCCAGCAAGGCTGTCTTGGTTGAGAAACTTCAAATATTACCTCTCCACATTGGAACTTATCTCCTAAGCAAACTTCTGAATCATCCAAGTCTTCGATAGTAAAGTTTTCACCAAATGCACATTCAGAGAGACTTAAATCATATTTATTTTTAAAATAAGGATAATACTTTTGACTATACACACATACAGCTTTATCAATTCCTCCATGATGTATTTTATCACTTTGTGTATCCATTTTAAATCCAAATTCATTTACAATTAATATTTCATTTTTAGATACAAGTGTTTTTTTATATGATGTTTTATAAGAATTTCTTTTCCCATCATCAATTTTTTGTTCTTTCCCACAAAAAATATTTTTTATTCTTGATTTAATTGCCATCTTTAATCCTTTTTAGAGCAATTTCAATTCTTCTAAATCCCTCTTTTATCTCTTTATTTGTAATTGTTAAAGGGGGTAAAAATCTTAAAACATTTTTTCCTGATTTTAAAACTATTACTCCTTCTTCAAATAAAGTTTTTATTACGCTTTCTAATATATTTTCATTTTTTAAACGTAATCCTTTCATCAAGCCAAATCCAAGTATTTTATCAAAAATGTCATCATAATTATTTAGTATATTAAGTAATGATAAAGAAAAATAATCAGATGTACTCTTCAATACACCAGTATTTTTATGTTTTTCTAAAATCTCACATACTTTTAAACTTACTTGACAACTAAGATAGTTACCTCCAAAAGTACTACCATGATCTCCTGGTTCAAAAATCTCTTTATGTTTACTCATAACTATTCCAATAGGAACTCCACCACCTATGCCTTTTGCAATAGTTATGATATCTGGCTCAATATTATAAAAATTAGAAGCTAAGAACTCTCCCGTTCTATATACTCCAGTTTGTACTTCATCAATAATTAGCAAAATGTCTTTACTTTTTAGAAATCTAGCTAATTTTTGAACTTCTTCAATTTCAAATGTCATAAGACCACCTTCTCCTTGAATTAGTTCCATCATCACAGCAACTGTTTCATCATCAACACTTTTATATATTTTTTCAATATTTTGATTAAAAGAAAATCCTTCAGGATAAGGTGCAAAATCTTTTTTATGAACTTTTACTTGCCCCGTGGCCTTTGAAGTTGTAATGGTTCGTCCATGAAATGAATTTTCTAATGTTATAACTTTATATCTTTTACCATTATATTTTCTTTGCCCATACTTTCTTGCAATTTTGATTGCTGCTTCATTTGCTTCAGCCCCACTATTTCCAAAAAAACATGCCATGTCATAACCACTTAATTCAACCACTTTCTTTGCCAATAAACTTTGCGGTTCTATTGCAAATAAGTTTGAAATATGTGTAATTCTTTCTGCTTGTTCATAAATAGTTTTAGCAATGATTTTATTTCCATGACCAACAGAAACAACACCAATTCCACTCCCAAAATCTATATAATTTTTCATATTTTCGTCAAAAAGTGTTGCACTCTCACCTTTTACAAAATTAACATAGTTTCTGTTATAAGTATTTAATACATATTTCTTATCTAATTCTTTTAAAGACATTTTATTGTATTCCCCATTTTTAAATTACCACTTAGTAATTTCTTTTATTAACTTTATTTATTTGTTGATTTATTAATTTTGAATATTTATTCTCAAAATATTTTGTAGTATTTAAACTTAAATTGAAAAGACTTCTAATAATGTAAATATATATCTTTGTTACACTCATTTAATTTCCCTATGTTTTTTCAGCAGTATACATTTAGCAAAAAAAAATATAAATGGTTAATTAGTACAATTTATTGTATAATTTGTACATCAACCATAAAACAATAGATTATAAAAAAGATTTAACTTTGACTTCATTGAAGTTTTAAAAGGTTAAAATATAATATGGAAGATAAAGTAAATACATCAAGAAATAATAACTCATTTAGTATTAAAAAAATTGAAAAAAATATAAATGGTTTTTCTTTTGATATACGTCAACATTCTCTATATGAACTTGTTTGCATATCAAAAGGTAATATAAAACTTACTATAGATTTCCAAACATATGATTTAAAAGAAAACACAGTTTATTTAATAAAACCTGGACAAGTACATCAATGGATCAAAGATAAACAACCTAATACTTGCATAGGATATATTTTCCATTTTTCAAAAGATTTTTTACCCTCATATGATATGGTAAACAAATTATATGAAAAAAATTCTTTTCCTATTATAGAACTATCTTTAAGTGTTTTCAATAATATCAATCAGTTAATATCAATGTTATTAACTGAAAATCAACCTAATACTCTTTGTGCTTACTTATTTGGTTCAATATTAGAATATATATTAAAATCTAAAAAAAATACAAATAATTTATATTATAAAGATCAAAGAATCTATTTATTATTAGATCTAATTGAAAAAGAATTTATACACGAAAAATCAGCATTGTTTTATGCAAAATCACTTAATTTAACAACAAAAAGATTAAATGAATTAACAAAAAAATATTTAAATAAAACAGTATCTTCTTTAATTTTTGAAAGAATTATTATTGAAATAAAAAGAGAATTAACTTATAGTAACTTAACCATTACAGAAATTTCTAATAATTTAGAATTTAATAGCCTTTCACATTTTTCTAAATTTTTTAAACACTATACTTCTTCCTCTCCTTTAGAGTTTAAAAATTTAAAGAAACATACATAAAGTAAAATAAAAAATATATTGAAAAATTAAATATTATAATAAAATCTTATAAAAATATCATTGATTTAATTATTGTATTTTTCAAAAGTTCAAATCAATACATTATGGAAAAATCTAATCATCAATCATAATAAAAGATATTTATTCAAATTACAGAAAAATTGATATTAATCTTTTCTAATTCTTCAAAAGATCTGAAATAAGAGATTGAGAGTCTATAAATTCAAAAGTATCATTAAAAAATAAAGCTTTAGTATAATAAAACCAATCAATACTTTTTAAAATAATTAAAATAGAAATAGTGCTTAGAAAAGTATTGCAAAATGATTAGTCTTATTTAAGTAATCATATACTATTATAATAAATTATAATATATATTACAAAGGATAATTAAATGATGCCTTTTTCAGATGAGGAGATATATAGAGCGACAAAGTATAATTTATCTAAAATAAGTACTTACATTAGCTCTCATGGTGGGGATATTAGATTGTTGGGTGTAAAAAGTGCTACTGTTTATATAGAACTTACCGGTGCATGTCATGGTTGTGCAATGAGTCTGATGACAACAAAAATGGTCGTACAAGAAGAGTTTAGGAAATTGATTCATCCCGAGATAAAGGTTATTAATGTTGATGGTATGCCAGGGAATGAACTTCCTAAAAATTGTTATAAAGAAGAAGAACCCATAAAAGAAAAAAGGGAAAATGGATTGATTAATAAAATTAAAAAGTTTTTTAAATTATAACTGAAAGATATAAAAAAGACTCGGTAGCCATCTATCTATATATTTAGTTTAATATCTAAACACAGATAAGACATTATATTATACAAATTCAAATCAAAAAAAGAGTAGAAAACTTATTTGGATACTTTGAAATAATTGTGTAAATACAAATTTTATCAAAAATTTAATTTATTGTTTTTTATCAATAAATATTCTAATTAATTGATATATAATTAATTCAATCTTATAAGATAAGAAGTAAAACCTTGATAAAAAAGACATCTAAAACAAAATCAAATACCATACAAAAGCAAAAGTATCTTAAAACATATTTACATCAAAGAAACTATACATTAAAAGATTTAAAATGTGAAATAGTTTTAATGATATGTGATATGTTATTAGAAAACTATTTATATGTAGAAGATACTGCGAATGCTGAAGAATTAATTTCAGATTTTACATCTGATGAAAGAATTACAACCTATAATACTATGAAAGACTTAAAAAAAGATATTCAAGAAAATATATTAACTATTGAAAAAGTTCAAAATATAATGATTCTTCAAAATGAAAATAAAGATACTTTAACTAAAGCCAGATTAGCTGATAGTACGTACTACTTCTATAATACATGTATAAACTACTTAGAATTTCTAATTACATCCACCTCCATAGATAAAAATAAAAAGATGTGGATTCCTGATCTAATATGTCTTTATTTGATTCAAGATATGAAGGAAAGTGGATATACATTTAATAAATTTACATTTCTTGATAAATATGATTTTGATAGTATATTCAGAATCTATGAAAAAATTAATATAACTTTTAAAAAAGTAGGAAATTTATCAATGTTTTCAAAAGAAAAAACTAGAATTGATATCATGTCAAATATTTCTTATGAAATAGTTACTAAATTAATTAATACTAAATATAAATAAGCATCACTTTTGCAATATTTATTTGTTTTAATTATTTAATCTATCGAGGTGATTAAAGAATATCATCTATTATCAATAATCACAAGTTTCTATTAGATTTAAAGAAATGAAGGAGAACTTAGAAATATTCTTTTATATGTTAACAGAAAATATGAGATTACTTTACATACATCAAATATTTAACTAAAGAATATTTCTAATTATATATTAAATACTAAAAGTATCTCTAACTTTTTGCTCAAATGCTTTATCGCTTAACTCTTTTCTTAGTGGTATAAAAGTTTTAGCCTCATCCCCCACAGGAATAAATATTTCTGAGTTTTCATCTTCTATAATATTTTTTACTGCATCAGCTATTGGTTGAGAAGAAGGACCTTCATTTATCGCTTTTGCCACTATTGGAACAAAATGAGCTACTAAATCTTTATAGGGTGAGTTTTCATCTGTTGTTTTTGAATTAACAACTAAACCCTTTTTTACAAAATTTGTTCCAAAAAGTCCTGCTTGGATAGAATGAACTCTTACATTATACGGTAGAGTTTCAAATCTTAAAGAGTCTACTATTCCTTCAACTGCATACTTAGATGCATTGTAATGAGCTAAAAGAGGAAGTCCCATCTTTCCTAAAAATGAGCTAATATTAATTATAACTCCTGCTTTTGCTTCTCTCATATATGGAAGAACTGCTCTTGTAACTTTGAGTAGTCCAAATACATTTACATCAAACTGATTAAACATTTCTTCATCTGTTCCATCTTCTACAGTTGAAAGAAGACCATATCCAGCATTGTTAACAAGAACATCAATTTTGCCTTCATCTTTTATAATCTTTTCAACAGCATTATTTATACTTTCTGTCTTAGTTACATCTATATATATGCTTTTTAATAATCCATCATTACTTATTGTATTTTTATCTCTTGTACCTGCATAAACAATATATCCATTATCACTAAGTAACTTTGATGTTAACTCACCCATTCCTGATGTTGCACCTGTAATTAGAACTACTTTTGACATATATAAATCCTTTTATTTTAATCACTATATTATCCTATAGCGAGATAAATAAAATAGATTTATATCAATAATGGAGGCCTTATAATTTAAAATCTATTTATTAAAAGAGAAATAAACGAATTTTTTTATTTCATAGTTTAATTATTATCTGAATTTCTTTTGTTAATACTTACTAGCCAATAAGAAATAGCTAAGGCAACTATTACTATGGCAATTATTAATAATTCTGTTGCTTTTTCTGTTGAAAGAGAATATATTAATACTTTTCTTATCAACGCTGCCATTGCAAGCATAATAAAAGCACCAATTGCAAAACCTTTTCCTTGTAAATGTTTTATCTCTTCATGTATTAACTCAATTGATGCCCATAGTACTAATAAACTTCCAAGTACTGTTAATATACCTTTTTCTATTTTTATATCAGTAAAAAATAATAAATAAATATCATAAACAAACAAACCAATAGCAAAAAAAGCAATAATTCCTAAGGCAAATGCTAAAAAATAATTAATAAAAGAATTGAATTTTTTTAGTGAAGATAAGATTCCTTTTTCTGTTCGAGATAATGATAAAAATTTCCCAAGTTCTTCTTCTCTATAAGAACTAGTTAAAACATCTAAATTCATATCAATTATTTTTTCAACTGCATTGATTTCTCTTACATGTTGTTCTTTATTTTCAAAATTCTCTTCTATGCTTTTAAGTACAAATGTTCTAACAAAAGTGAAAGCAGAATTTACATAGTGAGTAGGAAGCCCAATTTGAACATGAATTTCACCTATTTTATAAATAGATAAAAAATAAGATATATCATATTTACCAGAAAAAAGATTTATGAACCAAGCTTTAATTTTAATCTTATGTCTACTAATGATTTCATTGTTCTTTAAATATTTTGCAGTTCTTCCAAAACCCCAAATATAATCATAAAATTCATCAATAAATGTATCGGCTAGTTTTTCCATTCTTGGTTGAAGTTTTTTTAAAATAAGAGCTTCTTCTTCAGTAAATTTATAGTGTTCTTTTAACTGGGTATATTCTTTCATTTGTTATCCTATCAAATAATTCTAATATAAAAATTTAAATTATCTCTAGTAATTATACTTATATATTAACCTAATAAACTTTTTTTCTTCAAGAATTATAATATTATGTTAAAAACTCTTCAAAAGAATTATCAATAACAATATCTTCCTTATGTATTAATTTCTTAATAACCTACAATATCATTAATTTCATTTTCTTTTAATAGTAATAATAGTTTTCATTTAAATTCTTCTTTTAACAATTTTAAGAAAATAAGTTAAAAATTATCTTGATTTATATCAAAATATAATTAATTATTTTAGTTATTATTAATTGATTAGAAACTCTTATTTAAAAGCCTTTTTATTATGAATAAATATGTTTGTACTGTTTGTGGATATATATATAATCCAGAAATAGGTGATTTAGATTCAGGTATTGAACCAGGAACTGCATTTGAAGATATTCCTAATGATTGGGAATGTCCTGATTGTGGTGTTAAAAAAGAAGATTTTGAAATAATTAATTGAGGTGAGAAATGGGATTTAATATAAAAAATAACATTTACCTTGTAGGTAATGTAGATTGGGAAATTGAAAGTTATCAAGGATATAAATATTCAACACATAAAGGTTCATCATATAATGCATACCTTATTAAAGAGCAAAAAAATGTTTTAATTGATACTGTTGATTCAACATTTACAGATATATTTATTAAAAATCTTAAAAATGAAATTAATTTAGATGATATAGATTATATAATTATAAATCATGGTGAAAAGGATCATACAGGTGCACTTCCTGAATTAATGAAACTTATACCAAATACTCCAATTTACTGTACTAACAATTGTGCAAAATCATTAAAAGGTCAATTTCATCAAGATTGGAATTTTAATATTGTAAAAACAGGAGAAAAACTTAATTTAGGTGATAAAGAATTAATTTTTGTAGAAACTCCAATGTTACACTGGCCTGATAATATGATTTGCTATTTAACACAAGATAATATGCTCTTTAGTAATGATGCATTTGGACAACATTATGCTACATCAGCTATATACAATGACTTAGTTGATCAAAATGAGTTATTTGTAGAATGTTTAAAATACTATTCAAATATCTTAACTCCGTATAATTCAAAAGTAATCAAAAAAATTGAAGAAATTTTATCTTTAAACCTCCCTCTTGATATGATTTGTCCTTCACACGGAGTAATATGGAGAGATAACCCAACTCAAATTGTAGAACTGTATTTAAAATGGGCGCAAAACTATCAAGAAAATCAGATAACAATTCTATATGACACAATGTGGGAATCAACAAGAGATATGGCAGAAGCAATAGCCAAAGGAATAAAAGAAGCAGATAGCCAAACAGTTATTAAATTAATACACTTATCGAAAAAAGATAAAAATGATGTTATTACTGAAGTTTTTAAATCAAAAGCCATATTAGTAGGATCACCAACAGTAAACAAAGGAATTTTAACTACCATTGCTTCTTTGTTTGAATTTGTAAAATCTTTAGAATTTAAAAATAAACAAGCAGCTGCTTTTGGTTCATTTGGATGGAGTGGAGAGTCTGTTAAACTAATTAATGCAAAATTAGTGGATAGTGGATTTGCGTTAGTAAATGAAGGACTAAGGGTTTCTTGGAAACCAGATGAAGAGACTATTAAAGAATGTGTTAAGTTTGGAAAGGATTTTGTTAAGGATTTAAATAAGTAAATTGATAAATATCATTTTATCTATTATTGTTTAGCAGTATAATCACAAAGTTATGAAGTAAAAGAACGGTATTTAGCATTCATATTTCAGAAATAGAATAAATTCTATTGAAAAGAAAAAAGTTGTTATTCATAAAATATAACAATTATAAATATTATAAATGGAAAAATGAATGAATATATTAGTAATAGAAAATGAAATTTATTTAGCACAAAAAATTGTATCAAAACTTATTAATGATGGATTTAATTGTGATTATAGGGAATCACTAAACATAGATAATTTTACAAAAGAGTATGATGTAATTTTATTATCTACTTCTTTCCCTTTTAATTTTTGTAATAATATAATAAAAAAATACAATGAGAATTGTATTATTATTCTTTTAGTATCTTATATTTCAGATGAAACTGTTACTATTCATATTAAAAGTGGTGCTAAAGACTATATAATGAAACCATTTATTATGAATGAATTAATAAGAAAAATCCACCATTATAAAGAATATAAAGATATCAATAAAGAACTTCAAAAATTAAGAAATTATTTTCAATTTACTATGTTAGATATCAAAACTACAGATGTTCTATCAGCAACTTCTTTTCCCATATTAATAGAAACTAATGTTCAGAAATATGCAGATAAATTAGTTTATGAACTATCCATTAAAATGGCCTTGCCAATTACTTTTATTTCATTAACGACATCCAATTGGCAAGAACAAATAAATAAAATTCAAAAAAAATCAATTATTTATTTAATTAATTATCAAACTTTAAAAAAACATCCAAAAGAAAATCTTTTGAAAATAATTGAAAATAAAAATTGTGTAATTTCTACATTAGAAGAAGAACTTAACTTTCCATATACAAAGGTTGAAGCTAGAAATGAAAAAGGACTATTAGCTAATTCAAATATTATGACTATTCCTGATTATGTAAAAACTATGGTAACTTCTTATCAGCATAAATATACAGATACAGAATTATCCAAAAAACTTGGAATTTCTAGAAAATCTCTTTGGGAAAGAAGAAAAAAATTTGATATTGAAAAAAGAATATTAATAAGTTAAGATAATATTTAATTATTCCTAATATAATACAAATGTATTTAATTTAGGGGTTAATATGCTGCAAAAGTTACGAAATGTTTATCTTTTAAAAGATGTATGTGATGAAACCTTAAAAGAAATAGCTAAATATACTTCATATTTAAAACTATCAAAAGATAATATTCTTTTTTATGAAGGAGAAGATTCTAATTGTTTATTTCTACTTACAAAAGGTATAGTAAAGTTCTATAAAACTTCATCAAATAACAAAGAAATCATCATAAAATATCATTATAGTAATGAATTCATAGCAGAAGTTTCAAATCTTGAACATCTTCCATACCCAGCAACAGGAAAATCATTTACAGACATAGAAGTTTTAAAGATTGATTTTGGGAATCTAAAACACCTTCTTTATTCTGATGCTAACTTAGCTTTAGTTATTCAAACTTCACTTATAAAGAAAATAAGAAATCTTGAAAATCTTATACTTTTTGATGTAGTCCTTACTGCTGATGAAAGAATAGCAAAGTATATATGTGATAATACAAAAGAGTTTTTTAATACAAAAAGAATAATAATTGCTGAAATTTTAAATATCACACCTGAGACATTATCAAGAAGATTAAAATTATTCGAAAATGATGGCTTGATTAATTATCAAAAGAAATCAATAGATAAG
>RRZU011641298.1_pt1 | contig 12004 bp, 6 predicted proteins | sample 2165561 | NCBI WGS metagenome assembly RRZU01 (sample SAMN10456909, study PRJNA506462) | wastewater metagenome | isolation source: wastewater sludge | place: USA: Moscow, Idaho | reverse complement strand
TTTAGAGTTTACACAGAATTAATTACAGTCTCAAGTAAATTGTTATTTAGTTCATCAGACCGGTTACGCGGACCGGAATAAAGGATTCCTAACTTTTATTCCGGTCCGGGCAGCCGTCGCTTAATGCATTAAACAGCAATCGAATAATACACCGCCGAATAAGCCGATAGATCCAGCACCGCCTTCCCGTCCGTAACCTTCACTTTCTTCTTCGTATACTTCTTACATCCTCCAAAAGTTTCATCATCACTAGCCAGAATCACTTCCAGTTCTTTCGCATCTTCCACCGGAAGTTCATAGCCTTTCTGATCCTCATCCGAGAAATTAAAGACAGCGGCAATACGTTCTTTGCCATCCGTTCTTTCAAAAGCGTAGATACAGCGTTCTTCCTGATGACAGTCCAGCCAATGGAAGCCGGCGTTTTCATAGTCTTTTGCAGAAAGAGCCGGAGTTGTCATATACAGATGATTCAGTTTCTGCATGAAGTGATGGAATGCATCGTGAATTGGATACTTCAGGATATCCCAGTCCTGTTCACGTTTTTCATCCCATTCACGGAGTTGTCCGATCTCATTCCCCATGAAGTTTAATTTCTTTCCAGGATGTGCATACATGTACATATAGAAGGCACGTGCCTGTGGGAATTTCTCTTCGTATTCTCCATGCATTTTCTGGGCGATGGTTGCCTTTCCGTGAACCACCTCGTCATGTGAAAGCGGAAGAAGGAAAACATCGTTATAATAGTACATCATGGAGAACGTAAGCTTGTGATAATCGCGGCTTCTGTATTCCGGTGCGGTGCGGAAGTAGTCAAGTGTATCGTTCATCCAGCCCATATCCCATTTGTAATCGAATCCAAGTCCGCCCTGATCAGCAGGTTTTGTTACGCCTTCGAAAGAAGTAGAATCCTCGGCAGAGAGCATAACTGTCGGGTGCAGTGTTTTTAATCCGCGGTTCATTTCACGAATAAAGTCTACTGCATTATTGTTGACACCTCTTGCCGGTTCACCCTGCCAGTAAATGATACGGCTGATTGCATCCATACGGATTCCGTCCACATGATATACGCTTAACCAGTAGTTCGCAGCAGACTGCAGGAAGCTTCGGACCTCGCCTCTGGAATGCATGAAGTTGCAGCTTCCCCATTCGCTGACACCAACATCCTGATGTGGATATTCATAAAGTGAAGTTCCGTCATAATCGGCCAGTGCATAATGATCAACGGCAAAATGTACCGGCACGAAATCCATGATCACACCGATGTCGTTCTTGTGGCAGGCATCAATGAATTTCATCAGTTCTTCGGCAGTTCCATAGCGTGATGTCGGGCTGAAGAATCCAGTATTCTGATATCCCCAGGATTCGTCACACGGGTGTTCGCTGAGCGGCATGATCTCGATATAGTTATAATCATTTTCCTTAAGATAAGGGATCAGGATGTTGATCATTTCTACATAAGTGTACCAGTCGTCTGCCTTTTCAGAAGGCTTCTTAAATGAGCCGAAATGCAGTTCGTAGATATTGAGTGGTTTGTCCTTGCATACTGAACGCTTCTGCATCCATTTGCTGTCTTTGAATTTGTAATGGGACAGGTCGCGGATGATAGACGCGAAGTTCGGACGGAGTTCCATGCCGAAGCCGTAAGGATCGCAGTGCTCTACGCAGTTTCCGTCCTGTCTGTAGATGCGGTACTTGTACATCATGCCCGGCTTTGCACCTTTGGCATAACATTCCCAGAAATTTCCGTCATAAGTTTTATTAAGTTCCCATTCCTGCCAGTCGTTAAATTCCCCAATGACTGTAATGCGTGATGCAGCAGGTGCAAAGGTACGGAATGTGGTTCCGTCTTTGTCCGGGTGTGCGCCGAGAAATTCATAGGCGTCGAATATTTTTCCTGTGTAAAATCCGTAAAAATCCATATTAACCTCCGTAAAAATGCAACGTAAATAATTAACTGCCGAAAAGATAATGGACAGTAGTTGCTTTTTTGATCTATAATCATATTATAAGAGAAATGCGAGAAGGTATCCACCGACAAAACCGACGAATGGGTGGATAACCGACGAATGGGAAAAAGTGTCGGGAAAGTGAGAAAATGAAATGGATCTTAGGATTGAGAAAACAGAGCGGGGAATCAAGAATGCATTTATCGAACTGCGTTCCAGAAAACCTCTGGAAAAGATAACAGTAAAAGAATTATGTGAAAGTGCAAGGATCAATAAGTCTACCTTTTATGCACATTATAAAGATATCTACGATCTGTCAGATGCGATGGAAGAAGAAGTGGTACAGTCGATTGCGAACAGTATTCAGCATCCGGAATATCTTCTGGAGCATCCGGCAGAATTCGCAAGGGAACTTCTGATGGCCTATATATCTCAGAATTCTCTGACGGCAATATTATTTTCCGGCAGTCAGGCAAATCATTTCGCGGACAGTATTGAGCGGAGTATCAAGCAGATGATTTTTGAAAAATATCCGGAGTTTGAAGAAGATACGGCGATGAACGTGATGTTGAGTTTTTGCATTCAGGGAAGCTACCATGCTTATCAGAAGAACCGGAGCGGAGATATCATGACGGTGATCGATGTGATCGCAGGGATGACGGGAGCGGTTCGACCGATGTATGAAGAACGATTGGGGGAGAGCAGATCATGAATCTGGAACAACCATGTATCCGCATTTCAGTGCGGAATCTGGTGGAATTTATATTGAGACATGGAGACATTGACAACCGGACCGGCGGGGCAGATAAGGAGGCTATGCAGCAGGGCGGCCGGATACACCGGAAAATCCAGAGACAGCAGGGGGCAGAGTACCGTGCAGAGGTCCCGTTAAAGTATCAGATAGCGTGCGATGGATTTATCCTGAGTGTAGAAGGAAGAGCGGACGGGATCATAGAACTTCCGAAGCGTGTGGTGATCGACGAGATCAAAGGAGTATTTAAGGATTTGAAACGTCTGAAAGAACCGCAGCTTTTACATCTGGCTCAGGCAAAATGCTATGCCTATATCTATGCAGAACAGAAAAATCTGGAAGAAATCGGAGTACAGATGACGTATTGTAATTTAGATACCGAAGAAATCCGGAGATTCCAGGAGGTATATACCCGGGCAGAACTTAAGAAATGGTTCGAAGAACTTGTATCAGAATATGAAAAATGGGCAAGATACCAGATGGAATGGAGAGCAAAGAGAAATGCTTCAATCAAAACAGTGGAATTCCCATTCGAATATAGAGACGGACAGAAGAAACTGGTTGCGTCGGTATACAGGACAATTTTGAGAAAAAAGAAATTATTTATCCAGGCACCGACCGGAGTCGGCAAGACAATGGCGGCCGTATTTCCGGCGGTGAAAGCAGTCGGGGAAGAACTGGGAGAAAAGATCTTTTATCTGACGGCGAAGACGATCACCAGAACGGTGGCAAGTCAGGCATTCGAGATCCTGAGGAAGCAGGATCTGAAGATGAAAGTTATCACATTGACGGCAAAAGAAAAGATCTGTTTCTGTGAGGAAACTATCTGTAATCCGGATGCATGTCCATATGCCAAAGGACATTTTGACCGTGTAAATGCTGCTGTTTATGAACTGCTCACATCGACAGATGAGATGAGCCGGGAAGTGCTGGAAGAACAGGCAAGGAAATGGAATGTGTGTCCGTTTGAAATGGCACTGGATGTATCGCAGTGGGTAGATGCGGTTATATGTGATTATAATTACGTCTTTGATCCGAATGCACATCTGAAACGCTTTTTCGGAGACGGCGTCAAAGGAGAATATCTGTTTCTGATCGATGAGGCACACAATCTGGTCGAACGTGGGAGAACCATGTACAGCACCAGTATTTGCAAGGAAGATTTTCTGAAAATCAAAAAGCTGGTAAAATACGGAGAACCGAAACTTGTCTCGGCGTTGGAGAGCTGCAATAAGCAGCTTCTGGAGTTAAAAAGAGAATGTGACGGCTGCCAGATACTGAATAGTGTGTCACATGTGTATATTAAGCTATTGTCTTTGATGACAAAGCTGGAAGAGTTTATAGAAGACTGTAAAGATGAAGTAATACGGAAAGGGGTACTGGAGTTTTACTTTGGTATCCGTAATTTCATATATATTCATGACCGGCTGGACGAAAATTATCTGATTTATTCAGAACTAAGTGAAGAAGGAAAGTTTTACCTGCATCTGTTCTGTGTCAATCCGGCGGGATGCCTGCAGGAATATATGGGAAAAGGAAATAGTACGATATTATTTTCGGCAACATTTCTTCCAATCAATTATTATAAGAAACTGTTATCTGTGGCAAAGGATGATTATGCGATCTATGCAGAATCTCCATTTGAACAAAGCAAAAGATTACTGCTTCTGGGAAATGATGTCAGCACGAAGTATACCAGACGCGGACCGGAGATGTACCGTAAGTATGCAGAATATATAATGCGTGTGATAAAAGGAAGAACAGGAAATTATCTTGCCTTTTTCCCGTCTTACCGATTTCTGGAAGAAGTGTGGGAAGCATTCATGGAACTGCCGCAGGAACAGATTGAAGTTGCAGTACAGTCCCAATATATGACGGAGCAGGAACGGGAAGAATTCCTGAAAAAATTCGAACAGGAAAGAGCACACAGCTTGATCGGCTTTTGTGTGATGGGTGGTATTTTTTCGGAAGGAATTGATCTGACGGAAGATAAACTGATCGGGGCAATGATCATCGGGACAGGACTTCCGCAGGTGTGTCTGGAACGGGAACTTTTAAAGTATTATTTTGACCGGAAGAATCTGAATGGATTCGATTATGCTTATTTGTATCCGGGCATGAATAAGGTGCTACAGTCGGCAGGACGAGTCATCCGGACTGATCAGGACAGAGGGGTGATTGCACTTTTGGATGAACGTTTTATGGACCGGCGGTGCCAGGAGGTGTTTCCGAGGGAGTGGAATGATTTCCAGATCTGTAACAGTGAAAATATCGAAGAAAAGATAGCAGGGTTCTGGAAGGAAGAACAGATGGATAAGAGGTAAGCAGAATCAGAAAAATATTATTTATAGAAAAATATATTATAGAACAATATGATAGAAAAAAATACCATGAGGGACATATGCCACATGGTATTTTATGCGAAAGTAAATAAAAGTAGCAGACACCGGTAGTTCTCCAGGGATACTTTGGCAGGAAAAAGAGTTTGTAAACATATTAAAAATAAGATAAAAACTCCTGTGCGGCTTTGGATACCGGAACCTTCTCGTTATGCGCAATGACAAGTTCGCGTTCCGGAAGCGATTCCTTCGTCTCAACAATGAACAGAGAATCCGAATCGGCTGTCTGGGAAAGACAGAAATCCGGAATAAATGCGATTCCAAGTCCGATGCGGGCAAGGTCGATCAGAAGGTCATTACTGCTGAGTTCGATCTCCGGAACCAGATCCAGCTGATTCTGAAGGAACAGGTTGTGCAGATATTCACTGGTTGTACTCTTTCTGTCCAGCATAAGGATCGGGTAGTCCAGAAGTTCTTTGAAAGAAACATTCTTTCCTTTTAATTCTTTAAATGCTTCATTGGCAATGAACACATCCTGGAAATCTTTGATCTTTTTCACATTCGGAACATTTCCGAGATAGGAATTCGGTGAATTGACAACGATCAGATCCACCTGCCCGGTCTCCAGGAGTTCTACGCAGCGGATCGATGTCGCATTCGTAACCTTGATATGCGCTCCCGGAAATTCCCGGTGGAAGCGTTCCAGATAAGGCACCAGGAAATAACGGCAGATCGTATCACTGGCTCCGATGTGAAGCTGTCCTCCGCGTACGCCGACATCGAGAAGCTGGCTTTCCCCACGCTTGATCAGGCTGATCGCCGGTTCGATATGGCGCAGAAGAATCTCTCCTTCGGTAGTAAGACGTACTTTCTTGGTGCTTCGGATGAATAAGGTCTGATCCAGCTTTTTCTCCAATGCCTTGATCGACTGGCTGACAGCCGACTGCGAGATAAACAACTGCTTGGAAGCTTCCGAGAAGCTTAAGGTGGAAGCTACATAGTAAAATACTTTATATAACTCATAGTTAATATCCATGATAAGTCCTCCTAATGAATCTTAACTGTATTATAAGTGAAATGAAAGAAAATTACAACCGTATTTACAATAGAAGTGTTATAATAATGAAGAACAGGAGGAAAAAAACTTGAAGAAATTAACAACGCTCATATCGGTTGTGGCCATGATGTGTGCAGTGATCGCAGCACTTGTATTCAGTATCTGGGCGGCAGTATATGGAGACAGTCATTATAGATTTTACAAAAAAGAATACCAGAAATATGAAGTGACAGAAGATCTGGATATGAACATCGACCATGTCATGTACGTGACAGAACATATGATGAACTATCTGATCGGAAAAGAAGAGAAGCTGTCAGTTGTAACAACGGTGGAAGGAAAAGAGCAGGATTTCTTCAATGAAAGAGACCGGCTGCATATGCGAGATGTCAGGAATCTGTTCCTGGGAGGTATTAAGGTCGGGGGAGTTTGCCTGATTGTAGCTGCAGCCATACTGACGATGTTTAAAAAGCGGGAAAAAGACTGGAAGAGACTTTTTTGCAGGGCATATTCGATCGCACTTGGTGTATGGCTGGTCATAGGTGTACTGCTTGGCATTGCTTTCAGTATAGATTTTACGACGTGTTTTACGATTTTTCATAAACTGTTTTTTACCAATAATCTATGGATATTCAATCCGGAGACTGATTATATGATCCGGATGCTGCCGGAAGGATTCTTTTCTGATATGGTGATCCGTATCAGTGAGGTATTTGGAGCGGTGCTGGTAGTGATATGGATCGTATTGTTCGTTATTAAAAAATATTATAAAAAGCCAGAGGAATCGTAAATCTGTAAAAATGGATTGACGGGAATGAAAATGATAAAGGATTAATAAGTACAGATTATAAAAGCGTTTAGATATATTAATTGTATTAAATAATGATTGTTGTGTTATACTAACAATAGAAAATGTGTAAAAATTCATTTATGGAGGATTACTTATGAGCAATGTAAAAAGAGTGTACGTGGAGAAAAAATCAGGATTTGATGTACAGGCCAAGGAGCTTAAGACTGAGATCCGCAGCTATCTTGGAATCAAAGACGTGGACAGTGTTCGTGTACTGATTCGCTACGATGTGGAAAATGTATCCGATGAGACATTTGAAAAAGCATGTAATGGCATCTTTTCTGAACCACCTGTAGATACATTATATAAAGAAGAATTTCCGGCAGAAGAAGGAAGCAGAATCTTTTCTGTAGAATTTCTTCCGGGACAGTTTGACCAGAGAGCGGATTCCGCTGTTCAGTGTATTCAGTTCATCAAAGAAGACGAGCAGCCGGTCATCCGTACCGCGACAACTTATGTGATCCATGGAGGAGAAGGTAGCTTATCAGATGAAGAATTTGAAGCAATCAAAGAACACTGCATCAACCCTGTAGATTCCAGAGAAGCACAGGGCGAAAAGCCGGAGACATTAGTTACCGTATTTGATGAGCCGGCAGATGTAAAAATCTTTGACGGATTCAAAGATATGGAAGAAAGCAAGTTAAAAGAATTATATGATTCTCTCGGACTTGCCATGACATTTAAGGACTTCCAGCATATCCAGAATTATTTTAAATCAGAAGAAGACAGAGATCCTTCCATGACAGAGATCCGCGTTCTGGATACATACTGGTCAGATCACTGCCGTCATACAACATTCTCGACAGAACTTACAGACGTTTCATTCGGCGACGGCGATTACAGAGAGCCGATGGAAGAGACTTACAAACAGTACATCGCTGATCACAGCGAGATCTTCAAAGGAAGAGAAGACAAATTTGTCTGCCTGATGGATCTTGCACTGATGGCAATGAGAAAATTAAAACGTGAAGGAAAATTACAGGATCAGGAAGAATCCGATGAGATCAATGCAGGCAGTATCGTTGTGCCGATCGAGGTAGACGGTGTGGAAGAAGAGTGGCTTGTGAACTTCAAGAACGAGACACATAACCATCCGACAGAGATCGAGCCATTCGGTGGAGCTGCTACCTGCCTCGGAGGAGCCATCCGTGACCCACTGTCAGGACGTACATATGTATACCAGGCAATGCGTGTTACAGGAGCCGCTGATCCAACCGTATCTGTAAAAGATACATTAAAAGGAAAGCTTCCACAGAAGAAACTGGTTAGAGAAGCAGCACACGGATACAGCTCTTATGGTAACCAGATCGGACTGGCAACCGGAGCAGTAAAAGAGATCTATCATCCGAATTATGTTGCAAAACGTATGGAGATCGGAGCAGTACTCGGGGCAGCACCAAGACGTGCAGTCATCAGAGAAACTTCAGATCCTGGAGATATCATTATCCTTCTCGGCGGACGTACCGGACGTGACGGATGCGGTGGAGCAACCGGATCTTCCAAAGTACATACAGAAGAGTCTATCGAGACCTGTGGAGCAGAAGTACAGAAAGGTAATGCACCTACAGAAAGAAAGATCCAGAGATTATTCAGAAGAGAAGAAGTCAGCAAGCTGATTAAAAAATGTAACGACTTCGGAGCAGGCGGAGTATCTGTTGCTATCGGAGAACTTGCAGACGGACTTCAGATCGACCTTGATAAAGTACCTAAGAAATATGCCGGTCTTGACGGAACAGAGATCGCAATCTCTGAATCACAGGAACGTATGGCAGTTGTTGTAGATCCAAAAGATGTAGATGAATTTATGAAATATGCATCCGAAGAGAACCTGGAAGCAACAAAGGTGGCTGTCGTAACAGAAGATCCAAGACTGGTCCTTTCATGGAGAGGAAAAGAGATCGTAAATCTTTCACGTGCATTCCTTGATACCAACGGAGCACACCAGGAGACAACCGTAGCGGTTGATATCCCGAACAGAAAAGACAGCATCCTCGTAAGAGAAGAAGTAAAAGACGTAAGAGAAAAATGGCTTGATATGTTAAAAGACCTGAATGTATGCTCACAGAAAGGTCTGGTAGAAATGTTCGACGGATCCATCGGAGCAGCTTCTGTATTCATGCCGCATGGTGGAAAATATCAGAAGACAGAGACGCAGGCAATGGTTGCCAAGCTTCCGGTATTAACAGGAGACTGCGATACCGTAAGTATGATGAGTTACGGATTTGATCCATATCTGTCAACATGGAGCCCATATCACGGAGCAATCTATGCAGTGACAGAGTCTATCGCAAAGATCGTTGCAGCAGGTGGCGATTACAGCAAGATCCGTTTCACATTCCAGGAATATTTCCGTCGTATGACAGAAGATCCACACAGATGGAGTCAGCCGTTTGCAGCTCTTCTCGGAGCTTACAGTGCACAGCTTGGATACGGACTTCCATCCATCGGTGGAAAGGACAGTATGTCAGGAACATTCGAAGACATCGATGTACCACCGACACTGGTATCTTTCGCAGTGGACATTGCAAAAGAGAAAGACATTATCACACCGGAACTTAAGAAAGCCGGAGATAAACTGGTATGGCTTCGTATTGAGACAGATAATTACGACATTCCTGTATACGAGAAAGTTATGGATCAGTACAGTAAATTTACAGAAGATATCCACAGCGGTAAGATCGTAGCAGCTTATGCACTGGACAGACATGGTATTGCGGCAGCAGTCAGCAAGATGGCATTCGGTAACGGCATGGGTGTGAAGATCGAGCACGATGTAGACGCAAGAGATTTATTTGCACCGGCATTCGGAGATATCATCGCAGAAGTACCGGCTGATAAGGTATCTGAACTTGGAATTACTTATACTGTAATTGGTGAAGTAACAGACAGCGCAGCTATTGAATATAACGATGTGAAGATTGCGTTAGACGAAGCAGTATCTGCATGGGAAGAAACACTGGAAAAAGTATTCCCGACCAATTCCGGAGCGGAAGGACAGGATGCGAAGGTGGAGACAGGATTATATGATACATCTGATATTTATATTTGTGACCACAAGATCGCTCAGCCGACCGTATTTATCCCGGTAATGCCTGGAACAAACTGTGAATATGACAGTGCGAAAGCATTCGAAAGAGCAGGAGCAAAGGTGATCACAAAAGTATTCAGAAATATGAGTGCATCTGATATCGTTGATTCTGTAGAAGTATTTGAAAAAGCGATCGAACAGTCACAGATCATCATGTTCCCAGGTGGATTCAGTGCAGGTGACGAACCGGACGGATCAGCAAAATTCTTCGCAACAGCATTTAAGAATGCGAAGATGAAAGAAGCGGTAGAAAAATTATTGAATGAGCGTGACGGACTGGCACTTGGTATCTGTAACGGATTCCAGGCTCTGATCAAGCTTGGTCTGGTACCAAGCGGAGAGATTACAGGACAGCAGCCGGATTCACCGACACTTACATACAACACGATCGGCCGCCATATCTCCAAGATGGTCTATACAAAAGTAGTAACGAACAAATCTCCATGGCTCAGAGAAGCAGAACTTGGCGGAGTATACACCAACCCTGCATCTCATGGTGAAGGAAGATTTGTTGCAAATAAAGAATGGCTGGACAAGTTATTCGCAAATGGCCAGGTTGCAACACAGTACTGTGATCCGGAAGGAAATATCACGATGGATGAAGAATGGAATGTCAACGGTTCTTACTGTGCGATCGAAGGTATTACAAGCCCAGACGGACGTGTACTTGGTAAGATGGCGCATTCAGAAAGAAGAAACAGAAGTGTGGCAATGAACATTTACGGAGAACAGGATATGAAGATCTTCGAATCAGGAGTAAAATACTTCAAATAATGAATGTTCAGGTGTCTGAGACTTCCGGTAATGAGATGAAAATTGGCATCCTTGCATTATAATAAATGCAATTTAGAGCGCAATCTGTTTCATAAAAATGAATATAACATGAGAAAAAGCACAAAACCCTTGCAAAATCTGCAAGGGTTTTGTAAAAAGTTGCAAAAATAACAAAAAACTGTAAAAATATCTTGCCAGATACACTTGTTTGCTTTACAATAGTAAAGGACAAAGGCGTCAGGGAAAAACAGATGGCGTAAGTCATCTGCTTTTTTTATTCCAAAGCGTGTAGAAAAAACAGCCGGCGGCTGGATCGCAGTATTTGGACAAATTGTTGGACAGGGACGCTTTTGAAAAGGATACGTATATTATTTTAGGAGGTAGAAAGCTATGTCATATGTTGATGAAGTACTGGAGAAAGTAGTAGCTAAGAATCCTGCAGAGCCAGAATTCCACCAGGCAGTAAAAGAGGTATTAGAGTCATTAAGAGTTGTTGTAGAGGCTAACGAGGAGAAATTCAGAAAAGACGCTCTTCTTGAAAGACTTGTTGAACCTGAAAGACAGATTAAATTCCGTGTTCCATGGGTAGACGATAAAGGACAGGTTCAGGTTAATACAGGATACCGTGTACAGTTTAACAGCGCAATCGGACCATACAAAGGAGGATTACGTCTGCACCCATCTGTAAACCTTGGTATCATCAAATTCCTTGGATTTGAGCAGATCTTCAAGAACTCACTGACAGGACTTCCGATCGGCGGAGGTAAAGGTGGTTCTGACTTCGATCCTAAGGGAAAATCAGACAGAGAAGTAATGGCATTCTGCCAGAGCTTTATGACAGAACTTTGCAAATATATCGGAGCTGACACAGATGTTCCTGCAGGAGACATCGGAACAGGTGCAAGAGAGATTGGTTACATGTTCGGTCAGTACAAGAGAATCAGAGGCCTGTATGAAGGTGTTCTGACAGGAAAAGGATTAAGCTACGGCGGATCTTTAGCAAGAACAGAAGCTACAGGATATGGACTTCTCTACTTCACAGAAGAATTATTAAAGATCAACGGAAAAGACATCAAGGGAATGACAGTTGCAGTTTCCGGAGCTGGTAACGTTGCAATCTATGCAATCCAGAAAGCTCAGCAGCTTGGAGCTAAAGTTGTAACAGCAAGTGATTCTACAGGATGGGTATATGATCCGGA
>RRZU013552161.1_pt1 | contig 12008 bp, 9 predicted proteins | sample 2165561 | NCBI WGS metagenome assembly RRZU01 (sample SAMN10456909, study PRJNA506462) | wastewater metagenome | isolation source: wastewater sludge | place: USA: Moscow, Idaho | reverse complement strand
GTCCTGCTCGTGCTCGTGGGGCTGCTCTTCAAGGTCGGCGCCGCGCCCTTCCACATGTGGACCCCCGACGTCTACCAAGGTGCGCCGACCCCGGTCACCGGCTTCATGGCGGCGGCGACGAAGGCAGCGGCCTTCGGGGCGATCCTGCGATTCCTCTATGTCGGCGTCGACAAGGCCCAATGGGAGTGGCGCAGCGCCCTCATCGTCATCGCCGCGCTCACCATGCTCGTCGGTGCTGTCATGTCGGTCACCCAGACCGACATGAAGCGGCTGCTGGCCTACTCCTCGATCGCCCACGCCGGGTTCATCCTCACCGGTGTCCTCGCGGCAGACCGGCTCGGGGTGTCCGGCACGATGTTCTACCTGCTGGCCTACGGCCTCACCACGATCGCCGCCTTCGCGATCATCGGGCTGGTCCGCGAGGGTGGCTCCGAGGCCAGCCACCTGTCCCAGTGGGCCGGGCTGGGCAAGCGCCACCCGGTGGTGGCCGGCATCTTCGCCTTCCTGCTGTTGGCCTTCGCCGGCATCCCGCTCACCTCTGGGTTCACCGCCAAGTTCGCCGTCTTCAAGCCGGCCCTGGCGGTCGGCTCCCCGCTGTTGACCTCGCTCGTCGTGCTCGGCCTGCTCTGCTCGGCGATCACCGTGTTCGTCTACGTCCGCATCATCGTGCTCATGTACTTCACCGAACCCAACGGCAACGACGTGGCCTTCGTCGAGCCCTCGGTGCTGTCCATGGTGACCATCGGGGTGGGTGCCGTGCTCACCCTGCTGCTCGGGGTGACGCCGTCGGCCGTGCTCGAGCTGACGGACAAGGCATCACAGTTCATCCGCTGAGCCTGGAGACCACCGCATGAGTGCACCACCGGTGCTGGCGCTACCCGGGGTCTCGCCGCAGCTGGCGGCCAGCCTGGCCGCGGGGATGACCCGGGTCGACGCGCTGCTGCGGCATACCGTCGAGCACGACGACCCGTTCATCGCCGGGGCCTCGGGGCATCTGCTCGCCGCGGGGGGCAAACGGTTCCGCCCGACCCTCACCCTGCTCGCCGCGCTGGTCTGCGGCGAGCTGACCGACGATGTCATCGCCGCTGCGGCCGGAGTCGAGCTGACCCACCTGGCCTCGCTCTATCACGACGATGTCATGGACGAGGCGACGGTGCGCCGCGGCGCCCCCAGCGTCAACGCGGCATACGACAATTCGACCGCCATCCTCGTCGGTGACCTGCTGTTCGGGAAGGCCTCCGAGATCATCGCCGGCCTCGGCGCGCAGGCCGTGCTCATCCAGGCGCAGACCTTCGTGCGGCTGTGTGCCGGTCAGATCCGCGACACCCGCCCCTGCCCGCCCGAACAGGACCCGGTCGACTACTACCTCGGGGTGCTCGCCGACAAGACCGGGGTGCTCGTGGCCACGGCCGCGCGCTACGGCGCGATGTTCGCCGGCGGTGCCCCGGAGACGATCGAGTTGCTGCGCGGCTACGGCGAACGGCTCGGCGTGGCCTTCCAGCTCGCCGACGACCTCATCGACATCACCTCCGACGGCCACGAGAGCGGCAAGACCCCCGGCACCGACCTGCGCGAAGGCGTCGACACCCTCGCCGTGCTGCACGCCAAGGCCTCCACCGACCCGGCCGACACTCGCCTGTTGGAGCTGTTGGTCAGCGACCTGCGGCACGACGACGCCGCCCACGCCCAGGCGCTGGCCCTGCTGCGCGCCCACCCGGGTGTCGAGGCCGCCCGCGTCCACACCCGCGAGGTCGGCGCCCAGGCCCGCGCCCTGCTCGCCGCGCTGCCGGTCACCAGCGCGCGTGGCCAGGATGCCAAGGCCGCCCTGGACGCGCTCGTCGAGCAGGTCGTCGAGCGGGTCGGCTGAGCCGGGCGGCTGCTTTTTGCGGGGGCCCAGGGCGACCAGGCCTATCCCGCTACCCCTCGCGCCGGGCCCTCAGGGCGTCGACGGTGAGCACGGTGAGCGCCACCCAGACGATGACGAAGCCCACCCATTCGTGAGGGCTCACCTGCTCGCCGAGCACCAGGCTGGCGATCAGTTGCAGCACCGGTGTGCTGAACTGCAGCAGCCCGATGGTCACCAAGGGCACCCGGCGGGCCGCGGCGGCGAAGAGCAACAACGGGATCGCCGTGATCGGCCCGCTGCACACGAGCAACGCGGCGTGCCCGGGGGAGCCCCAGCCGACCGACACCGCACCGAACGCCTCGGCCAGTGGCCCGGCCAACGGCCCGAGCAGCCCGGCGGCCACCGGCGCCAGCACCGCGGTCTCGATGGTCAGCCCGTGCAGCGCCGGGAGATTGGCGCCCACCCGCTTCTTGGCCAGGCCGTAGATGGCGAAGGACGTGGCCAGGGTGAGGGCGATGACCGGCACCGTCCCACCCACCACCGTGAGGTATGCCGCGGCGACCCCCCCGATGCCGACGGCCACCCCCTGCAGCCGCCGCAGCGGCTCGCCCAACAGCACGACACCCAGCGCCACGGTGATGAGCGGGTTGAGGAAGTAGCCCAGCGCGGCATCGCGCGTGTGTCCGCTGAGCACGGCGCCGACGTAGACGCCCCAGTTGACGGCGACGACGCACGCGGCGACGGCCAGCCCGGCGACGATCCGACGTTGGCGCAGCAGTGCGGGCAGCCACCGCAGGTCGCGGCGCACGAGTAGCACGATGAGGCAGAAGGCCAGGCTCCACAGGATCCGGTGGGCGAGGATCTCCCAGGGCCCGGCCGGTGCCAACGCGTGGAAATAGAACGGGAAGGTGCCCCACACCAGGTATGCCGCGAGCCCGAAGACGGTGCCCCGGCTCACCTCCCGCTCGCCCGACAGACCGAGCCGGCCCGCCGTGGTCGGCGGGCCGGCTCGGTCGTTGTCGGGCGAGCTCGACGTCACGCCCCCACGGTCCAGGTGTCGTGCCCGGCCAGCAGCGCCGCGAGGTCGGCGTCCGTGGCCTTGCCGCCCGCGGCGTCGACCGCAGCGGTGACCTGCCCCCGCACGAGGTCGTCGTAGGTGGGCTGGCTGACCTGGCGGAAGACCCCCATCGGCACGTGGGTGCGGGTGCCGCCGAAGGTTAGCCGAGACAACGCGAAGGCCGAACTCGGGTGCTCGGTGTCGACGCTGTGGCGCACGATCCGGGTCGGGCTGGCCTCGCTGCGGGGCACGACCTGGATCGAGCCGTCGTCGGCGCGCACTGCGACCTGGTCGCCGGCGGCGACCTCTTCCCCGTCCTTGAGCCAGAGGATCCGCGCGATCGACTCCTCCCTGTCCTTGAGCACATCGAAGGCGCCGTCGTTGAAGATCGGGCAGTTCTGGTAGATCTCGACGAAGGCCGCGCCGCGGTGCTGGGCAGCGGCGTGCAGCACCTCGGTGAGGTGTTTGCGCTCGCTGTCCATGGTGCGCGCGACGAAGGTCGCCTCGGCGCCCAGGGCCACCGACACCGGGATGAACGGCCGGTCCAGCGACCCCAGCGGGGAACTCTTGGTGATCGTGCCGATCCGCGAGGTCGGGGAGTACTGGCCCTTCGTCAGCCCGTAGATCTCGTTGTTGAACAACAGGATCTTGATGTTCACGTTGCGCCGCAGCGCGTGGATGAGGTGGTTGCCGCCGATCGACAGCGCGTCGCCGTCACCGGTGACGACCCACACCGACAGGTCTTCGCGGGCGGTGGCCAGGCCCGTGGCGAAGGTCGGGGCCCGGCCGTGGATCGAGTGCATCCCGTAGGTCTGCAGGTAGTAGGGGAAGCGTGAGGAGCAGCCGATGCCGGAGATGAAGACGATGTTCTCCCGGCGCAGCCCCAGCTCGGGCAGGAAGCCCTGCATCGCGGCGAGGATCGCGTAGTCGCCGCAGCCGGGGCACCAGCGCACGTCCTGGTCGCTGGTGAAGTCCTTGCGCCCCAACGGGGTTGCCCCGTCCGGCAGGGCCGGGACGAGGGCCGTGCCCGCGGGGCGAGCACTCGGCATACCGAGCTCGATGCTCATTTCTGGGCCTCCATCTGCTCGACGGTCTCACGGATGAGCTCGGCGAGCTCGCTGCCCTTGAAGGGCAATCCCCGCACCGCCGTGTGGGATTGGATGTCGACAAGGTATGCCGCGCGCAGCAGCATCGCGCACTGGCCGAGGTTCATCTCGGGCATGATGACCCGCTCGTAGCGGCGCAGCACCTCGCCGATATTGCGCGGGAACGGGTTGAGGTGGCGCAGGTGGGTCGTGGCCACCTGATGGCCGGTGAGTCGTGCCGCGCGAGCCGCGGCCCGGATCGGGCCGTAGGTCGAACCCCAGCCGATAACCAACAACCGGGCGGTGCCGTCGGGGTCGTCGACCTCCAGCTCGGGCACGGTGTCGGCGATCCGGGCGATCTTCTCGGCCCGCAACCGGGTCATCAGCTCGTGGTTGTCCGGCTCGTAGGAGATGTTGCCGGTGATGTTGGCCTTCTCGATGCCGCCGATGCGGTGCTCCAGGCCGGGAGTGCCGGGCACCGCCCAGGGCCGGGCGAGGGTCTGCGGGTCGCGGGTGTAGGGGTGGAAGACCGGCTTGCCGTCGGCGTCGACACCATTGGGTTCGGTGGTGAACTCGACGGTGAGATCGGGCAGGTCCGCGGTGTGTGGGATCGCCCACGGCTCGGACCCGTTGGCGATGTAGCCGTCGGAGAGCAGGAAGACCGGGGTGCGGTATGCCGTGGCGATCCGGCAGGCCTCGATCGCCGCGTCGAAACAGTCCGTCGGTGACTTCGGGGCGACGACCGCGACGGGGGACTCGCCGTTGCGCCCGAAGAGCGCCTGCAGCAGGTCGGCCTGCTCGGTCTTGGTCGGCAGACCCGTGGAGGGCCCACCGCGTTGCACGTCGACGACGACGAGCGGCAGCTCGAGCGAGACGGCAAGCCCGATCGCCTCGGACTTGAGGGCCACCCCCGGCCCGGAGGTCGTCGTGATGCCCAGGGCCCCACCGAAGGAGGCGCCGATGGCGATGCCGACCCCGGCGATCTCGTCCTCGGCCTGCATCGTCGTGACCCCGAAGCGCTTGAGCCCGGAGAGGATGTGCAGGATGTCGCTGGCCGGGGTGATCGGATAGGTGCCGAGCACCAGGCGCAGCCCGCTGCGGTGGGCTGCCGCCACCAGACCGTAGGACAGCGCGACATTGCCGGTGATGTTGCGATAGAGCCCCTCGGGCATCGACGCCGCGGACACCTGGTAGGTGTGCGCGAAGTCCTCGGTCGTCTCGCCGTAGTGGAAGCCGGCCCGCAGCGCCGCGAGGTTGGCGGCGAGCAGGTCGGGCTTCTTGGCGAACTTGGCCTGGATGAACCGTTCGGTGGTCGAGGTGGGCCGGGTGTAGAGCCAGGACAGCAGCCCCAGCGCGAACATGTTCTTGGCCCGCTCCTTGTCCTTGCGGGTCAGCGGGTGCTCGGCGAGGGCGTCGACGGTGATCGAGGTCAGCGGCAGGGCGTGCACGTGGTAGGACTCGAGCGAGTTGTCGTCCAGCGGTGAGCCGGCGTAGCCGACCTTCGACAGGTTGCGCCGGTTGAACTCGTCGGTGTCGATGATGACCGTCGCCCCGCGCGGCAGGTCGGGCAGGTTGGCCTTGAGCGCCGCCGGGTTCATCGCGACGAGCACGTCCGGGGCATCGCCCGGGGTGAGCACGTCGTGGTCGGCGATGTGCAGCTGGAAGCTGGACACCCCGTGGATGGTGCCCTGCGGCGCCCGGATCTCGGCCGGGAAGTTCGGCAGGGTCGACAGGTCGTTGCCGTGGAAGGCGGCGTCGGAGGTGAAACGGTCACCGGTCAGTTGCATGCCGTCGCCGGAGTCACCGGCGAAACGAATGACGACTCGGTCCAGCTGCTGAACTGGCTTGCTCATATGGCGGTCACGGTCCTAGGGCGGTCGCAGTCCGGGAGCACTCCGGCACCCGGGCCCGGCCCCGGCGCCACGTACCCCCCCATCGTATGCCGTCGGCCGCCGCCGGACCGGCAGGGATCTCGCGTCGCGTCGCGTCCGGCCGGCTTGATCAGCGACGCCAGACCGCGAGGTCGTGGACCGATTGCTTGGTGCTGCGGCTGTATTCCGCGATCCCCGGGACGTCCACGCGCCACACCATCGTGGCATCGCTCAACCGGAAGCGGCCGAGCCAAGCGGCTCCCGCGCGCTCAGTCTCGAAGACGAACACCTCCGCGTCGACGAAGTCGTACTGGGTGAGCCCGTGGGTCGACACGGGCAACCTGCCCACCTGGCGGACGATCCCGGTCACCGGGTCGGCCGACCGCAGCCAGCCCGATCCGTCGATCCAGTGGAAGCGGCCATCGTGGACGTGGCTGGCAGAGCGGTCGGCGGCGGGGTCCAACGGACCGATCGGGGCGCCGTCCGTGGTGACCAGCGGCGTGGATCGGACTGTCCCGCTGACCGTGTCCCAGCTGACCAGGTTCGTGGAGACGGTGGAGTCGGGGTCGCCCTTGGCCAGCTCGGTCGGGTTGGCCGTGGGCCGATGTGCCATGTCGAGGTAGTGGAGCACATCCCCGGAACAGGTCATGTGTCCGCCGGCACCCTCCATGGGTTGGGGTGGAGTCCAGCTGGCGACCGCCCGCGGGGTGGGACCGTCGATTTGCAGCAGGGTCCGGGCCGCGCTGGCAACCCCGGCCCGTTGCATCCCCATGGGGATCGCGAAGACCCGATCACCGCAGGCTCCGATCAGGTGGAGGTAGGCGCTGATCGTGGACTCCGCGACCGTCGATCCGTCGCCGCGGGCGACGTGGTAGAGGTAGGACTTGCCGTCATCGGTTACTCGACCGTTGAACACTGCAACGTAGCTGGCGCCGCCGGATTGCGGGAGCAGGAAGTCGTGCGTGTACTGCACACTCTTGCGCTCGATGGTCCTCAGGTTGTCGCCGAGGATGTAGTCGTGGGTGCGATCCTGGAAGAAGAACCGGCCGTCTCGGGATGCGACGCGTGCCGCGTCGATCCCGTCGGTGCCGATCATGCGGGTCCGGCCCTGCCCGTCGATCAGCGCGATCGCCCCGGCGCTGATGTCGATCGGCGACCCGTCCAGGGGGCGGGCCAGGGAGACCGCTGCCACGGTGCCCGTCAACTCGGTCGGCCCGGGCGTGAACCGGGCCGGCGAGCCGGTGCACGCCGCCGTCGCCGATGTGGCGGACAGCACCGCGACGGCGCAGCGACCTGCGAGCGGTGTCCAACCCGCTCCACGCGGGCGAGCCCGCCCGTCGCGTCGCCGCGACGAGCGGGTCGCCCCGACCCGGCGGGCCATCAGCCCCGGTACTCGTAGTTGACCGTGTAGCCGCTGTTGTAGATGTCGCTCGGCATCACCGACGACCCGCCGTTGTAGTCGAGGTTGATGCCTCTCGTGATGTAGGACGCCCACACCAGTTGGGAACAGTTCATGAGTCCGTACGTGTACTTGTTGTCCCAGAAGTACAGGTTGTAGCCGACGCCGAGCTTGGTCGCGGCGAAGTCGGACGCCTGGCCCCGGACGGTCTGGCTGGTGAGCACGTACTGTTTCCAGGTCCCCTGGGCGGTCTGCGCACTGGGCGCATAGACCCGTCGCACGCCCTGTCCGATCCCGGGGGCCTCGATGATGTAGTAGCGGCCCCAGTAGATGCCACTGTGGCCATAGATGAACCCGCTGGAGCCACTCGGCGCGTAGAACACATCGCCGTCATTCCTGCCGATGCCCAGAGCCACCGTTCCGCCGCCGGATGCCAGGGGCGCGATCAGCGCATCGGGCGCGGTCGCCTTCTTCGCGGCCGGTTTCACGGAGACCTCTTTCACCGCGGTCGCCGCAAATGTCTTGACGCTGACGCCTCGACGCTGGGCTGCCCCAGCCACGGCGGCCTCGAACTGGGCATTCGTCACGCCCGGGGTGAGGGCTCTCAACTGCCCGAGGGCGTCGTCGGTGCCCGCGGCGAAGCTGGAGGCGGTGGGGGTCGCAAACGCGATGGTGGTTGCGAGGACGAAAAGTACTCGTCGAATGTTGTGTCCCATGATTCCCGTTCCTGTCATCCGTTTCCGGAGATCGGAGGTGGAAGGCGCGTCACCAGGAGATGTGTGACGCGAGGATTCCTCCCGGCGGTCGGTCAGCGGGGGGAGATGGTGCGAAGGTGACGTCGTGCCGAGCGGGAGGAATGATCAATTGATGATGAGCCCGCCGCACTGCGCCGTCGCACTGGCGTTGTGGGTCTGCGCTCGAGGAATTTCAAGAATTCCGGAACCGACCCAATTTGAACTACCACAATGACGCTAGCCGCTTCCGCCGACGGGCGCTAATTGAAAGGATGTGATGAAGATGACAACGCAGCGGTTGCCCTGCTTGGGGCGGATGTGGATAATGCCCCCCCGTGGCGCAACACCTCCAGGTCATTGATGCTGTTGGCGCCGACGCGCATGCCTTCGCGTGCGCCACTCCGACGCCTGGCGGGCCCGTCAGCTGACCGCCTTGGCGGCCCGCAGCGCCGCGATCCGATCCGCGGCATACCCGAGGTCGGTCAGCACCGACTCGGTGCTCGTGCCGGCCGGCTCCGGCGGCCGAGGGGTGCGGATCGGACGGTCGAAGCGCGGCGCGGGGGCGGGGGAGGGCAGTCCGCCCTCCTGCACCACGCGGAAGCCGTCGCGGGCACTCACGTGCGCATGCGCGGGTGCCTCGTCGAGACCGAGCACCGGCGCCACGCAGGCGTCGGAGTGCTCCAGGAAGGCGCTCCACTCGTCGCGGGTGCGGGTGCGGAAGAAGCTCTCCCACAACGCCTTCGCCTCGGGCCACCGCCGCGGGTCGTCGCGCAGCCGCGGGTGCCGCGGGTCGTCCTCGGTGATTTCGAGCCCGGCGTGCTCACCGAGCAGCCGCAGCAGTTCGGCGTAGAACTGCGGCTCCAACGGCCCGACCGCGAGGTGGCGGCCGTCGGCGCACTCGTAGACGTCGTAGAACGGAGCGCCGGAGTCGAGCAGGTTGTGCCCGGGCTTGCCGCGCCACGAGCCGGCCTGGATGAGGGCGTGGGTGAACGAGCTGAGATAGCCGGCACCGTCGCAGATGGCTCCGTCGACCACCTGACCGACACCGGTCCGCCCGACCTCCAGCAGCCCGGCGAGCAGCCCGGCGACCATGACGAGGGCACCACCGGCGACGTCGCCGAGATACGGCCCGACCGGCAGCGGCCGGGGCACCTGCCCGTCGCCGGTGTCGCGCCCGACCGTGGACAGCAGCCCGGAGACGGCGACATAGGTGAGGTCGTGACCGGCATACGGGGCCAGCGGGCCGCTCTGACCCCAGCCGGTCATCCGCCCGTAGAGCAGCTTCGGGTTGCGCGCCAGGCAGACGTCGGGGCCCAGCCCGAGCCGCTCCATGACCCCGGGCCGGTAGGGCTCGATGAGCACGTCGCAGTGCCCGACGAGATCGAGCACGACCTCGCGCCCACCGTCGGTCTTGAGGTCGATGGCCACCGAGCGCCGGCCGCGCCGCAGCATGGGCAGGTCGAACGGCCCAGCGCCGCCGGGGCGGTCCAACCCGATCACCTCGGCCCCCAGGTCGGCCAGCATCATCGCCGCTACCGGCCCGGGGCCGATCCCGGCGAACTCCAGCACCCGCACTCCGGCCAGCGGGCCGGCATACCCAGTCGTCATGACTGCCACCGTATGCCGCCCGCCCCCGCTCGTGCGACGGCCGGTCCGCGCGAGACCGGACACATCGGGCCCCGACCTGCCGCGGTCGCGGCGGGCGGAGTCGCCAGCGACGCGCGCTGAGAGAGCGTGCGTGAGGGCGTCGTAGGTGGTGTGCCAGCACACCCCGCGACGATGTCATGGCCGCTTTCTCGCCGCGCGCCAGCATGGAGCCACGTGAGCGCACACCGACCCCGCTGTTCAGAGCAGGGCTTGCAGATCCTCGTGGGCCAGGGCCAGCACTGCGTCGCGGGCATCGACGGCGGTGCGGGCGTCGAGGGCGGCGGTGGCCATCCCGTGACAGGTGGCCATCGTGTGCAGCCCGAGGGCATAGCGCACGATCGTCACCTTGGAGGGAGCCATCGACAGGCTGCCGACGCCGAGGCCGGTGAGCACGAGGGCCAGCAGCGGGTCGCCGCCGGCCTCACCGCACACGCCGATCGGCTTGCCGGCCAGTTTCGCTCCGTCGCAAGCGTGCCCGATGACCTGCAGGACGGCCGGCTGCCACGGGTCGAGCAGATCCGACAGGGTGCCTTCCATCCGGTCGGCGGCCATCGTGTACTGCGCCAGGTCGTTGGTGCCCAGTGAGGCGAAGTCGACCTCGGCGAGCACATGTCGGGCCAACAGGGCCGCGCCGGGCACCTCGATCATCACCCCGACCGAGGGCAGCCCGTTCTCGCGCACCCGGCGGGCGAACCAGGCGGCTTCCTCGGGGGTGGCGACCATCGGGGCCATCACCTTGACCTCGGCGGCCGTCGTCTTGGCCGCCTTGCCGAGGGCCTCCAGCTGGGTGTCCAGCAGGTCCGGGCGCAGCGCCGAGAGCCGCAGGCCGCGTTTGCCCAGGGCCGGGTTCTCCTCCGGCCCGAGGTCGGCGAAGGCCAGCGGCTTGTCCGCGCCCGCGTCGAGGGTGCGCACGACGACCCGGCGTGACCCGAAGGGTTCGAAGACCTTCGTGTAGATGTCGGTCTGCTCCTCCAGCGTGGGTGCACTGTCACGGGAGAGGAAGACGAACTCGGTGCGGAACAGCCCGACTCCTTCGAGGTCCTGGCTGGCGGCCGCGACGGCGTCGTCGACGCCGCCGATGTTGGCCAGCAGGGCGACCGGGTGGCCGTCCTTGGTGCGCCCCGGCCCGTGCGAGCCGGACAACGCCGCTCGGCGCCGCTCGCGTTTGCCGACGAGCTCGCGCTGGTAGTCCTCGCTCGGGTTCAGGGTGACGTCGCCGGAGTCGCCGTCGACGGCCACGATTGTGCCGGTCGGGATCGCCGTGGCTCCGGGGAACTGCACGACCGCGGGAATCCCCATCTGGGCCGCGAGGATCGCGGTGTGGCTGGTGCGCCCGCCGGCCTCGGTGATGATGCCGCGGACCATCGTCGCGTCGAGTGTGGCGGTCTCGGCGGGGGCCAGGTCGTGGGCGACGATGACGCTGGGCACGTGGAAGTCGGGCACGCCCGGGTCGTCGTGGCCGAGCAGCCGTGCGACCGCACGGTTGCGCACATCCTTGAGGTCGGTGACCCGCTCGGCGAAGTAGCCGCCGAGCGCCTCGAACTGCGCGGCATACTCCTCCACGGCCGCGGTGACCGCGGTGGTGGGGCCCTTGCCGGCCGCGAGGTGTTTGCCGATCGACTTCTGCAGACCCTTGTCGCGGGCGATGAGCGCGGTCGCGGTGAGGATCTGCTGGGCGGTCTCGTCGGCGGCTGCCGCGCGCTCCTCGAGAGTTGCGGCGACGGACTCGAAAACGCCCTTGATCCGGGCGTGTTCGCTGGCCTGGTCGGTGGTGGCCGGTTCGTGCTCGGGCGGCCGGACCGGTGGCCGCACCTGCACCACGGGACCGACCGCGGCACCGGGGCTGACCCCGATGCCGCGGGGCACGTCTGTCATTGCCGGGGCCGTCCGATCACTCGGCGTCGAGATCGCGCGAGAGCAGCGCGACGAGCCCGTCAAGGGCTTCGTCTGCGCCATCACCCTCGGCGGTGAGCACGACCTCCTCGCCGTGCTTGGCCCCCAGGGCCATCACGCCGAGGATGCTCGTCGCGTCGACGGCGTCCTCGCCGGGGCGCCCGATCTCGATGTCGAGGCCGCTCTCACCGGCCAACTGCACGAACAGTGCTGCGGGGCGGGCGTGCAGGCCGACGGACGAGGCGATGGTGACGGTGCGCGTTGCCATGGTGGCTCCTTGCGTGTAGCCGCGAGATGCGGATGTGCGGTGAGTATGCCGCGCGGCGGGGCCCTGCGGGACCCCGCCGGGCGGGCGGGTTGAGACGGATCCAGACGGGTCGAGACGGTGGCCCTGGTCAGGCCGAAACGGTGGCGGCGGCGCGGCCGCGCAGCAGCAGGTAGACACCGGCCATCACGGCGACACCGACGACGATCGC
>RRZU013075198.1_pt1 | contig 12008 bp, 7 predicted proteins | sample 2165561 | NCBI WGS metagenome assembly RRZU01 (sample SAMN10456909, study PRJNA506462) | wastewater metagenome | isolation source: wastewater sludge | place: USA: Moscow, Idaho | reverse complement strand
GGACGCCGCGGCCCCGGCGGCGTCACCCGCCGCAAGAACGGGGCGGGCGAGGACGTGGGCGCGGTCATGGACCTGGAGGCGTTGGCGTACCGCGCGCGGCGGCAGGTAACTGACCCGGCGGGGTCGGCCGGCGACATCGCTGCCGTGCTGGCGGGCGACTCGGACGGTTCTCGCTACGCGTGGACTGTCTTCGCCCAGGTGCTCGACTACGCCTGCCACATCGCCCCCGAGGTCGGCGACGACGTCGCCGCCGTGGACGCGGGCATGGAACTCGGCTACGCCTGGGCGCGCGGCCCGTTCAAGCTCGCGGACGCCGTGGGCGCGGCCCACCTGCTGGCCCGGTACGAGGCCGAGGGACGCGCGGTGCCCGGGCTCTTGGCCGCCGCGGCCGAGGCCGGGGGCTTCTACCCGGACGCCGACACGGTGCTGTCGTCGACGGGTTCGGTGGTGGAGCGGCGGAAGGTCGAGGGCGTGCTCACCGTCGCCGACGCCCAGCGCGCCCACGGCGTGCTCGCCGAGTCGGAGGCGGCCGCCATCGTCGACCTCGGCGACGGCGGCGCCTGCCTGGCGCTGCGCACCAAGATGAACACCTGCGACGCCGGCGTCATCGAGATGGTCGAGCGCGCCCTGGCGCTGGGCGAGGAGGGGGCCTTCCAGGCCCTCGTCATCGGTTCGGACCACCCCCGCGCCTTCTCCGCCGGGGCCAACCTGGCGACGTTCACGCACTTCATCGAGTCCGAGGACCCGGACGGCCTGCGGGCGCTGATCCGACGCGGGCAGGTGGCGTTCCACGCGCTGCGGAACTCCGCGTTCCCGGTGGTGGCGGCTGCCAAGGGCTTCGCGCTCGGCGGCGGCTGCGAGCTGATGCTGGCCGCCAACCGGATCGTCACCCACGCCGAGCTGTACGCCGGGTTCCCCGAACGGTCGGTCGGGCTGCTCCCCGCCTGGGGCGGCACGGTGCAGTCGCTGGTGCGCGCGCTGGGGGCGGGCGAACCGCAGCCCGCGGCGTCCGCGTTCGCGGTGACGACGAGCTGCGAGGTCAGCACGTCGGCGTGGCAGGCGGCCGACTGGCACCTGCTCACCGACCACGACGAGGTCGTCGCGTCGGTGCACCGCGTGCTCGCCGAGGCCAAGGCGGTCGCGCCCGAGCTGCTCGAGCGCGGTTGGACGCCGCCGGCCCCGGCCGAGCTGCCCCTGCACTCCCCCGACGCCGAGCCGCTGGACGCCGGGTGGGCGGACGCCTCCGAGACCGACCGCGCGATCGTGGCCCGCATCGCCGGGATCCTGACCGGCGACCGGCCCGGGGCGACGGCGTCCGAGGAGGACCTGCTCCCCCTGGAGGTGGACGCCGCAGTCGACCTGCTGCAGCGTCCCCTCAACCAGGAGCGCGTGTGGCACCTGCTCCGGACGAACAGGCCCCTGGCGAACTGACCGCCTCCCGGCTCACCGTCGGGCTGCGTCCGACTCCTCGGCCACCGGCCCGAAGCGGTGCCAGACCCGGTGCTCGGCGAGCAGGGCCGCCAGTTTTCCGACCACCGCGGCCGGCTCCCCGACGACCACGCCGGGGGCGTCCTCGGGCACGCCGGCCGCCGTCAGGACGTCCGTCGCGTCGGAGGCGACCCCGATGGCCTTGAAGTGCCGGAACATCTCCGCCACCAGCTTCGCCACCCGCTGGTCCACGGGCCGGCCCGCCGTGGCGTGCCCCGCCTTGGCGTCGAACAGTGGGACGGCGTCCGGTGCGGGCGCGGGAGCGTCCACGACGAGAACGGAGTCGAACTCGATCGATGCCGCCGTGAGGAACGTCCGGTCGACCACGACATCCCCGAGCTTCCCGCCGGAGGGCGCCATGACGAACGCCATCATCCCCGCGGCCGCGACGGCGTCCTTCGCCGCCTGCACCGCAGCGGGGTCGGTGTCGGCGTCCACGACGAGGGCCACCTTGCGGCCGGCGATCGGCCACGTGCCGCCCACCTGCGACAGCGCCGGGCTGGGCTCGACGTCCGCCGGCGGCACGGTCGGCTCGGGGGCTGGCAGGCCGAGCCCGCGGGCGACCTCGGCGCACAGGTCGGCGTCGATGTTCGCGAGGCACTGCAGCTGGCGGAGCCGGATCGCCTCCTCGTAACACTTGCCCAGCTCGAAGGTGTACGCCCGCGTGAGGTGCTCGCGTTCCACCTCGCTGAGCGAGCGCACGAAGAGGGTCGCCTGGCTGAAGTGGTCGTCGAAGCTGGCCGACAGCTCCCGCACCTTGGCGCCGGGCGCCACCGGCTGCGGCACGTCGATGAACGCGCCGGAGTCCTCGGACGCCTCGGCGGGGTTGCCGCCGTCGAGCGAGTTCGGTCGATAGGGCGCGACTCCGCCGTGCACCGCGTGCTGGTGGAACCCGTCGCGGAACATGTCGTTGACCGGGCAGTGAGCGCGGTTGATGGGCAGTTGGTTGAAGTTCGGCCCGCCCAGGCGGGTGATCTGGGTGTCGATGTAGGAGAACAGCCGCACCTGCAGCAGCGGGTCGTTGGTCACGTCGATGCCGGGCACCAGGTTGCCGGGGTTGAACATGACCTGCTCCACCTCGGCGAAGAAGTTGATGGGGCGCCGGTTGAGGGTCATGGTGCCGATGATCTCCACCGGGCACAGCTCCTCGGGGACGAACTTGGTCGGGTCCAGCAGGTCGATGCCCTCGAACGTCTCGTCGTCCGTGTCGGGCATGACCTGGACGCCGAGGTCCCACACCGGGTACGCGCCGGCGTCGATGGCGTCGTAGAGGTCCCGACGGTGGAAGTCAGGATCGTTCCCGGCCGTCAGCTGGGTCTCCTCCCACACCTGCGAGTGGACGCCTTGGCGCGGCTTCCAGTGGAACTTCACGAGGCTGGTCTCGCCGGCGTCGTTGATGAGCCGGAAGGTGTGGACCCCGAACCCCTCCATCATGCGGTACGAGAGGGGCACGGCCCGGTCGGACATGGACCACGCCACGTGCGCCTGCGCCTCGGTGTGCAGCGACACGAAGTCCCAGAAGGTGTCGTGCGCGCTCTGCGCCTGCGGGATCTCCCGGTCGGGCTCGGGCTTCACCGCATGGACGATGTCGGGGAACTTGATGCCCTCCTGGATGAAGAACACCGGAATGTTGTTGCCCACGAGGTCGTAGTTGCCCTCGGAGGTGTAGAACTTCGTCGCGAAGCCTCGGGTGTCGCGGACCGTGTCCGACGACCCGCGGAAGCCCTGCACGGTGGAGAACCGCACGAACGTCGGCGTCTCGACGCCCTTCTTCAGGAATGCCGCGCGGCAGATCTTGGCCGCCCGTCCGTTGGCGACGAACACGCCGTGGGCGCCCGTGCCGCGGGCGTGCACGACCCGCTCCGGTATGCGCTCGTGGTCGAAGTGGGTGATCTTCTCGCGGAGGTGGTGGTCCTGCAGGAGAACGGGCCCGCGCCGACCCGCCTTGAGGGCGTGGTCGGTGGTCCGCAGCCGCGCCCCCTGGGCCGTCGTCAGGTACTCGCCCTGCTGGGCCATGGCCTCGGGCGGCGCGCCCGTGGGGGCACCGGTGGGCGTCACCGTGGCCGGGCCCTGTTGGGACGCCTTGGGCGGCGGCGGAGCCACCGGGGCCGTGGGCTCGCCCAGAGAGGGGTCCTCCACGCCGGGGCCGGGTGGCCGGGGCGCGGGGGACGCCATGTCCGCGGCGGGGGTCTTCTTCTTGGGTGATGACATGCGGTTCTCCTTCTGCTCGGGCCGTTCCGGATCAGGTCAATGGCCTCTCATCCTGCGGGGCCGCCCAGCACCACGCAACACCCATAGGGGTACTCGGGCTCGCGGACGGCGCCTGGCCCGGCCCACGCGTCGGGGCAGCGCGGAGTCGTTGGGGCGTCTGGAAAAGAGCACGATCAGTAGTTGAGTCCACCACGCTCAGGTATATAATTGAGCCAACCACGCTCAACCTGCACACTCCACGAGAAAGGAACAGTCATGGCCATGTTCGATCCCTTCCGCGAGATGGACCGCCTCCTGGGCGACGTCACCCGTACGCCCGCGTCGGTCGCGATGCCCATGGACCTGTACCGCTCCGGTGACACGTTCGTCGCGCACATCGACCTGCCGGGAGGCGAGCCGGGCAGCATCGACATCGACATGGACGGCGCGACGGTCACGATCCGCGCCGAGCGCACGCCGTCGGTCGATGAGGACACCCAGTGGCTGACGCGCGAACGGGCCGTGGGCACGTTCGCCCGCCAGCTCACGCTCGGCCGAGGGCTCGCCACAGACCAGATCAGCGCCGACTACCGCGACGGCGTCCTGACGCTGACCATCCCGGTGGCCGAGGCCGCCAAGCCGCGCAAGATCGCGGTGCAGCACTCCACCCGGGATGTGCCGGGTGAGATCACCGAGGGTGCCACAACCGAGGAGCAGCCCGCCTGACCGGCGCTGTCTGCGAGGCGGTCCCGCGCGTGGGCCGGCCGGAGCGCCTCGGCGCCGCCCGGCTGGCCCTCGCCTGGGGGCCCTACTCCCGGAACTTCAGCACCTCCGTCACGGGCACCGTCCTGGTGTCACGGGCCGTGGCCACGCGCACCACGGCATAGGCGCCCAGCGCGAGCCCGGCCATCAGGGCCACGTCACCCGGGGTGACCAGGAACGGGATGCCGATCGGCAGGTGGGCTGTCATCAGCCGCCAGACCTCGCCCATGATGGCCACCGACGCCGGGACGGCGACGGTGACGCTCGCCGCCACGAGCCACAGGTAGTTGTCGAGGTAGAGCCTGCCCACCTCACGATCGCTGTAGCCCAGCGCCTTCAGCAGCGAGATCGAGTACCACTGACGGGCCACCACCAGGCGGACGAGCACGTAGAGCACCACCACCATGATCAACATGGACGACCACGAGACGAGCGCCACGATGCGTGACAGGAGGGCGTTGAACTTCTCCACGCCACCGAGCATCTCCTCGCGCGTGCTGTGGCTGACCAGCCGGTCGGGGTCGATGTCCAGGGGCTGGTCGGAGAACACGGCGTTGTAGTAGGGCACGACGCCGTCGCCGTCGTCGTCCGCGCCCGGGCGGGCGCCAACCATCGACCGCGCCGCGAGCAGGACCGCCGGATCCACCAACGCCCGCGCGTGTTCCGGGGTCGTGAACCCGAACGCCGAGGTGGTGTAGTCGGAGACGTCCACGACGTCGAAGGCCCACGAGAGCTCCCCATCGTGGAGGGTGAGGGTGTCGCCTGCTCCCAGCCGGTACTTGTGGGCCGCGGCCCGCGAGATCACCAGCTCCTGCGCACCCAGGGCGTCCACGTCCACCGCGAAGTAGGGATTGTCGGCGGGCACGCCGAGCACGGTCAGCGACTCCCCCGGCAGCCCGTCCGCCCCGACCACCCGCAGGGGGACGGCCACGGCCTCGTGCCCTCCGGGCGGAACGGCGGCCAGGTCGGGGAACCGCAGGGTGTAGAAGTCGTGGAAGAGGAGTTCGTCCTCGGCGCGGGTCAGGTAGGTGTCCATCGAGCTTCGCATCCCGAGCCCGAAGACCAGCAGGAGGATGCACAGGAACGTGCCCGCGGCGATGAGGAGGTAGCTGCCGGGGGTGCGGAGCGCCTGCCGCAACCGGAACATGCTCACGAAGGGCAGCCGGTCCAGGCGCACCGGCAGGCCCGGCCCGCCGGCCGGCTGGGGACGCAACAGCTCCTGCGTGGGGCGGCCCAGCGCGGCCCCGATGACGAGGGCGTTGACCGCCGTCACCAGGGTCACGGGTGTGACGATGCTCAGCAGCGCGACCAGCGGGGTGGGTTCGACCGGGGCCGCGGGGAACGAGTAGTAGTCGGTGACCAGTCCGAGGAAGGGGGCCAGCGCCCGGCCCAGCAGGAGCCCCAGCAGCGAGCCGGCGAGCGTGACGGCCAGCGGCAGGACCAGGTAGTGGGCCAGCAGGGCGCGCTCGCTGGTGCCGTGGGCCGACTGGGTGCCGATGACCACGGAGTCCCGGACGATCCGGTCCCGGGAGAACTCGGCGAGGACGTAGGCGACGAGCAGCAGGACGAGGACGGTCGTGACCAGGGTGACGGCCATCGTGGTGCGGGCGTCCGAGATGGCCCCGTTGATGCGCGGGTTGTCGTCGGCCGGCAGGAACAGCGACACCGCCGGGTAGCTGACGGGCAGGCCGGCAGCGCGGGCGGCGTCCGTGGCCACGGCGACGTAGGGGTTGGACGCCCTCGCCGGATCCAGGGTCGCCTCGCCCAGGAGGCGGCGCACCTGCTCGTGGGTGGCGCCTTCGAGGGCGTAGCCGTACACCCACGAGACGGCACGCGGGTGGGCGGCCGCCACCTCCTCGAAGGCGTCCGGAGCCACCACCACCAGCGCGAACAGCTCGGGGTCGCCGGACTGGCCCACGTGGGGGGTGACCGAGGCGTAGTCGGGAAGGCTGCCGATCCCGGTGATCCGCAGGGTGCGGCCGTCAACCGCCAGGGTGTCACCCACGCCCAGGCCGTGCACCCGGGCGTGCAGTTTCTCGACCATGCCCTCGTCGTCGGCCGAGGGCAGGACGCCGGCGTCCAGTGTGGGACGGCTCAACGCCTGGTCCGCGCGGAGCACGCGCACGGTCGTGTCGGTGCCCGCGGTCCGCCCCGGGACGTCGACGAACGGCGTCGGGACGATGCGGGCCCCCAGCGCCTCCACGTCGGCGACCTGCTGCCCCGTCAGCGGGATCTCGGTGACGACCATGCCGTCGGCGCGCTGGCCCTCGCGCGCGCCGCGTTCCAGCGCGTCCAGCGTGGCGGACGCCGAGGTCAGGAGCCCCACCACCACGCCCAGCCCGACGGTCAGGAGCACGGCTATCGCGGTCCAGCGCGCCCACGTGGAGCGGAAGCCGCGCCACTGGCGGCGGAGGCCGAGGGCCACGGCGTCCCTGTTCACCAGTCGAGGTCCCGGGCCGCGAGCGGATGGGGGTTGAGCCGGTCGCGGACGATGCGCCCGTCGCGCAGTTCGATGACCTGGTCGGCGAGGGCCGTGATGGCCTCGTTGTGCGTGACCATGACGAGGGTGGCGCCGTACCGCCGGTGGACGTCGTCCAGGACCTCGAGCATCTGCTGGGAGGTGTGCCGGTCCAGCGCCCCGGTGGGCTCGTCGGCGAGCAGGAGGTCGGAGCCCTTGACCAGGGCCCGGGCGATCGCGCACCGCTGCTGCTGGCCGCCCGAGAGCTGCGCGGGGAACTTGTGCCGGTGCTGGGTCAGGCCCAGGTGCTCGAGCAGCTCGTCGATGTCCAGGGGGCGACGGACGAGCTGCGCGGTCACCTGGATGTTCTCGGTCACTGTCAGGTCCGGGACGAGGTTGTAGAACTGGAACACGAACCCGACGTGCGCGCGGCGGTAGCGCGTCAACTCCCTGGGTGACCTCCCCGTCACCTGCTCCCCCGCGACGTGGATCGTCCCGGCGTCAGGAGCGTCGAGGCCGCCGATGGCGTTGAGCAGGGTGGACTTCCCGGACCCGGAGGCGCCGACGATGACGCAGCGCGCTCCCCGGGCGACCGAGAACGTCACGTCGTGGAGCACCTCGACGCGCGACTCACCGGCTCCGAAGTGCCGGGACAACCCCTCCACGCGCACGTGCGGCATTGGCGTCTGGGTCACCCCACCAGTCTTGCACCCGACGAAAACGCCCCTCGCCCTGCACACGTGCACCGGTGACCGACAGTCGACGTCCGCACCGTGGGGGGTCGGTACGCTCGGTGCATGAGCGTCGATACCGTGGACCGTCGCGTGTCCCACCGCCCCGGGGAGGCGTCGTCGCCGGCCGCCGAGCTCGTGGGGGACGTCTGGCACCTCCGCACCACCGAGGCGGTGCGACAGATACTGCGCGAGAAGGACGCCACCACCCAGGCGGGCTTCAGCGCCGAACTGATGCCGGACAGCGCGGGCGAGCGTCCGATCCTGTTCATGGACGGCGACGAGCACCGCAGGCAGCGCACCAAGGTGGCGCGCTTCTTCGCGCCGAAGACGGTCACGAACCGCTACCGCCGTCTCATGGAGGAGCGCGCGGACGCCCTCGTGGCGGACGCCCTCGCGGCGACCACCTTCCGGCTCGACGACCTGAGCCTGCAGTACTCCACCGAGGTGGCGGCCCAGGTGATCGGCCTGACCAACTCCAACGCCAAGGGGATGGCCCGGAGGCTGGAGCGGTTGTTCGCCCAGCCGGACTGGAGCCCCAGGTCCGCCCCGGAGGGACGTCTGAGGAACGTGTGGCGCTCGGTCCGCAGCCACGCGCCGATGGCGGCCTTCCACCTGGCGGACGTCCGGCCCGCCATCGCGGCGCGCCGCAAGGCGCCGGGTGAGGACGTCATCAGCCACCTGCTCGCCGAGGGCTACCGGGAGCCGGCCATCCTCATCGAGTGCGTCACCTACGGGGCGGCCGGCATGGCGACGACCCGCGAGTTCATCTCCATGGCCGTCCTGCACCTGCTCGCGGACGCCGACCTCCGCGCCCGGTACCTGGCCGGCGAGGAGGAGGAGCGGTTCGACATCCTCCACGAGATCCTCCGGCTCGAGCCCATCATCGGGCACCTCTACCGGCGGGCGGCGCGGGACCTCGACCTCACGGTCGACGGGGAGATGGTGGCCATCCGCAGGGGCCAGTTGATCGATCTGTACGTGCGTCAGGCGAACAGCGACGCGTCCACGGTGGGCGAGTGCCCGCTGGACATGCGCCCCGGGCGTCCGCTGCCGCGCGGGATCGGCCCTGAGGTGATGAGTTTCGGCGACGGTCACCACAAGTGCCCGGGCAACTCGCTGGCGATCCAGGAGACCGACATCCTGCTCACCCGGCTGCTCCGCCACGAACTGGTGGTCGCGAAGGCCCCGGTGATGCACTGGGAGGACCTCACCGCCGGCTACGCCCTGCGCGACTTCGTGCTCACGACCCCCAAGCCGCCTCTGCCGGTCCTTGCGGTCAGCGACGAGAGACGAGGACCAGGGTGACGCCGGCCAGGGCGAAAAAGGGTCCGAGGAGCGCCCAGAGCGCGACGCGGTACGGCACCAGACAGGGAATAGGCGGAGGCGGGACAGGGTTGGGATGATCGTCGACCCGCGCGAAGGGAAACTGCACATGATCCGCATCACCGTCCTCGGAGGAACCGGCTACGCCGGCGGCGCCGTCGTTCGCGAGGCTGCTCGCCGGGGCCATCAGGTCCTCTCCGTCAGCCGCACCGCCCCCGCCGAGCCGCTCCCGGGCGTGACGTACCTGACGGGCTCCGTGCTGGAGCCCGGAGTCCTGCATCAGGCATTCACCGACGCCGACGTCGTGTTCGAGGCGCTCTCCCCGCGCGGGGACATGGCCGGCAAGGTGGAAGGCGTCTTCGACCAGGTGCTCGCCCTCGCCCGGGAGCACGGAACGAGGCTCGGCATTCTCGGCGGGGCCTCCTCGCTGCTCGTCTCGCCGGACGGGCCCCGCCTCATCGACGCCGACCCGGTGCCCGACGAGGTCCGCCCCGAGGCCGACCTCGGCATCCACAAGCTCGAGGTGCTGAAGGCGGCCGGCGACGACCTGGACTGGTTCTACCTCAGCCCGCCGGCCGAGTTCGGCGCCTGGGTTCCCAGCACCGAGACCGGCGAGTACCGCACGAGCGACGACGTCCTGCTCCGCAGCCCCGATGGCAGCTCGCAGATCTCGGCGGCCGACCTGGCCCTGGCGGTCCTCGACGAGATCGAGCAGCCCAGGCACCCCCGGCGCCGCTTCCACGTCGCCCACTGACCCGGTACTCCCAGGGGACAAGGTGCGCCGCCGCACTCACGCTGGGGTCGCTTGACATCTGGGTCAACAACGCCGTCACCACGGGCGTGTACGGGCCCACGTCGTCCACCCCGATAGAGGACTTCACCAGGTCGTCCGCACCGACATCCTCGGCACCTTTCACGGCTCGCGCGTGCCACTGCCGGTCTTCCTGGCCCAAGGCCAGGGCGACCTCGTCAGCGCGTCCGCGCCAGATGCCAGTTACACCGGAAATCGGACATACCCGCCCGACTCCTGGCTGTCGAGTACGAGGTGAGAGCAAGAGCATGGGTGAGAGGTGCGGTGCGCCCCGGATTGTCAGACCGGCGGTGGAGGCTGTCGTCGGTAGGGTGGTCTTCGGGAGGGTGATGTGACGATCGAGCTGGCTGGCGATTCCGCAGAGATCCGGAAGGCGCGTGGCGCGTTCTTCACTCCGCCCGAGGTGACCCGGTTCCTGTGCGCGTGGGCGATCACGTCGCCGGGGGATCGGGTGCTGGAGCCGAGTTGTGGTGACGGCGCGTTCCTGGCGGCGGCGGCCGAGCGGCTGCGTGAGTTGGGTGGCCGGGCTCCGTTGCAGGCCCACGAGTTGCACGAGGGGTCGGCTGCGGACGCGCGCGCGCTGTTGGCGTCGGCCGGCTATCCGGGTCGGGTGGTGGTGGGCGACTTCCTGGCCTCCCCACCGGGGCCGTCGTTCGACGCGGTAGTTGGCAATCCCCCCTACATCCGCTACCAGGGGTTCACCGGCGAGGCGCGGGCTACGGGACTGGCGGCCGCGCTGGCCCAGGGCGTCCGGCTGAGCCGGCTGGCGAGCTCGTGGGCGCCGTTCGTGGTGCACGCGGCGGGCTTCCTTTCAGCGCAGGGGCGGTTGGCGTTGGTGGTGCCGGCGGAGTTGCTGGCCGCAAACTACGCCGCCGGGGTGCGTGACTGCCTGTTGCAGCGGTTCGCCCGGGTGAGGGTGGTGCTGATAGAGGGTCAGGTGTTCCCCGGCGTCCAGACCGAGGCGATGCTGCTCCTCGCGGAGGGTTCGGGTGGCACGGACCGGGTCGAGTTCGCGTCGGTCGCCCACGCCGCCGGCCTCGACGCGCTGCTGGTCAACACCGGGGCGTTTGAGTCCGTCCTGGAGGTCCGGGCGGGTGAGCGGTGGACAACCGCCCTGGTGTCTGCGGAGGCCACCCACGAGCTGTCGCGGCTGGCGGAGGCGGATTGGCTGTCGCCGCTGTCGCACTGGGGGCGGATCAGCCTGGGCGCGGTCACGGGGAACAACCGGTACTTCACACTCAGCCCGGCCCAGGCCGCCCAGTGGGGCTTGACCGCTTCGGAGCTAGTGCCAATCTCGCCAGCGGGGTCCTCCCATTTGCGAGCGCTGCGCCTCACCCGCGCGGGCCATGCGGTGTTGGGGCAGGCAGGGAAGAGGACCTTGTTGTTCCGCCCCGGCGACGAGCCGTCAGCGGACGCGCGCGCGTACCTGGTGCACGGTGAGGCGTTGGGGGTGACGAAGGCGTACAAGTGCCGGGTGCGGACGCCATGGTGGCGGACGCCGTTGCCGGCACCGCCGGACGTGTTCTTCACCTACATGAACGAGGCGACCCCGCAGCTGGCGGCGAACCCGTCCGGGTTGCACTACCTGAACTCGGTCCACGGGCTCTACCTGACCGAAGGAACGTCCGGCCTGGCAGAGCTGGTCTCGTTGGCGGCGTTGAACAGCGCCACCGGGTTGAGCGCCGAGGTCACAGGTCGCGCCTACGGGGGTGGCGTGTTGAAGATGGAGCCCCGCGAGGCTGCGCGGCTGCTGGTCCCGTCGATCGACAAGGTCCGGGCCCACGAGCAAGAACTGTCCGACCTGCTGCCCGTCGCCCGACGGCTGCTGCGGGCCGGACGTCTCGAGGCGGCCCGCGACCTGGTCGACGATGTACTCCTCACCGCCCGCGCCGGCCTGACCCCAGCGGGGTTGGCGTCGCTCCGGGAGGCGCAGGCCGCCTTGCGGCAGCGGCGTCGGCAGCGGGCCAAGAGCCGCACCACCCGCCGGGAGGCGGAATGAGCAGCCTCCGCGGCAACGCGTGGGCGTGGTTCGACCAGATTGTGGCCACCTCTCCCCTGCGGGCGGCGAACCCGTGGGTACGTGAGGACGACGGCGGCGTCCGGTTTGAACCGGACTACGACACCCTGCGCCTGCTGTTGGGGGTTCCAGCGTTGTTGCAGGCGACCAGCCAGTCCGGCGTCCCCGCGCTGGCGTTGGACGTGTGGGTGTCCTACGAACTGCGGCGTGCCGGTTTCGATCCGG
>RRZU012976904.1_pt1 | contig 12009 bp, 11 predicted proteins | sample 2165561 | NCBI WGS metagenome assembly RRZU01 (sample SAMN10456909, study PRJNA506462) | wastewater metagenome | isolation source: wastewater sludge | place: USA: Moscow, Idaho | reverse complement strand
TTCTACGCGATGGTCGACACCCTCGAGGACGCCGTCACGCCGCGCCTGCCGAAGGCGTGTGACAAGAAACCGGAGCTGCGGCCGTGCAGCTTCGCCCTGCCGACTCCTGCGGGCAGGGCCAACCGCTGACCGCGGAACCGGATGAGGGCCGGCGGGGCAGGCTCCCCCGCCGGCCTGACCGGGTCAGGACGACTGGAAGGTCGTCCTGCCGCCGAGCCGACTGGCCAGCTCGTCGTCGATCCCGTCGGCGATCTGGCTGAGGGCGCGCAGCGCCTGATGCAGATGGGCGGGGACGAAGGGCTGAGCCGCGACGGAGAGCTGCACGAAGACGCGATCGCGATGCAGCGAGAAGCGCCCGAACCGGGATTCGACGTTGAGGTCGTTGAGCACCTCGCACGCCCGGGAGCGCCCACTGACGTCGTGCACCAGCGGGGAGAAGAGCACGAGCTCGGCCGCGTCGGGCGTCGAGCGGAGGAACACCATGGTCGAGCCGACCCGGATCGCCACGTCGCCCTGCTCGTTGCGCAGCGGAGGATGGCCGAACTCGCGACGCAGCACGGCGTCGACCAGGTGGTCGAGCTCGATCCGGCTGCCCGTGCGGACCGACGTCTCCTCCCGGCTGAGCGGCCTCGGCGCGAGCGGCGTCCACTCCCCCTGCACCTGCAGGATCTCGGCGAGCTGGTCCGGCTCGAGGAAGATCGGGTGCAGCACGCCGAAGACGTCGGCGAGGGTGTCGGTGGAAAGCAGCGCGAGCTCGGCCGAGGACTCCTGGTCGACGGCGGTGTGGAACAACGGCTCGGCGTCGGTCGGCTCGTTCCAGCCGAGGCCTGCGAGCAGCTCACCCTCGCGATCGGTCGCCCGGCCGGCCGCCGAACCTGTCACGTAGGCGGAGATCTGCTGCGGCGCGGTCACCGAGAACCGGATACCCGGGCGCGGGGCGCCATCAGAGGCCGACGCGACCGAGATCGTCAGGTCGGCGGTGGCATCCATCACCGACAGCACCTCGTCGAGGCGTCGGGAGAACTCCTCCCACGCCTCCTTCTGGGTGCTGTCGAAATCGAAGTCCTTGTAGTCGCTCACGCATGTACCTCCGAATCCCAACCTAGTACACGACGAGCGGTCGCGAGTACGACCGTCGTGCCGTCACAAATCGACCCTGAAGACAGCAGTCAGTACGACGTTTCGTAGTATCGCCGGGGTGAACGAACACCCTTCCCACGTCCACCCGCACACCGCGCGCAAGGGAGTGGTGCGGACCCTGCACCACGCCGCCGAGGAGCGTCCCCATGTGCTCGTGTGGGAGGTCACCCGGGCCTGTCAGCTCGCCTGTCGCCACTGTCGTGCCGACGCCTTCACGCGGGCCGATCCGCGGCAGCTGACCACGGAACAGGGCAAGGCCCTGCTGGACGACTTCGCGGCATACGGCACGCCCCGCCCGATCGTGATCCTCTCCGGTGGCGACGCCTTCGAACGCGACGACCTGGAGGAGCTGATCAGCTACGGCACCTCGATCGGCCTGCCGATCGCGCTCTCCCCGTCGGTCACCCCGCTGCTCACCGACGAGCGGCTCGGCTCGGTGCGTGAGGCAGGCGTCAAGGCCTTCTCGATCTCGCTCGACGGCGCGACCGCGGCCACCCACGACTCGTTCCGCGGGATCGACGGAACCTTCGACGACTCGCTCGCCGCGGCCGAACTCGTGGTGCGCCACGGTTTCCGGTTCCAAGTCAACACCACGATCTGCCGCAACAACCTGCGCGAACTGCCGCAGATCCTCCAGACGGTGAAGTCCATGGGGGCCGGCATGTGGTACCTGCTGTTCCTGGTGCCGATGGGCCGCGGCTCGAACCTCGAGGCGCTGGATCCGCAGGAGATGGAGGACGTGCTGCACTGGCTGCACGACGTCTCCGACCGAATCGCCGTGAAGGTGACCGAGGCGCCGAACTACCGGCGCGTCGCACTGCAGCGCGACGACGCACGGAGCGCGGGTCTCCCCATGCCGGAGACGGGGGCCCTGCACGCCTGGTTGACCGAAGAGACCGAGCGACTGCTCGGGCCCGTCACCGATCGCCGCCCGCCAAGGCCGCCGATCGGCGTCAACTCCGGGCGCGGGTTCGCCTTCGTGGATCACATCGGCGACGTCTACCCCTCCGGCTTCCTCCCCTACCGCTGTGGTTCGGTCAAGGAGCAGAGCTTCCGCGAGATCTACGCCGAGGCGCCGATGATGCAGGCCCTTCGCGACCCGTCGAGCTACTCGGGCAAGTGCGGCGTGTGCGAGTTCAACTGGATCTGCGGCGGTTCCCGCGCCCGCGCCCACGCCATGCTCGGTGACCCGCTCGCGAGCGACCCGACCTGCGCGCACCAGCCGGAGGCCTGGGTGGCGATGCAGACAGCCCAGGCCGACTGAGGCCGGACGCCGGTCGCCGGGTACCCGTTCCCCCGGCCGCTCGGGACGACGACGACGCTCTGCCCGTGCGGCTGGCCCTCGACGCCTAGGATCAGCGCCATGGAAGAGCTCACCGTCGAAACCGCCAACGGCCCGGCGAAGGTCCTGCTCAGCGAGCCCGAGACGACGGCGCGTGGACTGCTCGTGCTGGGGCCGGGAGCAAGCGGTTCCATCGGGTCGGGCGACCTGGAACTGGCCTGCCGCGTGGCGCTCGGGCGCGGTATGGCTGCCGCCCTCGTGCAGCCTCCCTACGCAGTGGCCGGACGGCGGGTGCCTCCGCGCGGAACGCAGACCGACGAGGCGTTCACCGCCGTGACGGCCGGCCTGAGGTCGCGCTTTCCGGACGGCCCGCTGATCACAGGCGGCCGCTCCTATGGCGGGCGGGTCGCCTGCCGGACCTCCGAGGTGACCGGGAGCGACGGTGTCGTCTGCCTCGCCTTCCCGCTCCAGCCGCCGAAGGGCAGGCCGTCACGCCAGGACGAGTTGAGCGCGGTCACCGTGCCGGTGTTGGTCGTCCAGGGCGAGTCGGATCCCTTCGGCATGCCTGAGCCGCCGGCCTCGGGCGAGATCGTCGTCGTGAAGGGTGACCATTCCCTGAAGGCGGATGCGCCCCTCATCCGCGAGGCCATCGGCCGCTGGCTGGACGCCCGCCTGGCCTTCTGACGCACGGCGGCCGGCCACGGATCGCCGCGCCCGGCGGCACTAGGCTGAGCCCATGTGGTCGGCGCTCGAGGGGTTCAGCACGATCGCCATCGTCGTGGGCGTCGGCTACCTGCTCGCCCGGACGCGCGCCGTCGGCCGCACAGCGGGGCGCACCCTCGGTGACGTCGCGTACTTCGTCGGCCAGCCCGCGCTGGTGCTGGTGGCGGTCGCCGAGGCCGACCTCGACCGACTGCTCGGCGCACACGTGATCGCCTTCGGCATCGCGTGCGTCGGCACCGGCCTCGCCTTCGCCCTCGCGGCCAGGAGGTTCCTCGGCGCGACCCGCGCGGAGGCCACGATCGGCTACCTGACCACCAGCTACGTCAACGCAGGCAATCTCGGCATTCCGATCGCCGCCTACGTGCTCGGCGACGCGGCCTGGGCCGCGCCCGCGATGCTGCTGCAGGTGCTCGTCCTCCAACCGACGGCGGTCGCCATGCTCGAGACGACGCCCACCGGGCGGGGCCACTCCGTGCTGCGCAGCTTCCTGACCCATCCTCTCGTGCTGGGTGGCGCGATCGGGCTCGCGGTCAACCTCAGCGGATGGGAGCCGCCGTCGCTGATCTGGAGTCCGATGGGCCTGCTCGCCGACCTCGGCATCCCGACCATGCTGCTCGCGTTCGGGATGTCGTTCCGCTGGAGCCCGTTGCCGTCTCTGCGCAGGCTCACCCCGATGACCGTCGCGGCGATCCTGGTCAAGGTGCTCGTCGTACCTGCCGTCGCCCTGGGCGTCGGTCTTCTCCTCGGGCTCTCCGGTGCCCCGTTGAAGGCCGCCGTCGTGCTTGCGGCGCTGCCCACCGCCCAGATCGTGTTCGTCCACGCCATGCGCTACCGGACCTCGACCTCGCTCGTGCAGGCCACGACGCTGTGGTCGACGCTCTTGTGTGTGCCGGTGATCCTCGCGGCGAGCACCCTTCTCCACTAGGTACCCCCCAGGCGGGATATCGTCTCAGCGAAGAACGAGCGTCTCGAGAAGGGCACAACAAATGAGCAGCATGAGGACAGTTCCCCTCGGTCACGACGGACCTCAGGTGCCAAATGTCGTGCTGGGGCTGATGCGGATCGTCGACAAGAGCGACGAGGAGATCCGCACCCTTGTCAGCACGGCCCGGGACTCGGGGATCGACTTCTTCGACCACGCCGACATCTACGGCGGGCGTGACCATGCCTGCGAGGAGCGGTTCGCCGAGGCCATGCGCCTCTCTCCTGCCGAGCGCTCCGAGATCACGATCCAGACGAAGTGCGGGATCGTCACGGACGGGCCCTACTTCGACTTCTCGTACGAGCACATCATGCGGCAGGTCGAGGGGTCGCTGCGCGCTCTGCGCACCGACTACATCGACGTCCTGCTGCTGCACCGCCCGGACGCACTCGTCGAGCCCGACGAGGTGGCCCGCGCGTTCGACGAACTGGAGGCCGCCGGGAAGGTCCGCGCCTTCGGCGTCTCGAACCACACGCCGCGTCAGATCGATCTGCTGCGGACGGCGGTGCGCCAGCCGCTCGTCGCGAACCAGCTCCAGCTCTCGATCACGCACTCCCCGCTGATCGCGCAGGGGATCGCCGCGAACATGTCCGACCTTGACCAGTCCGTCGTGCTCGACGGTGGTGGCCTCGTCGAGTACTGCCGGATCAACGGGATCACGATCCAGGCCTGGTCGCCCTTCCAGGGAGGCTTCTTCACCGGCGTCTTCCTCGGCTCGGACGAGTACCCGGAGCTCAACGCCGTGATCGAGCGGCTCGCCGCCAGGTACGACGTTCCCGCGATCGCCATCGCCACCGCCTGGATCACGCGGCACCCTGCGGGGATGCAGGTCGTGCTCGGCACCACGACGCCCGAACGCGTCGCGGGCGCGGCGCTCGGGTCGGACGTCCCACTGACCCGGCCCGAGTGGTACGAACTGTTCCGCGCGGCCGGGCACCGCGTGCCCTGATCCGTCACCTGGCAAGCGACAGGAGCTCGTCCACCTCGACGTGACGCTCGATGGCGTCGGCGATGGTCTCGATCATGGCCTCGCGCGCCGCGGCGAACCCGACCCGTACGCCGTCGAGGAACTCCTCGTCTCCGGGCCCGCACGCGGCGCGTCCGTGGTGGATCTCGTAGCCCGAGACGGCCTCGCCCCGCCACCGCCCCTCGCGTCGGGCCAGCACCTTGTCCCGGTGGAACACCACGTCGACCGGCAGCAGGCCGAGCCCGTCGACGGTGCCCGAGTTCTCGACGCCATCGGGGTCGGCGATCGTGCGCGCGAGCATCTGGAACCCGCCGCAGATGCCGAGCACCGGGCGCGAGGCGGTGGCCCGACGCACGAGTGCCTGGGCGATGCCCGTTGACCTGAGCCAGTCGAGGTCCTCGAGCGTCGACCGTGTCCCGGGTAGCACGTCGAGGTCCGCGGACTCGAGGGTCTCCGGGTCGGTCGAGACGCTCACCCGGACGCCCGGCTCCCCCGCCAACGCGTCGACGTCGGTCGCGTTGGAGATCCGCGGCAGACCGACAACGGCGACGCTCAACTCGCCCGCTGCCGCCGGGGTGCCGTTCCGGTGCCACCGGGCCACCTACAGCGCGTCCTCGCCGTCGATCCACATCCCGTGCAGGTAGGGCAGGACGCCGAAGTTGCGCAGCCCGGTCCTTCTGCTCAGGTCGTCGAGGCCGGGGTCGAGGATCGAACGGTCGCCGCGGAACTTGTTGATGACGTAGCCTGCCAGGCGTGACCGGTCCGTGCCGTCGAGGAGGCCCCAGGTGCCGTAGATGGAGGCGAGCACGCCCCCGCGGTCGATGTCGCCGACGAGTGCGACCGGCAGGTCGAAGCGCGCCGCCAGGCCGAGATTGACGAAGTCGCCCTGCCGCAGGTTGATCTCGGCCGGCGATCCCGCCCCCTCGCAGACGACCAGTTCGTGCCTGGAGGCGAGTTCCTCGTAGGCGGCGTAGGCCGCCTCGGAGAGGTGGGGGCGGTCGGTCGCGTACTCTCCCGCCTCGAGCGCGCCGAAGGGTCGGCCCCGCAAGACCACGAAGGCGCCACGGTCGGTTCCCGGCTTGAGCAGGACCGGGTTGTGCACTGACGAGGCCACGACACCTGCGGCAGCCGGCTGGAGGTACTGGGCGCGACCGATCTCGGAGCCGTCGAGGCACACCATCGAGTTGTTGCTCATGTTCTGCGCCTTGAAGGGCGCCACGTCGATGCCTCGACGCCGCGCCACACGACAGAGCCCGGTCACGAAGAGCGACTTGCCTGCGTCGGAGGACGTGCCGGCGATCAGCAGGCCCGTCATCGGGGAAACACCAGCCACATGCGCACGACGCTGTCAGCGTGGCTCATGCCGGGCGGGGCCAGGTGCGGGTCACGATCGCGCCGTTGGGCCAGGTGGCAAGGCGTCCCAGTCGACCCCGCGGTGGTCGCGTCCGTCGAGCAGCGCGACCAGCACCCGAAGCGTGTCGGCATGGGAGACGAGCAGCACCTCGTCGTAGTCGCTGAAGCAGCTGTCCAACTCCTCCAGCACGGGGCGGAGCCGGGCGGCCACGTCGGCGAGCGACTCGCCGCCTGCCCATCTGACCTCCGAGACGTCGATCCCTTCCGGTGTCGGCTCGGGGCGCAGGTCGTCGTAGGAGAGGCCCTCCATCGCGCCGAGCTGGACCTCGCGGAGCGCGGGCACCTCTGTGACGTCGCGCCCTTCGGCGACGATGTGGGCGGTCTGCCGTGCCCGGACCAGCCTCCCCCGCTGCGGGGGAGGCCCGACGATGCAACGCCCGACGGCACGGAGCGATTTTCGCGACACAGAGTCTCCCAAAATCCCGGATAGACTGGAGACTCCGCCCACCACCTGTCTCGTCACGCGAGGAGAGCCGTGTTCAATCCGATGACGTGGGATGCCCCCTACCTCGTGGTGGTGGCAGCTCTGTTCGTCATTGTGATGCTCCGGGCCAACGGAACCTACTGGCTCGGCCGCGGCATGGCGGCAGGCGCGGAGCGCACCCGGCTGGCGCGACTGCTCACCTCCCGGCACTATGCCAACGCCACCCGCTGGTTGAACCGGTGGGGAGCACCGGCGATCTCGCTGAGCTTCCTCACGATCGGCATCCAGACGGTGATCAACCTCGCCGCCGGGGTCGCGCGGATGCCGCTTCGGCGCTACCTTCCCGCCGTCACGGTCGGCTGTGTCGCCTGGGCGTTCCTGTACGCGACGGTCGGCTTCATCGGATGGGCGGCCGTGGTCAAGCTGTGGCAGTACTCCCCCGCCGCCCTGGTTGCCGTGCTGGTGGTCGCGGTCGGCGGGATCGTCTGGGCCATGGCCCGACGCGACGCGACCCCGAAGGTCGCGGCCGAGTAGGTCGCCCGGCGGTAGTCTGAGCCCGTTCCAGGCAGGAGGCGGGATGTACGAACACGCTGAGGCAGCGGCCGGCTCGTCGATCGTCGACGCGGGCATCTACGTCGACGGTCACCGGGTGGCGAGTCCCACCACCTTCGCCGAACTGTTCGAAGGGCTCGACGCCCATCCCGACGGCTTCGCCTGGGCGGGCCTGCTGCGGCCGACGCATGAAGAGATGTCGCTGCTGTCGAAGCAGTTCTCCCTCAGCCCGCTGCTTGTGGAGGACGCCGTCACCGCCCATCAGCGACCCAAGTTCGAGCGCTACGGCGACAGCGCCTTCCTCGTGCTGCGGGCGGCCGACTACATCGACCGGAGCGAGTCGGTCGCCTTCGGCGAGCTGCACACGATCGTCGGCGACCGGCTGGTGATCACGCTGCGACACGCGGCGACGCCAGACCTCTCCCAGCTGCGCGGCCGGCTGGAGGCGCACCCGCACCTGCTCGCCATGGGACCACGCACCGTGCTGCTGCATCTGGTCGATCTCGTGGTCGACGAGTACCGCCCCGTCGTGCTTGGCATCGAGAACGACGTCGACGAGATCGAGACCGAGGTCTTCGGCGGCAGCACGCACGTCTCGAAGCGGATCTACCAGCTCTCGCGTGAGGTGATCGACTTCCAGCGCGCCGTCCGGCCGCTGCGCGACATCATGGCCGACCTGCGCGCCGACCAGCTCCTGTCCGACGCACCGGAACGGGTGCTGCAGGAGCTCCGCGACATCGAGGACCACGCCATCATCGCCGACGAGCGGGTGGAGAGCCTGCGCGAGGCCCTCAAGGGAACCCTCGACCTCAACCTGTCGCTGCAGGCCCAGCGCCAGAACGAGGAGGTCACCAACATGACGGCGGCGAGCCTGCGCCAAGCCGAGGACTCGCGCCGGATCGCGGCCTGGGCAGGCGTGCTGTTCGTGCCGAGCCTCGTCGCAGGGACCTACGGCATGAACTTCACCAACATGCCAGAGCTGGATTGGACCCTCGGCTACGCCTGGGGGCTCGGCCTGATGCTGGTGGCCGGCGTGGCGATGTACTTCGTCTTCAAGTGGCGCAACTGGCTCTGATCGTCTCACCGCGGTGCTGAAGAGCCAACTGCGGGAAGCGTGTCACCGTCTGGGTGCCTGGCTCGAGGGCCCGCTCCGGCACTTCCCGAGCGTCACATCAGGGCGGAGGTGAGCCGGCAGACGTTGTCGAGGTAGCGGCCCCACCACGGCTGCTCGCGCCACTCCTCGAGGGTCAGCAGGTGCGAGACGCTGCGGTAGTGCTCGTCGTTGGCGTGCAGCAGGTCGACCAGGTTGCCGCCGAAGCCCAGCAGCATGATCTCGTAGTCGAGGGCGAAGGAGCGGTAATCCATGTTGGACGATCCGATCACGCCGATCGAGTCGTCGACCGTCATGTACTTCGAGTGCAGGACCGCGGGCGCCGGGTACAGGTAGATCTGCACGCCCGCCTCGAGCAGCGCCTCGTAGTAGGAACGCTGGGCATGGCCGACGACGAACTGGTCGGCCTCGGCGCCGACGTACAGCTCCACGTGCACCCCGCGGTACACCGCTGACGTGATCGCGTTGAGCAGCGGCTCGTCCGGCACGAAGTACGGGCTTGCGATCGTGATGGTGTCCTTGGCCAGGTACATCAACGCGACGAACATCCGGTGGTTGGGCTCGGTGGGATAGCCGGGCCCCGACGGCACGAGCTGCATCGCGTTCGCCGCGCCTCCGGGGATCAGGTCCGGCTTGTCGATGAAGTGTTCGTTGGGGTCGAGCAGCTCCCCGGACTCGACGTACCAGTCCATCGCGAACACGGCCTCCAGCTCGAGGACGATGTCGCCCGAGACGGTGATCGACAGGTCGTGCCACTGACGGCCGATGCGCAGGTTCTTCTTGTTGGCGTAGTGCGGGTCGATGACGTTGTGGGAGCCCATGAAGCCGGTGTCGCCGTCGATGATCATCAGCTTGCGGTGGTTGCGCAGATCGGGTCGCCGCCATCTGCCCCGCAGCAGCGAGATGGGCATCATCAGCCGCCACTCGATGCCTGCCTCGGTGAGTCGGCGCTGGAACTTCTTCCATCCCGGGTACTTCTGCGAGCCGAGCTGGTCGACGAGCAGGCGCACCTTCACCCCGCGCTCGACGGCGCGCGCGAGGGCCTGGAAGAACACGTCGGTCGTGTCGTCCCAGGCCATGATGTAGAACTCCACGTGCACGTAGCGCAGCGCCCGGTCGACGGCCTCGGCCATCGAGGAGTAGGTCTCGGCCGCCTCGCCGTGCAGGCCGAGCACCTCGCCGGTCATGCAGGGCATGCTGGTCAGATCGCGGTTCATGTGCAGGATGCGTTCGAGCGCCGGGCTCGCGTGAGCCCCCTCGGGGACGAGCGGAAGTCCCTCGGTGTGGCGCTTGATGACCTCGTCGCTCTGTTCCTGGATCTTCTGGCGGCGTCCCCGCACCCAGGGGCTGCCGATGAGCCAGTAGAGCGGGAAGCCGACGACGGGCAGGAAGAGGATCAGCAGCAGCCAGGCCGACGACGACGACGGGCGGCGGTTCTCGGGAACCACCCCGATGGCGATGATCTTCATCACATACTCGACGATCACGAAGATCGAGGTCAGCCACTGTGGAAGCGTCATGTGCCCTCCTGGTCCGCTCCGCCCGAGCGTATCGGTGATGCGGGTGGAGCACCGCCCCGGGCATGCAGAGAGCCCGGCGATCCGTGGATCGCCGGGCTCGTCAGCGGTCAGTCGAGCTTGCGGGCCGCGCCCTTGTCTGCCGACTGGGCGAGCATGCCGAAGATCTTCAGCGCGGTCGACACCTCACGCTCGCGGTCCTTCGGCGCCCACCCCTCGGCGTCTCGTCGGGCACGGCGGGCGGCGAGGGTGTCGTCGTCCACGTCGAGCCGGATCAGCCGATCGGGGATGGAGATCGTGATCTGGTCGCCGTCCTCCACCAGGCCGATCGTGCCTCCGGAGGCCGCCTCCGGGGAGACGTGTCCGATGGACAGCCCGGACGAGCCGCCCGAGAAGCGTCCGTCGGTGACCAGCGCACACTTGGGCCCGAGGCCGAGCCCCTTCAGGTAGGACGTCGGGTACAGCATCTCCTGCATGCCCGGGCCGCCCTTGGGGCCCTCGTAGCGGACGATGACCACGTCGCCCGGCTGGACCCGCTTACCGAGGATCGCCTCGACGGCCTCGTCCTGGGACTCGGTCACGATGGCCTTGCCGGTGAAGGTCCACTGATCCTCGGGGACGCCCGCCGTCTTGACGATGGCGCCGTCGACCGCGAGGTTACCCTTGAGGACGGCGAGTCCACCGTCTGCGGTGTACGGGTGCTCGGTGGAGCGGATGCAGCCGCCCTCCGAGTCGGTGTCGAGGCTCTCCCACCGGTTGGTCGAGGAGAAGGCCTCGGTGGTGCGCACACCGCCCGGGGCCGCGTGGAACAGTTCGATGGCGGCATCGCTCGCGGACCCGCCGCGGATGTCCCACTCCCCCAGCCAGGCGTCGAGGCTCGGCGAGTGCACGGCGCGGACGGACTCGTCGAGCTTCCCGCCGCGCTTCAGCTCACCGAGCAGCGCGGGAATGCCGCCCGCGCGGTGGACGTCCTCCATGTAGTACTTCGGCGAGTTGGGCGCGACCTTCGCCAGGCAGGGCGTGACGCGGGAGATGGCGTCGATGTCGTCGAGGTCGAAGTCGACGCCGGCCTCCTGGGCGGCGGCGAGCAGGTGGAGCACCGTGTTGGTCGATCCGCCCATCGCGACGTCGAGCTTCATGGCGTTCTCGAAAGCGGCCTTCGTCGCGATGGAGAGGGGAAGCACCGACTCGTCGTCCTGGTCGTAGTACGCCTTGCAGAGCTCGACGATGAGGCGCCCGGCCTCCTGGAAGAGTCCCTTGCGGGCGGCGGCGGTGGCGAGCGTCGAGCCGTTGCCAGGCAGCGCGAGGCCGATCGCCTCAAGCAGACAGTTCATCGAGTTGGCCGTGAACATGCCCGAACAGGACCCGCAGGTCGGGCAGGCGTTGGCCTCGATCCGGCCTAGCTCGGCGTCGCTGACGTTCGGGTCGACGGCGGAGACCATGGCGTCGACGAGGTCGAGCGAGCTCTCGACCGTGCCGCCCTCCTTGACCACTGCCTTTCCCGCCTCCATCGGGCCGCCGGAGACGAACACCGTCGGGATGTTGAGCCGCAGCGCGGCGAGGAACATGCCGGGGGTGATCTTGTCGCAGTTGGAGATACACACGAGGGCGTCGGCGCAGTGCGCGTTGACCATGTACTCGACCGAGTCGGCGATCAGCTCGCGGCTCGGCAGCGAGTAGAGCATGCCTCCGTGGCCCATCGCGATGCCGTCATCGACGGCGATCGTGTTGAACTCGCGCCCGACGCCTCCGGCCTCTGCAATCGACTCGGAGACGAACTTTCCCATGTCGCGCAGGTGCACGTGACCCGGCACGAACTGGGTGAACGAGTTGGCGACGGCCACGATCGGCTTGCCCCAGTCCGAGTCCGTGATGCCCGTGGCGCGCCAGAGGGCGCG
>RRZU010232351.1_pt1 | contig 12009 bp, 12 predicted proteins | sample 2165561 | NCBI WGS metagenome assembly RRZU01 (sample SAMN10456909, study PRJNA506462) | wastewater metagenome | isolation source: wastewater sludge | place: USA: Moscow, Idaho | reverse complement strand
TAATACAGAAGATATGGAGGGTCAGGAATCTGCCTGAGATTTTCAGGAAATTCGCTGTCATGCCATGTGATGAAACCAATTCCTCTTTCATTCATTGAAGTCAATGTTTCTTCAACCGTTTCAAATTCTTTTTCTATTATACAAGCTTTATTACCCGATACAACATTCTTTATATCTTCCTTTAGTGAAAGGTAGTCGAATACTCCGTATGATTTGCCAGTTATTTCAAGATATTCACGAGCCGTGACTTCAGCCCTGTGTAGAATTAGTGCAAGTTTTCTCATGAAATCACCCCCAATATTTGTCGAGAGGCTTTCTGAAAGATACAGCCTCCGATATGTGTGAAATATCTATAATATCTGAACCATCAAGATCGGCAATAGTTCTTGAGACTTTCAGAAGCTTATGATAGCTCCTTATTGAAAGTTTATTTTTATTAAATACCATGTTCATGAATTGTGAAGCATCCTCTGTAAGGATACAGTATTTTTCGATATCCCGGGACTTCAGTCCGTCATTGTACATGTTGTTTGATTTTCTGTATCTTTTTCGCTGAATAGCCTGTGCCTGAATTACTCTCGCTCTTATATCCTCACTTTTTTCTTCTTCGGATGGGGATACTATATCCTCAAAATCTACAGGATGAACCTCAACGAACAGATCAAATCTGTCGAGCAGTGGATTTGAGGCTTTTGATAGATATGATTTTATCCTGTATTCGCTGCATCTGCACTCCTTGTGAGGATTATTATAATTACCGCAGGGACAAGGATTGCAGCATGCAACGAGCACGAAGTCACATGGATATATATTTGTTCTTTTTATTCTGCTTATTGCTATCTTCTTGTCTTCAATCGGCTGCCGGAGGGCTTCTAATGCTTTTTTGTCAAATTCAAGCAGCTCATCCAGAAAAAGAACGCCGTTATGTGAAAGTACTACCTCTCCCGGAGAAGATGATGCACCACCGCCTATAATTGATTTGATCGTCGCAGTATGATGCGGTGACCTGAATGGCCTGGTTCTCCTTATTATGTCATCATTAAACAGCCCTGAGCTGCTGTAAATTTTGCTTACCTCAATATATTCTTCGTCGGTGAGTTCGCTCATTATGCTTACAATACGCTTTGCTATCATTGTCTTGCCGGATCCGGCAGATCCAATCATAAACAGATTGTGTTTTCCGGCTGCGCATATTTCTGCGGCTCTCTTTGCAATGCCGTTCCCTTTTATATCACTGTAATCAAACTCAAAATGATGAGTTCTAGGTTTATCTGCAGCTTCGAGTCTTGAAAGCTCAACTTTTCCGCTGAGATAAGCAATTACATCGCTCAGGTTTTTTACTGGATATATCTCAATGTCATCTATTACACTGGCTTCTTCAAAATTGTCATAAGGTACAATAACTTTTTCTACTGTCGGGTCTCCTTTTGCATTCAGGATAAACGGGATAACCCCCTTAACTGCAGCTATTTCACCATTGAGTGACAGCTCTCCTATAAAAGCCGTTCTTTCATGTCGATTTTGCAAAAATTCATATTCGCTGTTGAGTATGCATACAGCTATCGCCAGATCAAAATGTGAGCCTTCCTTTCTGATATCAGAAGGCGAAAGGTTTATGACGATTTTCCTGCCTGGATATTTCAGTCTGCTGTTAGTTATTGCCGACTTTATTCTTTCTCGAGATTCTCTGACAGAAATATCAGGGAGGCCTACAATTGAAAAATTAGGAATACCTTTTGAAATATCAGCTTCAACCGTAACGGTATATCCATTGATACCATCTAATGCACAAGTGATACTTTTATAAAACAATATATTCCCTCCTGTCTGTACAGAGAAATTAAAATGTATCTTTGAAATGTTGTATATACTTGTTGTCTGTGTATATTTCAATTACATCAAATCGCATACTTTCATATGAAATGTAGTTTTCTGAAATAAAAGACCTTGCAACATTTCTTATGCGTGACTGTTTTCTAATATTCACAGATTCACGTGCATAGGCAAAATCGCTGTTTTTCCTTGTTTTTACTTCGATGAATACAAGAACGCCTGAATACATTGCAATTATGTCGACTTCTCCAGCTTTTACCCTGTAGTTCCGCTTAATGATATCATAACCTTTTTCAACCAGATATCTGGATGCGATATTCTCGCCAAAATCCCCTATCTCCTTTGTGCTCATCTTTTCCTCCACAAGAACAGTATGGCAGCGAACTTTATAATTGTTAATTCAAAAAACATTCTATCAGTAAAAGGGATATATTACCAGTGTAAATTTAGAATTTTTCAAATTATCCAAATCTTGAAAGCTGAATTTATGCAAATTAAAAGGAATCCGTAAAAGATTCCTCTTAAGCTGATTTATTTATATATTACTTGTAAAATGCTGAATAAGCTTTATATGTCATGTATGCATCTATTTTGCTTACTATTTCATAAGGTGCATGCATACTGAGTACAGGTGTCCCGCAGTCTATTACCTGTGCTCCATAGTTTGCTATAATATAGGCGATTGTACCTCCGCCACCCTGATCGACTTTTCCAAGTTCTCCTGTCTGCCATACTACATCATTGTTGTCAAAAAGAGTGGCTATCTCGTAAGTAAACTCTGCATTCGCATCATTGCAGCCGCCTTTTCCGCGTGAACCCGTATACTTTGTCAGAGTTACTCCATTTCCGAGTATTGCATTGTTGTTTTTTTCTGTAACTTCAGGGAACGAAGGATCAACACAGCAGTTTACATCAGCTGAAAGAACCTTGGCATTGGAAAAAGCTCTTCGTAATTTTAAATCTGAGTATTCCCCCTGAAGATTTATGAGCTCAGCGACCATATTCTCAAAAAAGCGAGACTCCATTCCAGTATTCCCCTGAGACCCCACTTCTTCCTTATCAGCAAAAACTGCACACTTCATATGTTCTGATTTTTCAGTCTCAAGAATAGACTTAAGAGAAGCAAACGCACATACTCTGTCGTCATGTCCATATGCCATTATCATAGACCTGTCCAGACCGGCTTCTCTGGCTTTTCCTGATGGAACAAGCTCAAACTCCGCGCTCATGAAGGCACGTTCATCTATATCATATCTGTCTTTAAGTATTCTAAGTACATTACCCTTGAATGAATCCTTCTGTTCCTTGCCATCATCCCCAAGCGGAAGAGGCTTGCTTCCAGCCATTACATTCAGCTGCTCTCCCTTGATTACTTCCGATGCCTTAAGCTGCATCTGATCGGATGAAAGATGTATAAGAAGGTCATTGATAAAGAAAATTGGGTCATTTTCATCATCGCCTATTGAGATATCTATTTTTTCACCTAAGCTATTATAAACCGTTCCATAGAGACTTAGTGGTATAGTCGCCCACTGATACTTCTTTATCCCGCCGTAGTAATGTGTCTTGAAAAGTGCTATATTGGAATCTTCATATAAAGGATTCGGCTTTAAGTCTATCCTTGGTGAATCCACGTGAGATCCTACCATTTTAAACCCATTTTCTATAGGTTCGTCACCTATTACAAACAGCACTGCCGATTTATGATTGTTTTCAGCATATATCTTCATTCCCGGAATCAGCTTTGTGTTTTCTGATATCAGCTTGTCCAGATCAACAAATCCGTGCTCCTTCGCGGTTCTTCTTATTTCATTGATACAGACCCTTTCCGTTTTGGATCTGTCTATGAAATCCATATATTCGAATGAAAATTTCTCAATACTGCTTTCTTCACTTTTATCAATTCTGTTCCATGCATTTTTGATTTCATATTTATTCATGAGATATCCTCCGATTAATTATAAAAACTTCAGTTTTTACAGTTTGTACCTGAATTTCAAGGCAATATCCCTGACCTCGGTTACAGTGACTATGTGATCAATATTTACAAGCAGTTCCTCATTTGTAGATTCTTCAACAAGATATAAAAACTTATTATTTTCAAGATATCCTCTTATGTCTGACTCTGTAAGAAAAAATCTTGTTTCTTCGTTATCAAGAACGACTTTGTATATCTTCATCTGATTTTCCTCCGGTCTATATTGTTGGCACAACATTTATCTCGACTTTATTTCCCATTTTTCTTTTCAGTTCATAAATTATGCTGCTTTCAGGATTGGCTCTTCTGCTCTCTCCCATAATTATTGTGTCAATCTTATTTTTTATTGCTGACTTAACCAGAGAGTCCAGAATATCATCAGATTTTATCAGCGTAAGGCTTGCATCAAATTTATTGCATACTCCAAAAAGATATTCAAGCGCTTCTCCCGACTCCTCACCCTTGATTACACTGTCTTTTGAAACATGAATCACATGAATTTCTCCCGGACTCGTTTCCAGGATATCCAGAGCATTATATATCAGCTTTTCGCAAACTTTCTGGTCAGTGACGCATACCATTATCTTTTTTCCTGTCATATTATGAAGTCCTCCTTTGAGTGTAATTATATCATACCAAATGATTAATTGTAATACTGGATGATGTTAAATACTTTTTTCTATTAGGTGTTTTAATTTCTTACGGTTTATGATATATTAGAGTTGTAAAAATAATAATTAAAGGAGATAGATTACAATGAAATTTTCAAAAAGAATCGAAGCAATGCAATCTTCACCAGTCAGAAAATTAGTGCCTTACGCGCAGGCAGCTAAAGCACAGGGGAAAAAAGTTTATCATCTTAACATCGGACAGCCAGACGTAAAAACTCCTGCTGTGTTTTTTGATGCAGTAAGAAAATTCGACGCAGAAGTTCTTGAATATGCTCTTTCACAGGGTATACCAGAGCTTATCGATGCAATCGTTGACTACTATAAGGAAAATGACCTAAACTACGATAAAGAAGAGATACTTATAACAAACGGAGGAAGTGAAGCGCTTATGTTCGCTATGCTTGCTGTTTGTGATCCTGGTGACCAGATACTTGTACCTGAGCCGTTCTATACAAATTACAACGGATTCGGATCAACTGTTGACGTAAGTCTTACTCCAGTTACTACAAAAGCAGAAAACGGATTCCACCTACCTTCTAAAGAAGAAGTTCTTGCAGCTATAACTCCAAGAACAAAAGCAATACTTCTTTCAAACCCGGGAAATCCAACAGGAGTAGTTTACACTAAAGAAGAAGTTAGAATGCTTGCTGACATAGCAATCGAAAAAGACCTTTTCATAATATCTGACGAGGTGTACAGAGAGTTTGTATACGACGGTGAAGTTCATACAAGCTTTGCAAGCATGGAAGATGCTGCTGACAGAGTAATACTTATAGAATCTATTTCAAAGAGATTCAGCGCATGCGGAGCAAGAATAGGCTCACTTGCATGCAAAAATAAGCCTCTGATTGCACAAATAATGAAGCTTTGCCAGGGAAGACTATGCGTTCCTACAATAGAGCAGATTGGTGCTGTAGAGCTTTATAAAATGCCAAAATCATACTATGATGAAGTTTGCGCAGAGTACAGAGGAAGACGTGACATAGTTTACAAGGCACTTCAGGAAATGCCGGGAGTTGTATGCGAAAAGCCAAAGGGTGCGCTTTACGTTGTTGCAAAACTTCCAGTTGAAGACGCAGAGGATTTCATAATCTGGATGCTAAAAGAATTCGATCTTAACGGAGAAACTGTTATGATGGCTCCAGCAGAAGGATTCTATGCAACAAGCGGACTTGGCAAGAATGAGGCAAGAATAGCCTACGTTCTAAATGCTGCTGAGCTTGAAAAAGCAATGAACTGTCTTAAAGAAGGACTCAAGGCATATACAGCACTGAAAAAATAATTTATGACAATATCAAAAAGCCAACCTTACGGTTGGCTTTTTTTATATTATCCGATACTACTTGTTAACTTTTTCTTTTAATCCTTTTCCAGCTTTGAATGCAGGAGCTTTTGAAGCTTTGATTGTTATAGTCTCTTTTGGGTTCTTTGGATTTCTGCCTTCTCTTGCAGCTCTCTCTCTAGTTTCAAAAGATCCAAATCCAACTAACTGCACTTTTTCGCCTGCTACGAGAGCTTCCTCAACACATGCCATGAAAGCGTTAAGAGCAGCTTCTGTTTCCTTTTTTGTCAATTCACATTTTGCAGCCATATTTGCCACTAATTCGGCCTTGTTCATTAGATTACCTCCTAATAATTTAAGTATCATAAAAGTTAATATAAAACCTACAACCTGATCAAAAAATATGATAAATCAGATTTTTTGCTGAATACTGCAAATTGTAAGTATTTAAAAAGTTTAACCTCTTGTCTTATAGTTTTATCAAAAAAACACTATAAAGTCAAGCGTTTTGAGCTATTTTATAAGTTTTTCTTCTTTTTTTATACGTTCCCATATTCTATTGACATCTTCTTTGGTAAAAGCTTCCTCTTCCCCAAATACATGAGGATGTCTCCTGATTATTTTTTCGTTTATACCATTAATTATGTCATCGATATCAAACAACTCTTCTTCTTTTCCAATCTGAGCCTGAAGCACAATATGAAGAAGAAGGTCTCCAAGTTCTTCAATAATATTATCTATATCATTGTTTCTGACCGCATCTCTGAATTCATCAAGCTCCTCATAGAACTGAGGCATGAGTGATTCTCTGGTTTGCTCTCTGTCCCATGGACAGCCATTTTCACCTCTCAGCACTTCAATAGTCTCAACAAATCCTGACATTGACTGATTTTTTTCAGCATAAGGGAAAGGTACGAAAACGCTGCTCAAATGATCAAATTCAAAATCATATCGGTCGAGCTCGTAAAGTTTCAAACTTATTTTCTTTTCCAGAGACTTTATTCCCGCTGCTTTGAATATGATGATGTCCGTGTCATCTGCAATTATATCCATTAGCTTCAGCTTTAATTCCGATGCTATAAATCTGTCGTATACCTGAGTAAACACAAGGCTGTTGCAAAGCCCTATTTTTTTCTCATTAAAATCCAGTGCATCAACAAGCGTAAATCCTTTTGACGGATCAAATTCTAGAAACACGAACATGTCGTCCAGAAAGCTCGTTGAAGAGATGATTTCCGTTTCTATTGCTTTTTCTCTGCTCAAACGAACCAGTCTTTCTACGGATTTCTCTGCTACACAAGGATGGCCCGGAACAGCATATACGACATCATCAGATTGAGACTCATTAATTATTATGTTTGATATTTCATCGTAACAACTCTCGAAATCATCTGATTTATCATAGATATAATCAAAAGATCTGTAATTCATTCCGTCTTCAACAAGAGAATCAACTACAGGATGATTTTCTGTCCTTAAAAATATATTATCTGAACTGGTAAGTATCCGGTAAGCCTTCAAGCTTATGCTGGATATATCTCCAGAACCCAGTCCAACAATAGTTATTTTCATGCTATTTTCTCACCGCAACAGCTTCGATTTCAACAAGTACATCTTTAGGCAGCCTTGCTACCTCTACGCAAGATCTGGCAGGTGCAGTCTCACCAAAGAATGTTGCATATACTTCGTTCATTGCTGCAAAATTGTTCATATCACTTATAAATACAGTAGTCTTGATAACATTGTCCATAGTAAGTCCGGCTTCAGCAAGAATTGCCTTCACATTACTTAGAGACGCTTTAGTAGCTGCTTTTATTTCCGTTTCCATTTCTCCTGTATCCATGTTCAGCGGCAGCTGGCCTGATGTAAATACCAGATTTCCGATGTCAATCCCCTGAGAATATGGACCTATTGCAGCTGGAGCCTTGCTTGTAACTACATTTTTCATAAATAACCTCCTGTTTTATATAATATTATTCATTTTAACACGAAAGTATTAATATTACAACGTTTTATTAATTACTCCTGGTTTTTTGCTACTCTTGCAAAAATCTTCTTTCCTTTGATTTTATAATTGGATACTTCGCTTAGTATTTTAGTGGATTTATTGTTTAGAATATCAATTATCGTGTATTCTTTCCCTACTTTTATGACCCCTATGTCTTCGAATGTTATCCCGTCAATACTGCAAAGAAGCCCTACAAAATCAGTAGTCCTAAACTTTTTATTCTTACCGCCTCTGAAATACAGTTTGGTCACATCTTCCTGTTTTCTTTCTTTATCGCTCATATTAGATTTCATGGTGTTGAAAGACTTGAAGTAAAGTGTTGTCTCAAGCTTGATTTCAAGTTCGTACGCTTCTGTTTTTCTGCTCTTCATTGCACTTTCTGTTTTATTTAACATATCTGCGTTCGATGAAGACACGAGAGTAAAAGCTTTTCCTGATTTGCCCGCACGTCCAGTCCTGCCTATCCTGTGTACATATTTATCTGACTCAAATGGAGCCTCGTAGTTGATTACCGTGTCGATGTCTTCAATGTCTATCCCTCTTGCCGTAAGGTTTGTTGAAACAAGAACTGCTCTAAGGCGAGATTTAAACTCCTTAACTGCATTTTCTCTTTCCTTCTGCGGCATGTCTCCATGAATCCTGTAAGCTGTCTGGATATTCTTTTTCAAGTATTCATATATCCTGTCAGTCATTGACTGTGTGTTGCAGAATACTACCGATTTGCATGAATTTTCATTCGCAAGAATATTCATTATAATCGTCATTCTTTTTTCAAAATCACTCATTCCTGACAGATCATCAAAGTCAGAAACATGGAGTATAAATTGTTCTATATCAGGTTCCTGATTTTCAACACTTCCGTTCTGAAAACATTCACCTTCCTCAAAATAATTGTAAACAAAGGGATTGTCCATATGCTTTTCAACCACCTTTTTAAGATCATGCGGAAGCGTTGCAGATACAAATATATTCTGTCTGTCCTCAGGAAGTGAATCTATTATAGAATCTATCTTTTCAATGAACCCCGGCTTTATAAGTTCATCAAACTCATCCATCACAAAAAAACTGACACGACTTAAATCAATCGTACCTCTTGATATGTGGTCAAAAAGCCTGCCTGCAGTAGCTACAACGACATGGCACTTCTGTTTTAAAAGAAGTCTTTCGTTCTCATAGCTCTGCTTCCCGTAGATAACCTGAACACTGACCTTTTTATAACGGCTGATATCAGAAACTTCCCTTCCCACCTGAACAGCCAGCTCTCTGGTAGGCGCCAATATCAGAGCCTGCGGTAGATTCTGCTCCCATATAACCGATTCGCACAGTGGTATGCCAAATGCAGCGGTCTTGCCCTTCCCAGTGGCTTCAATCATAATCACATCTCTGCCTGTCATTATTTCGGGAATTGTTTTTTCCTGAACAAGTGTTGCTTCTCTATATCCAATCTTTTCAATCGCTTTTAATATTTCGCTGCTTAAACCAAAATCCTTGAATTCCATATGATTTCCTTTCAAAATAATCTATCATTTACGATATATTATAGCACACGACTCTACAGTAGACTTCAACTTTCATTATTTTCATTGAATTATATTGATAAAAACGTTATAATATAGTGTTAAAACTTAAAGATTATAATAAAGGAATTTTTATGATAAACTTACCATCCGTGTATCTTCAGGAAATGAAACTGCTCCTGAAAGATGAATTTGAATCATTTTTGAGCTCATATGATAAAGAAAGATTTTCAGCGCTTAGAATAAACAGATTAAAAATCACAAATGAAGAATTTGAGTCACTAATGAAAACCTTTGTCCCAGACATGAGGATTACTCCAGTTCCGTGGTGTAATTCAGGTTATTATTACGATAAAGACTCAAGGCCAGCCAAGCTTCCATATTACAACGCAGGCCTTTACTACATCCAGGAACCTTCTGCGATGTCTCCGGTAGAGTACCTGGATATCCAGGAAGGAATGAAGGTACTTGATTTATGCAGTGCACCAGGCGGGAAAAGCACACAGATTGCATCACTGCTAAATAACACCGGTCTTCTTGTAAGCAACGATATCTCCGGGCAAAGAATAAAAGCCGTACTAAGAAACATCGAGATAATGGGTATAACTAATGCACTGATCATGAATGATGCTCCGGAAAAAATCGCATTGAGATTCAGTTCATATTTTGACAGGATACTCCTTGATGTTCCCTGCTCAGGAGAAGGAATGTTCAGAAAAGATCCCGATCTCATAAAAACTTACGAATCATCAAAAATAGCAAACCCAGATATGCAAAAAAGAATACTTTCAAGTGCTGCCGCAATGCTCAAGCCAGGTGGACTTATAATGTATTCCACCTGTACATTCAATATTGATGAGAACGAAAATCAGATAAAAGATTTTATAAGTAACAATCCGGATTTTGAGCTTATAAATATAGAAAAAGAACATGGATTCGAAAGTGGAATTGGCATTTACGAGGCCTGCCGACTTTTCCCTCACAAGGTGAACGCTGAAGGACACTTTCTATGCCTGATGAAAAAATCATTCAACGGAACCGGCGAAGAACCTACAGATCAAACACATCATTCTGAAATCTCAAGAAAAAACAAGATATCAAAAACAGTTTCAGGAAGCAGCCTTCCAAATGAATATCTCGATTTCCAGAGAAAAAACCTTAATATATCAATAGATGGAATCTTCACGATTGAAAATAACAGGATATACAAAGAACTTCAACTTTCAAGAAATCTCTCCGGACTCAAAATCATTAGAAATGGATTGTTTATTGGAGAAATAAAGAATTCTAATTTCATACCAAGTCCAGCATTCATAATGTCTTTAAAAAAATGCGATTTTAAGAATACCTTGGATTATAATGTAAACGATGAAAATTTGATTAAATATCTTAAATGTGAGACAATATTCGCAGATGTAAAAGACGGAATAATCGTAATCTGTGTTGATGGATTTCCACTTGGATATGGCAAAGCAAAAAATGGAACAGTAAAAAACCACTATAACAAAAACTGGAGGCTTTTATAGCAAGCCTCCATATAAAATGAATTGGAGCACGAAATGGCAAAAATGAGAATAGATAAACTACTTTCGAACATGGGTTATGGTTCAAGAAGAGAGATAAAATCCGATTTGAAAATGGGGAAAATAACAGTTAACGGAATAACCGCCAAGGATCCTTCGTCAATGATAGATACAGAATCAGACAAAGTAATGTATCTGGATGATCTGGTTGAATACAGAGAATTCGTATACATCATGATGAACAAGCCTCAAGGTGTAATATCAGCAACAGAAGACAGCAGAGAAGAAACGGTTATCGACCTTCTCCCTGACAGCTACAAGGCCTTTAGCCCCTTCCCGGTCGGAAGGCTCGACAAAGATACCGAAGGCTTGCTTATAATTACGAACAATGGTAAAATGGCTCACAATATGCTTTCGCCAAAAAAACATGTTAAAAAACTCTACTATGCACATGTATCCGGAAAAGGGCTTACCCAAAAAGATGTCCTGGATTTCAGCAGAGGCATATTCTTAAATGAAGACAATTACAAATGTCTGCCTGCCGAGCTTAAAATACTGGACTCAAAAGAGAATGAATCTACATGTGAGGTAATAATTGAAGAAGGTAAATATCACCAGGTAAAAAGGATGTTTGAGGCCTCAGGCAGAACAGTTACGTTCCTTAAAAGAATCAGCATGGGACCAATCGAACTCGACAGCAACATAGCCCCAGGAGATTTCCGTGAACTTAATGACAGAGAGATGGAACTACTGGAAAATTACCTTTAGTCTTATTGCATCACTCGTCACATAAATATAAAGAGAGGAGATGGCTGCAAAATATAACATGCAGCTTTCTATAATAATGAAAAAAAGAGAGATACTGGAACTTACAGTTGACAAGCTTAACTTCGGAGGAGAAGGAATATCGTTTTTTGAAGACAAAAAGGTTGTATATAAGAACGGAATCCCAGGTCAGAAAGTAAGAATACTGATAAAAAAGATAAGGAAAAATAAGATAGACGGAAAAATACTCGATATAACCGCTCCATCACCACTCGAATCAGAAAACGTATGCAATCACTACAGCATCTGCGGTGGATGTTCACTTCTTTCCGTGTCATATCACAGACAGGTGCTAATCAAGAAGAATCAGATTAAAGAGATGTTCCTCGAATCAGGCCATGACGAGTTTGAGAATATGGAAATGATCCCCAG
>RRZU013360545.1_pt1 | contig 12010 bp, 18 predicted proteins | sample 2165561 | NCBI WGS metagenome assembly RRZU01 (sample SAMN10456909, study PRJNA506462) | wastewater metagenome | isolation source: wastewater sludge | place: USA: Moscow, Idaho | reverse complement strand
TCTAATTAATTCTAAATCCCAATTACAACTAACACCTATTATTACAATTACAAATAATGTGGAAGCAGCAGTAATATTTAGAAATGTTGAAAACAAGTTAAATAGAGATTTTGATAAATTTATTAAAATTTTTGAATGCATCACATTTATTCCTTTTTATTGATTTTCACAAGTTAAACATTTTGTTAATGCAGAGATTTCACTAATTTGACAACTAACACATTTATGATTTAATGTTTCATCATCAATATCTCTTTTATTAGTACAATTTTTATGTTGTAATGCAACGACTGAAACATTTGCAACTGGATCATCTGAAAGTTGATTTATTATATTTGTTGGTGTATTAATATTTTTTGCAATAGCTCTTCTTACATTCATGCATTCATTTTTAGATAATTCAATGATCTCCTTTGAATCAGCAGAGAAAGTTGCTCTTTCTATTAATTTATATAATCTATCATTCATAGTGGAATCCTTTTAATAAATTTTGTTGCTTCAGGTTTTAACATATGATCTTGTCCATGTTCATTGGTTGTACAAAAAGAAAAATTAAATGTGCTGTCTTCAATTTTGTATTTATAAACATCTGCATTTTTAATTTCAGTTACATATGTTAGATGAGTAGTAGGACAAATATCAATGTATTGAATTAAAATTTTTTCACCAATCAATAAATTTAATTTTTCAAATTCTTTTACAGGTGTAGGAATGAAGTTATTAACCTCATCCCTACATTTTTTACCTAAATTTCTTAATGAACCCATTATCTATCTCCATTATCTAGGACTATTCTTTTGTGCAATTCTTTAGTTAAAGAATTGATTGAATTTAATAATTCTTTTTTATTTATTAATGATGAATTATCGTTTTCATTTGTCTGTTTATTAATATTCTTATAATCTAAAATAGAATGTACTTTATTACAACTCAGGCAGTAGTTCTTAGAATTTTTTGAAACAAAGAGAGTAATTAAGATATTTTCCCTAAGTGTCAAAATTAATTGATTAGATGAATAAACAATATACATTTTAATTAAATCATTTTGTAGAATTATTATTATTTAAATTGAAATTAATTGGTTCAGACTGAATACATCCTAATACAGCACTTTTTGATAAACGACTATCTAAATTAATACCATTTGCATTAGCTATTTCCATATCTGCTTTATCAAAATAAGTAACTTGAATATTATGTTGAATAAACTGCATTTCCATCGTTTTTATTGGTAGTAATTTATCTAATTCAAGTAACTCTTCTTTTGTTGCATTACTCGTGTCTATTATTAATTTAATCATCATTGAGCCTTAGTTAATTTTTTGAAATGAATAAAATCACCAATTTTAGGAATGTTTTTTTCTATGTTATATTTAAAATAATTATTTATAAATTCAGGATATTTCCTATGATTTTTATTATCATAAGTAATTAAAATTATTTCATCAATATAAGAAGTACAATCTATGTTATTTAGTAAAGTTTTTTTAAAAATTTCATTTTGTAAAGTGATTACAATTTTTATATCATCAATAAAATTAGATTCAATAGATTTTATACTTATTTTATCATAAGCAAAAGTTATAAGGTTTGAGAATTTATTTGTATTTAACAATTGATCAAGGTGAACAAATTCACTATCAAATACAAGAGTATAATCGTTTTTAATTGCCTTAGAAATTAAAGATTTAAATAATTCAACACAAGTATCAATTTGTGAATCAATTATTGATAATGAAGATAAACAAATTGAAATAAGATTTGTTTTTTCACTATTTAAGAATTTTATTTCATCTGATAAAAGAGTAGTATCACCCAAATTAAAAAAAGGAATATCTTTATCAAAAGACATTTTAAAATTAAATTGTGATTCAATATTATAATAATCTTGATCTATTGAACCAAAATATAAAATTTTTTTTGATTCTTTTAATATTTTACTAGTTAATAAACTTTTACCACTACCTGAATCTCCAATTAATGCAATACAAGTATTTATTGGTTCTATTGATGGATTTTTATTGAACGAATTATCAATTTCTGTTTCAATAAAAATAGAATCATTTAAGATAAAACCTTTTTTATTTAATAACCCATATTTATATTGTTCTTGTAGAGGTAATTTTGATAATTCATTTTGTAAGTTGTTCATCGTTGATACAATTTTTAATACATCATTTTTAGTATAGCCAACTAATTTCTTAGAAATACTATCAATTATATTAATCATTTAATTTCCTTAATTTAAATTTATTGATTTTACATAAAGATATTTAAAACTATTATTAATAAAATATATTGTATTATGATTTTATTATAATTTATTATTTAGGATTTAAATTGTTTATTATCTCATATACAAAGAATGGTAAAGATTTCTTTTTGACAAAAAATAAATCACAAATTATGTTTTCTAACATTAAAATAGATCTTGAAATATTTGAGAACATAGATACTGCAAAAAAATCAATTATTCAATTAAGAAAAAACCAGCAATATAAAAATTGTAATTTCTATATATCTAATTTCAACATTAATGATTATAAGCAGCAAAAGAATGTAATAAATTTAAATATTGATGAAGCAGTTAGAACAGCTCTTAATAATCTTTTATCAAAAGAATTAGAATATAAAATAGAGAAAAAAAATAAGAATCTTATAATTACTACAAATAATAGATCTAAAGAATGGAATAATTTATATGAAATAAAATTTGAATTTGGACCATTAGTTATTATACTGAAATTAAAACATTGGCAAGAACTTAAGAATATCTCTTTAGAAAAGTATAAAAAATCTTTTAAACTTGCAATTTATTCATATTTTATGGAATTGAGTAAAAGATGAATGATATTTCTAAAATCTTATTAGCAACTCAATTCACCTCAAAAAAGCTTTTATTAAAACAAATTACATCTAACATGATTATTTCAATTACAAATTTAAAAGGCCAAATTACCTATGTAAATGAAAATTTCTGTAATGAGTTTGGGTTTAAGAAAGATGAATTAATAGGTAGAACACACTCATTAATAAGACATGAAGATACTATTGATGAAATATATCAAGATATGTGGAGAAAGATATCTGAAAAACATACTTTTTATGGAAAAATTAAAAATAAAGCAAAATGTGGAAAAGAGCTTTATCATTTTATTTTTATAGTACCAGTAGTTGATGAGGTTAGTTTAAATATATTAGAGTATGTATGTATAAGAGATAAAATAGAGAAAGATGATTATTTTGATTTTACAGACTTTGGTTTGTTTGTTAGTTCAAGTGTTATTAAAAATAAATTTTTGGTTTCAAACTTTTTAAAATTAAATTGCAAATATAATTGTGCACTTGTTGATATTAATAACTTTGCAGATATAAACAATTTTTTTGGTTATAACCAAGGAGATAACATTTTACAAGAAGTATCAAATAGAATACTTTCTACATTTAGTAATTTTAGTATTTATAGATATAGTGGAGATATCTTTTGTTTAATATTAAGAAATAAAAGTAATAAAACATTTAAAAATCTCATCTTACAAAAAATAGCAACTATTTTTAAAGAACCATTTAATATTGATGAAAATGAAATATATTTAGATTATACAATTGGTATTTCATCAGGTAATAGAAAAAATGTAATTAATAGAGCTTATGCTGCATTAAAAAATTCAAAAAATAAAAACCAAGTTTATTCTATATTTAATTCTGATTCACATCTGGATAATAAAAAAACATACAAAGAAAATTCAAAAATTATTAAAGAAATAAAAGAGGCTTTAAAAGAAGATAGAGTAATACCATTCTTTCAACCAATCTACGATAATGAATTAAATATAATCAATAAATATGAGTGTTTAGCAAGAATAAAAAAGAGAGATAAAGATGATTTTCTATCTCCTGGTGTATTTATTCCAATTGCAGAAAAAACAAAACTTATTAATGATATAACGAAAGTAATGATTGAGAAATCATTAAAATATTTTAATGAGATTTCTAATGTAGAGTTATCTATAAATTTAACTGTAGGCATTATATTAAACAAGGAAATGACAAATTATATAGCTCAAAAAGTGAAAAAATTTAAAAATCCAAAAAACATAATTTTTGAAATTGTAGAAAGTGAACAGTTCCCATCTGAAATGTTTAACAAAAATGAATTTATTCTAAAAATGAAAGAATTAGGATGTAAATTTGCTATGGATGATTTTGGGAGTGGTTATTCTAATTTAGCAGTATTTGCTAACTTTGGATATGACTATGTAAAATTAGATGGTAGCTTAATATCTATGATACATACTGAAAAAGGTTATAAAATAGTTGAAACAATTGTAACAGTTGCTAAAAATTGTCATGTTAAAGTTGTAGCTGAATGGGTAACAGATGAAATAACACTTGAAAAAGTAAAAAGATTAGGGATAGAATTCTCTCAAGGGTTTTATTTTGGTAAACCATTGGAAAATATTATATAAAAATAAGAGATTGATTTCTGATTTTAAAAGTTTTAAAAAATAATTCCAAAATTTTTATAAATAACTAGATTTAATTAAATTTTTTTTGTAGAATCATAAAAAAATAATTAAAGAGGATATAATGATAAGAATTACAGATACAATATTTATAAATGAAGATACAATAGAAGTTCATGATACACAGTTTGGTAATGGCGAAAGTCCTGTTACAGAAGGAGATATCAGGCAAATAATGATTGATGCAGAAAGAATGAATTGCGAAGCACCAAGATTTGTAGTTATTTATAATTATATAGATTTAAATTCAAAAGAAGAGATTAAAAATAATTTAGAATATCATGTTGAAAAAATGAAAGAATTATTATAAAGATATTCTAATGAAGGGTACAATAAAGTTTTATAATAAAGAAAAAGGCTTTGGTTTCATTTTTGATGAAGAGACAAAAACAGATTTATATTTCCATATAAATGATTGGAAAAATGGAAGTGTTCCAAATGGAAATGATGATGTGGAGTTTGAATTATCAAAAAGTCAAAATAATAAACCTAAAGCAATTAATATAATTCTTATAAAATCTGCAGATGAAAAGAAACAAGAAAATTTTGGGAAAAATGATGATAGAGTTATTTGTCCTGGTTGTAATAAAAAAATAGTTCCAAGGATAACTACATTTAAAGGAACAGCTATAAATTCCTTATGTCCTTATTGTGGATATGAAATAAAAAAATTTTACAATGGTTGTTTCATCGCAACTGCTGTATATGAAGACTATAATCATCCAAAAGTTCTTATTTTAAGAGAATTTAGAGATAAGTATTTATTGACAAATGACTTAGGTAAAAAGTTTGTAAATTTCTACTACAGATACTCTCCCAAATTTGCAGATTATGTAAAAGATAAGAAAATATTAACATATCCAATAAAAAAAATCTTAGATATTTTTGTTTTTATATTTAATAAGTTTAGGAGTAGATAATTAAATGGGTTGGGATGCTGTAGAACTTAATGGTAATAGTGAATTTGAAGTAATATTAGATTTTATAACTGATGATAAGACAACTTATATCACACATAGTTATAATGAAAATGAGGGTGTTTATTATTTTGCACTTAAATTTAATGATGAAATAACTGCAACTATAGTTAGTATGAATTCATACAAAGGATTAAGGGAAAATGGATGGATATATTTTAAAATTATACATGAATTTGCAGAACCTATTTATTATAATCCATCTAAAGAAGTAGTTCAGTCATTAACAAAAATCAATAAAGATTTTAATTTTAATTGGAGAAATAAAGTTAATAAGCTTTATTAATTAAAAAATTAATCTCTAGTAGTTAGAAAATAAAAAATATTAAAAGAGTCAAGGATGAAAGAAAAACTATTTTTGATGTTAAGAAATGATAAAACAAAATTTATATTATTTGTTGTCTCTTTAGTGCTAGGTTCTTATTTTATTACAATTGAAATATTTTTTATTGTATTTTTGTTTTTGATAATATCATCAATAGCTACTTATGTACATGAATTAGGGCATTATTCTGTAGCTAGAATATTTGGCTATGTTCCACAATACTTTATTGTTGGAACAAAACAAATAGGATTGAAAAAATTTAATGCTCTGATTAAATTTAAACTGTTTGGTACATATTTTATTTTAAATCCATTTGGACATGGAGGAAGTGTTGAAGCATTTACATATATGTATAAAGGACATAGATTAAAACTTGCACTTATATGTATTGCAGGACCTATTGCAAATTTATTATTTGGCTTATTGATTTTAGTATTAAATTTTGATTTTTTATTTAATCATTTCAATAATGGAATAGTTGGATTTCAGAATACAATTTATAAAGGTGGTTTTGAAGCATATTTATTAGCGATATTACTAATGGTTTTTTTTGTTAATGGTATTTATTTCTTAGTTAACTTAATACCATTTTTAAAAGGTGTTGATGGTTGGTTCATTTCTCAATTGTATAAAAAGATTAAAGATCCTGATTTTTATAATATTAATATCCACAAAGAAGTTGAAAAATCATTAGTTGGTAATAAAGCATTTGATAATATTATTGAACCTATTTATAATAAATCTTAAAATTTTGTAATATACACAATTTAAGATATTACTTAATAATACACCAGGACTTAAAAAGGATTATAGATGCAAATATGTGAGCACTGTTTTAACTCAAATTCTGTATCAAATTTTATAATTAATACGGGAATTAAATTATCAATACCTGTGTTATGTAATGAATGTCATAGTATAAGTGAATATAGATTAGAAAGCATGTTTCTAAAAGAACAAGTACAAAAAATAATACTAAAGCATTATGAATATTCAGAAGATTTACTTATCAGTGCTGCATTATATGCAAAAGAAGAAGATGATGATATTTCACTATTTGTAAGTGATGAAATTCGTTATAATTTATATGAAATATGTTCTTTATTGTTTGGATTAGATGATGAAAAATTCATAAATTTAATTACTTGTTCTTCTGGGGATGATTATTCTATTTTTGATAATGCGGAAGAAAATATGTGGATTAATATGAAATGTGATTGGGAAGCTACTACTCGAATAATGCTTGATTGGGATAAATTTTGTGATAATGCAAAATCACAAGATGAAATAGATGATGCAATATATAATTTTACAACAGAACTATCAAAACTAAATTATACATTTACTACATTATCTAAACCAATGTCAAAAATACTATATAGAGCTAGAAATGCTAATAAAGAATCTACATATAATGATATTATTACAGAACCAGCAATTAAGTTAGGTATAGCTCCAAAAGAATCTGCTAAACACAATAGATTTAGTCCTGAAGGAATTCCTTTTGTTTATTTATCAGAAGATGATAATACTATACTTAAAGAGATAAGAGCTATTGAAAATGATAGAGTTGGTGTAGCTAGATTTAAAATATCTGATTTAAATTTAATTGATTTAAGAAAAGAAAATTTACAAATGATTAAAGATGATCCATTTGATAATACTTGTACAGATGAACTCTTATGTAGTTTTAAATTTTTATATGCTTTTTTAGAAGATATATCAAAAAAAGTTGATGATGGTGATGAAGAAAAAAAATACTTTCATTATTTGCCAACTCAAAAAGTTTCTAACCATATAAAATCATTAGGATATGATGGCTTTATTTACAATAGTAGTTTATGTGATGGTATCAATTATCTTTTATTTAATGATAATTATGAATATTTAGATTATAAAATGATAAATGTCAAGTAGTATTAAATGATGTTAATAAATTCTTAAAAAAATTTACTACTTTTGATAAAAATACCTCATCAACTGATGAGGTATTTTTAATTTGCTGAATACATTTTATACTTAAATTTATACTTATGACCTAGAACAATTTCATTTTCTGTATCTAAATCTAATTTGAATGTATATGTATCAATTATTTCATTAGGATAATAGTTATTACATATCTTTTTATTCAACATATCGTCAATTTTTTTATAATCATAATCAATATTAAATACTTTTAAAGTGCAATCTGTAGATTTTCCATTTGCAGTACTTTTACAATTTAGAACTATAGAATTATTTGCCAAATACTCCTTTGATTTTGTGTCAAGTTTTTTATTATCTTTACATATAGCAATTGGATAATTTTTTTTGTTAACATCTATAGGTTTGAAATTTAGTGTAAAGTCTAGTACTGTTGATTTTCTTAATGTATTATCATTTATATCTGTAAAGTTATAACTTAAAACCTTGTTCTCTCCACTTGCAAATGTACATGATGTAGCAACAAGAATTAGGCTAATTGTTTTTTTCATTTGTATCCTTTTTTATGATTTAATTTAACTAAGTATATATAAATAACTTTTTTTTGCTATGAAATCAGAATCTCTTTTTCTATTCTATGAGTATAAATATTCAATAAATTGTCATTTTTTGGATTAAAAGTTGTAACATATTTTCTTAATGATTTCATTCTTATCCTGCAAAATAATTTACCTTATTATAGTGAAAAAAATAATATTTTTAATAGAATTATATTTTTTAAAATAGTACGTGTCTAAAGAGTATTAATTAATAATATATATCAAATTAATAAAAAGATATAATATATTATACTTTAGTTATTAGGATAAAAATGTTTTACAAAGATGGTTCATACACAAATGAACAAATAAGTATAATTGAAGCAGAATTTGATGAAATATTAGCTGTTAATGCATTTGCAGGAACAGGAAAAACTTATACATTAGTTGCTTTTTCACAATTAAGAAGTGATAAAAAGATTCTTTATTTGGCTTATAATAAATCAATTGAAAAAGAAGCAAAAGAAAAATTTAAACACCTTTCAAATGTAAGAGTACAGACAACACATGGGTTGGCATATGGTATGTTTGGCAAAAAATATTCAAAGAGATTTGAAGAAAAAGGAATGAAAATTCCAACAAAGATTTATGCTGAGTATTGTGATGATGTAGATGATAAAAATAGATATTACTATGCATATGTATTATCTAAAATCATTACAGATTTTGTACAAAGTGCATATACAATAGAACAATATATAGAGGAATTAATAAAGAATAAAAAAATATTTGAAGATGAGTTTAAAGTACCATTTAACTATTTTCTTTCAAAGTTTGAGATTGTATGGGAAGATTTATTAACAAATGATGAAATGCCTTTTGAACATGATTTTTATTTAAAAGAGTATCAATTATCAGAGCCTTATTTGTCTTTTTATGATTATATATTATTAGATGAAGCACAAGATGCTAATGATTGTGTTATTGATATTATTATGCAGCAATATGGAACAAAGAAAGTTTTTATTGGAGATACGTTTCAACAAATATATGGTTGGAGAGGGGCAGTTAATGCACTTGATAAAGTTAGGAAAAATGCACTAGTTTTATTTCTAACACAGAGCTTTAGATGTGGACAACATATTGCAGAGATTGCGAATAATTATTTAAGAATATCTAATGCACCTAAAGATTTTATAGGTAATGAGAATGTTAAAGATGATGAAGCAGGTTATAAAGATCATGCAATTATTGCAAGAAGTAATGCACAATTATTTCAATATTTAGTTTCTTATGGAAGTGGTAAAAAGATTTATTTTGTTGGTGGAATTAAAGGATATAACTTTAGAGATTTAGTTGATTTAGTAATATTAAGGTATAGCGAGGACAAAAGCAAAATTAGGAACAATTTTTTTAAAGATTTTGAATCAATTGAAGAACTAAAAGAATATGCAGAAAGTGCTAATGAAAACGAAATATTATCAAAAATTAAAGTTTCAATGTCAATACCAAAGCTATCACAAGAACTAAATTCTATTAAAGAAAGAACTGTTAAAAATAAAAATGAAGCTGATTTAATTGTAACAACTGCACATAAATCAAAAGGTTTAGAGTGGGATAGTGTTTTAATATTGAAAGGCTTTGTTGATTTGACCAAAGATGATGTTGTTCAAGAAGAAATAAATTTATTATATGTTGCTATTACAAGAGCAAAAAAAAGATTAATTTCTGAAACTACATTGGTATCAACGAATAGAGTTCTTAGAAAAATTAAGAAACAAGATAAGCTTGTATATGAAGAGTTAGAAATTTAATAATATTAAAGTATAAATAAATATTAATATAATATAATTTATTAATTTTTATAATAAGGAGAATGTATGAGTATTATTGATGATTTAATCGAGAAAGATAGAAAGATTTACAAAACTGTAAAGGCAAAAATATCTGAAGATACAGAACAAAAGATTAAATTTATCTGCGAAAAAACAGGTGTTTAGGAAGATGAATATTTAGGTTTAATTTTAGAAGCATCTGAAATTGAAAAAGTTTATAAAGAGCATAAAAAGAAAGAGCAAGTAGCAACAAAATCTAACGAAGTAGAATAAATATTAATCATGAGATTAATTTATTTATTTTCTGAAATAAAGCAAAACTTTTGCAATAAAATCATAATTAATTTAGACAAAATTATTAGTAAATGTTCAAGTAGAAAAGATAAACAATACATAAATAATATGCTAGATGAAGCAGAAGAATTTAAAGATTTTTCAGAAAAATTTTACAAAAATAAAGAGATTTTGAAGCTTGGAATTGAAGAATTAAAAGAACAAAATGAGAGTTATAAATTAATAATTCAAGGTTTATTTATTCATTATAAAAATAAAAATGATGAAGAAATAAAACACATTTTTAAACTACTAGGTTATGAATTTAAAGAGGAAATTAAATGAGTTTAGATAAGGAATACGAGAATATATTTAGTTTGATTGATATGTTCAGTACTAAAGAAAAGGTATGTAATTTCTTTACTTTCTTTTGTGAAAATACAATAAAAGAATGTAATAGAATTAAAAAAAGTGACACAGAGATTTATTATCCAATTATATATTCTAAAGAACATGAAACATTGTCAATAAGTTTTAATTTTTTTATTAGATGTATTGCAAAGTTTTATGATGCAGGTAATAAACAAACTGAAGAATTGATATGTAAAGATTTAAAAATAGGGCAAGGAAATGAATCGGATTATTTACAATTACACAATAACAGAACATTAATATTAGTTAATATTTTGCAAGATTATTACAGCATAATTCACCCAAACAATAGAAGAATTAATGCTACAAAATTAAAAGGTTTTATTAGTGTTAAAGATAGCTATTTTATACCAATAGTTTATGAAAATGAAAAGAAAGAGCCAATTCAATATGAAACAATTCCTTTAAAAATGGAAAAACTTTTAAAGCTAGGAGTAAGTGAAAATCTTATTGATTCTATAAAAGATTTAGGTTGTGAACATAAGCTTAAAGATGTGGCTTTTAATCAAAGAGAAGTAAACAATTATTGGGAAAATAGTAGATTTTCTACAAGGAAAAGATACGAGTAAAAATTTGCGTGTATATATTATATATATATATACGCATAAATATACTTATTTAAATTATATATTTTAAGTATATAGCTATATATTACTTACACGTAAGTATATATATTTAAATAGATATTTTTAAGATATATAATTTAAGAATATATCATTATATAGACAGTTATATAGATACTTCTACGAAGTAGAACAAGAGGAAGGTAAAACATATGGAAATTTTAAATATTTTTAAACTATCTGTGATTGAAGCAATTTATTTTATACCATACATTATATTTTTTTGTTTGATAATTTACATAGGAATGCTTATTTATAAAAAAATCATAATCTTCAGAGAAAAAAATATTTTTATTGAAGACAAAGAAGAAGTACTTGATGTGTTTGGGTTAAAAAGTTTGAATGATGAAATAAAATTTAAAAATGATTTGAATGAAATAAAGAAAAGTATTGAAAGCGGAAATGGACAAATTAGAGTTGAATTTTCTAAAGCGATGTATATACTGAAAAATTTTAAAGATTATAACTTTTTTTCAAGTGAAGATAACAAAATCATTTTTGAAAAATTAAAAACAATTATAGATAATGAAACAGAAATTGTTAATGAAACTATT
>RRZU011610011.1_pt1 | contig 12010 bp, 2 predicted proteins | sample 2165561 | NCBI WGS metagenome assembly RRZU01 (sample SAMN10456909, study PRJNA506462) | wastewater metagenome | isolation source: wastewater sludge | place: USA: Moscow, Idaho | reverse complement strand
CCCTATTTTCAAAAATTTAAAAAACATAAAAAAAATTTTTTTTATTAATAAAAACAATATACTTTTATTATAATTATTAAAAATAAAAATAAAGGTGTAATAATGTCTGGTGTTTACAAAATATCTAAAGAATTAGAAGATTTATTAAAAAAAGATACTATAAAAAATGAGTTTTCAAAAATAAACGAACAAAAAGAAAAAGCTAGAGAAGAATTGATTATTATGAAAATAAAATATTTACAGTCTATTTTACCTAAAGATGGTCAAGAACTTTTATATTTTAATAGTGAATACGACGATGTTGATATAACTAAAAAAAGAACTTTTTTAATGAATACTATAACTTTTTTAACAAATAAAAACTTTTCTAAAGATTTATTAAGTGTAATAGATAATTTTCAATTATTTTATATGTTAAATAAACATAATGATAAAGATAAGGCTTTATTATTTAAAAATTTAATGGTTTCTGCAAAACCAGCAGAAAAAAATATTAATGATTATGTTAATTCATTAAAATATATAGGAATGAATTTAGATAATTATGAAAAAGATAAAAATTTAGATAAAAATAAAATAAAAGTTTCAAGAGAGTCTATAGAAAAAGCAAAAAATAATATTTCTCCGATGAATGAATACAAAAAAAATAAAACTAGAATAGAATTAGCTAGTAACCGATTTAATATTTACGACTCTGAAGAAGAAAAACAAAAATTAGATAAATTTTTTAGTAATGTGTCTTCTAGTATAGATATATTACATCAAATAGAACAATATGAAGACTTTTATCAAAATTCATCATCAAAAGTTCATTTTAATCCAAAAGTTTTTGGAACTTTAGGTCAAGAAATTTTAGTTAATGAATTTTCATCTTTTGATTTAAAAGATTATACTTTAAAAGAAGAAAAACCTAAAAATGTAACTTTAATAAAAGAAATAGTTTCATTTTCTCAAAAATATAATAATATGCCTGAAGATTTTACAAAATCTAACAGTCAAATAATTAATTTAATTTCTAATATGTTATATATTAGTATGAGTGATAAAATAAAAACATTAAGTGAGAAGGAACAAATAATTTTATTTAAAGATTTACAAGAAATTACAGTTTCTTATGTATATCTTTTTAATGCTGTTACTTCTATTTATAATTTATCAAAAAGAGATTTTTTAAATGCTATAGTAAAAAAAGACGAAGTTATGGTTAGTATTATTGCTAAATTAATGTTAGAACCTCGATTTTCAAGTGATGATTTTATAGAAAAATCAAAAGTTAATGAATTTAAAGAGGTTTTCTTATCTAACTTAAATATTTTTAATACAAATGTTTCAAAAGATAACAGTAATGATATGATTAATAATATAAAAGAAAATAATGCAAAAGTATTTAATAATGAATTTTTCAATGGTTTTTTAATAGCCCCAAAAGATAGAGAATTTTTATTAAAAAATTCTAGTATAAATAATAAAATTGTTGATAGTAGTTTTTTTAATCCTGTTATTAATATTTTTAAAATATGGTCTACTTTTGTTATGAAATATGATGAAAATATTCATTTATCAAAATATAATAGACCGAGTTTTATATTTAATAAAAATATGAATGAAATAACTGCTTTTGTTAGTGGTTTTGAAAAAGCTATTAATGAATCAAAAATATATGATTTTATTCAGGCAAATATAGAGTGGACTGGTGAGACTTTAGGAAAAAAAATGTTATCAAATAATACTGTTTTTGCAGGTAAAATAGGCAAAACAACTATTGAAGGTAAGAAAAAAGAAATTGACGAAGAGTTTAATTTCAATAATTTTATGTAATATAAATAGAAAGTAACAGTTTTTTTTTATAATGTAAAAATAAAATAAAAATATCAAATATAGGATTTAAAAATGTCAGAAAATAAAAAAATAAATGAAGTTACAAATGAAATAAATGAAATACTTAATGAATTTTCAGTTAATGATTTAGATTTTTCTGAAAAAATAGAAAATATTTTATTATCTAATTCTGTGGACAAAGAAATTGCTGAAGGTGTTATTAATAATTTTCAAAACAATAAGGATATTGTAAATTTAATAGAAAGTCATTTTACAAAATCTCGTCCTATTGAAGGTAGTCAGTCATTCCAAGTACAAAATGATGATATTACTAATACAACAAAAACTGAACCTGAAGAAAAAGTAGATTCAATAGAACCAGAAAATGATATTGATGGTGAAGAAATAGAAAATGATATTTATGATGAAGAAATAGAAAATGATATTTATGGTGAAGAAATAGAAGAAGAAATAAATTATAAACAATCTTTTAAACAATTTAAATATAAAGATGTTACTTTTTCAGATTTTAAAATAGAAAAAATGTTATCTGAATTAGAAGAAAAATTCGGCGAAAATTGCGAAATAAATTTTGAAGATAGTGTTTTATCTATAACAGAAAAATTAACAATAGATAATGAAGTTGATGATTTTAAAACAAATAATGAAATTAAAAATATATTAAAAAATTCAAGTTATTTTCAAAATAAAGAAATTGAAAAAGAATTTGAAAGTCCTAAATATAAAATATTTTTAAATAAAGAAGTTAAATTAGATAAAGACGTTATAAATATATTAAGTAAAAAATTTGAAGAAAATAATATTATTATCAATAAAATATCTTATAAAGAAGATAAACCATTTTTAGAAGTTAGTGTTAAAGATTATAATAATATAAACTTAAATAAAAAAGAATTAAGCAATAAAAAAGAATTAGAAAAAAATACAATAATAAGAGAATTATTAGATATAAAAAGAAATTCTCAAGAAATTGCATCTTTATTTGATAAAAACATAGTAAAAATAGTTCCAAATGAAAAAGAATTATTAAATCATAAAAACGAAAAAGAATTATCTGAGTTTAGACTTAAAACTTTTTCTTTATTAAATGCAGGAAAAGATTATAAAGGTGAAGATATTATAGATAATTTAAGCTTCTTTGTTTCTTCTTATAATGATATAGATTTGGATAAAATTTTAAATAAAATAAATATGCCTTATTATGTTGAAGAAGCTAAAAAACAATTACATTTACGAGGTAATGAAGCACCTCAAGATAAAAATAAAAAAGAAATAACAGAATTTATAAATAATAAAAAAATAAATATAACTTATCGAACAGAAGATAAAGTAAAAATAATAAAAAGAATAAAATTTTTATTAAATAAAGAAATAAATGATTTAAATAATAAAAAATCAGTATCAGGACTTTCAACAAAAGAACAGTCTGTATTAAATAGTCATAATAAATCTATACGTGATTTAAATGAAGCTATACAATCATTTTATGTAGGTAGAAGAACTCAAGAGGCTGCAAGTCTTTTAATGTCTACTTTAAAAATACAAGATGATGAAAAAGTTATTCGTGGTAATGTAGAAACAAATTCTTTTTCTTTTACAAATAAAGAAGTTATAGAAAATACTATTTCTTTAAATTTAAGAAATATTTTTAAAGTAATCAAAGGATATAATGGTAATTTTGATACTCGTATAAACGAAGTAACAAAACAAAGCTTTAATAATATTTATGAAATTGTAAAAAATCATTATACAGTTATACCTAATGAAGCTGAAAAAAAAGAATTAGAAAAACTTATATATAATAGTATTTATTTATATCTTAATATAGACGGTTCTGAAAAAGATTATAATTTAAAGTCTTTACAAACTAAAATTTTAAAATTATCTGATGCTAATATTGAAAATAAAAATAAAAATGAATATAGATTTGAAGCTTTAAAAAATACTTTAAATCAAAATAAACAAAATAATAAAGTTGATAAAAACCTTATAAGTAATTTAATTTCAAATTCTGATAATTATGAAACTTTAATATTAAGATTAATAGAATTAAGTTCAGATAAAGAAGAAAAAGAAAGATTAAAAAGTAATTTATTAGAATTTAGAGAAAAAAAAGCTGATATAGTTAATGTTCCAAATTATAATCCTAAAAATTTAGAATTATTAAACAAATTAAATATAGAAAATTTAAAGAAAACAGAAGTCTTTAAAAGAATAGAAAAATTAGATAGTCAAAAAATAGAAGCTTTTGAACAAGGTAATTTTATTAAATCAACTAATATTTTAATATTCCAAGAAACTGTAAAAAATATGCACAAAATTTTAAATGAAAATTTATTAAAAGAAATAAATTTATTAACTTTAGGTGGTACTGACGGTTTAAAATTAAAAATTAATGATATGGTTAAAAAATCTTTCCAAAGTGATAGAGCTCGATTATTACATAAAATAGAAAGTCATTTACTTTTATCTAATAAAGATTTTATAACACAAAATGAAAATATTAATACTTTATATTCTGAATATAGTCAAGGTGGTTTTAAAGTTACAAAAGGTGAATCTTTTTTATATCAACAAATAGCTGTAGATATATTAGATAATTTTGAAAAAAATTTCACTTATATTTCTGACTCTGCTGTTAATATAATAGAAAAAGCTTTTGACACAAATTCTAAATATTGTAAATCTTCTTTTGAAAATTTAAGTAAAGAAGAAAAAAATAAAGTATATGAAAAGGCACAATTTAAAGATAAGATAAATGAAGTAATATCAAATTTAAAATCTTCTAAAGGACTAGAAGTAGAAGACTTTAATAAAGCTTTAAAATTAAAAGACGGTGAAAGTTTTGAAATTATGTTATCAGAAAAAGTTCAAAAATTCTTTAGTTCAATATCAGAAAAAGATAATGATATAACAAAAGATACTATAAAAAATATAATAATTAAAGAATTAAAATTAATAAGTAAAAATTTTATGTCTGATGAAGAAATATCTAAAGAAGAAAAACAACTTATAAATTTATTAGAAGCACAAAAAAATGAAGAAAATATTTTAAAAAAAGAAATAGAAAAACTAGAAAAAATTAAACAAAATACTCCAGATGATTTGGGCAATTCTAGTAATTTAAAAAATAAAGTAGATGAATTAAAAAAACTTCAAAATAGAATAATTAATACACACGATTTGTTATTAAAAAATACAAATGTAAAAGAAGTTAAGGAATTGTTTAATACATTAAATAAAGGTAATTTAAATCAAGATAAAATAAGATATGAAGATTTAAATTCACAAAATGAAGGTATAAGTGATGTTATTAATAAATCTTTAAACGATATTGTTTATATTAGTTCTGAAGAAAATAATTTTGAAACTTTTGCAGAAAATTTAAAACAAACTTTAAATGTAAAAAGAGCTTTTGTTACTAGTGGAGAATTAAGAAATGAAACTGAAAAATCATTAAAATTAATAAAAGAAAATTTTGATGATAAAAATAAATTAAAAGAAATAGTTTTAAATTATCAAAAAAAATTATTAGAAATTAAAGATAAAAATGAAAAAGAATTAAAAATTCTTGAGAATAATATAGATTTAAAAGAAAACTTCGTAAATTCTTTAACAGAAAAAACTGACGTTATGTTAAATAAATTTAAAATTAGTCAAATCATTAATGAAGATAATATAAGTTCTGTTTTATTTAGTGATAATGAAGTTCAAAAAACTATTCAAGATAATTTAGGTTTAAATCCTGAAACAGTAAAAATAATTTACGATGGTTTTAAAAATAATTTATTTGACAATCAAGGTAATAATTTAATACAAGAAGAAATGAAAAATAAATTATATTTTAAAGATTTAGTTCAAGAATATAAAAAAGAGCGTAAAGAAAGTATTAAACAAAAAATAAGTAGTTTAGAAGAAAAAATTGCAGAAATTAAAGAAGAAAATCGAACAAAAATAGGTAATTTATCTCATATTATAATAATCAATGAAATTAAAAATGAAAAAAGTTTATTATCTAAAATGTTTTCTTCTTTTAAATCTAAATATAATGACGTTAATGAAGAAGAATTAAAATATAAATTTATATCTTTCTTAGAAAGCAAAGAATTGTTAAAACATAATAAATTTATTAAATTAGAAAAAGTAAATTTATTTAAACAAGTTGAAGTACGTAAAAATGAAGCTTTTAGTAATACAATAACTAAAACTATAGAAAACGGTGATTATAAAAATTTAGATAAAAATATAGACCAAACATTTAAAGATTTAGAGTCTAAAGGAATAAATTTTAAAGACGAAGATAAAGGCAGAATTAGAAAAAAAATAATAGATTTAATTAATAATGGTATGGTTAATAATAATAATAAAATTACTTATTCTATAGATAATAATGAATTATTAAAAGGTGTAAATGGTAAAGAAAGTAATTTATTAAATGATTTTAAAGAAGTTTTACAAAAAGATAAAATTTTATTAAATGTAAAAAATATAGAATTTTTAATTAACAATATTTCTTTTATAAAAGAAATGAATATAAGAGAATTATCTAATAATAATTATAGTAATATGAATGATTTAATATTACATTTAACTAAAAATATAGAAAATTCAAAAGATAGAGAAGGGTTTAAAAATAGTAATGTTAAAAATTTAGAAGAAATGTCAGTACGTTTTAAATCATTAAAAGTTACTCAAACATTAAAATTGTATCAAATAGCAAATTCAAATGCTAATTATAAATTTAATTTATCAAAGTCTGGTAATGCTGAAGTTTTAAAAGATTTAAAAGATATATTTGAAAATCAAAAAACAGATAATATAACTAGTTTATTAAATAATCAGTTTAAAGAGAATAAAAGTGAAGACGTTGAAATTATAAACAGAATAAATCATATATTTGAGTGTACAAATAATAAAGAATATCAAGAATATAAATCTTCAAATAAAGCAGTAAATAAAGAATTATTTATAGAAAATATGATTTCTTATATAAATAGTGAAGATTTAAATTATAAAGAAAATTTTCTTAAAAATTTACAAAAAATGGACGGTGGAAGTAAAAAACAATTATCTTCTATTTTTAATGATATTTCTTCAGTAGATTCTATAATTTCATCTTTATCTACTGATAAAAATAAATTAAAAAGTTTATTAGATAATTATATTGTAGAAAATTCTATATTAAATAATTTATCTAATGGTGATAATATTATTGACTTTATTCCGTCTATATTAAGAAAAACATTTTCAGATAAAAAAGTTAAAGTTGATTTAACTATAAGTAAAAATAATAACGAAAAAAATTTAGAAAAAGACAGAAAATATATAGAGTCTTATATACATTCTTATATAGAAGAAATTTTATCTAAAAAATATAATATGAGCCAAAAAGAAATTTCTAATTTCCAATTAAATACTAAACAAAAAAAAGATTTAGTTGATTTTATTTATAGTAATAATAATGATTTTTCTTTATTTAAAAATTTAGTATTAGTAAATAAAGAAGACGGAGTTAAAAAATTATTAACTTTAAAAACTCAAGATATGATGGACGATTTTGTTAATAATGGTATGAATAAAAGTTTTGAAAGTTCTGGAAACTCTATAAATAAAAGAAATAATTTAAGAGAAATTAGTATTGAAACACAAAAATTACAAGAAAAATATGAAATTACTCCAAAATTTAAATTAAATGAATTATTTAATGAAGAAGGAGAATTTGATTTTGATAATAAAAATAATTTTATTTTATTAAAAAAATTATTAAATCTTGAAGAAAGTGGTCTTTCAAATTCTAAAGTAAAAATAAGTGGACAAGAGATTTCTAAAATTCAAAGTTTTGAAGAGTTGAATAAAATAATAAATTTAAAATCTGGTTTAACTGAAGAAAACGAAGAAGGATTAAAAACAGATGGTATTGCTATTATTTTATTAAAAAATAAATTTAGTAGTGTTTTATCGGATAAAGTAAAAAAAGAAAGTTTTGAAGATATATTAAAAAATTTAAATACTAAAAATTATGTAGAAGATTATATGATTAATATTTTGTTAGAAAATCAAAAACAAAAAGATAATGATTTTAATATTTCTATAAATGAAAATAGCGAAATATCTTTTGTAAATAAAGAGGGTATACCTATTTTAGATGGAATAGTAGACAACGAAGAATTAGTAAATAATGATTTAATTAATGTAACTAAAGCAGTTTTATATAATTCTAAAAGTGTTGAAAATTTTGTTACTGATAAAGTATCTAAAAATATAGAACAATTAGATACAGCTTTAGACGAAACAAAAAATATTTTTACAGTAGATAAAAAATATAATACAAAAGAATTACACACATTTGATAAAATTTCTTCTCAAAAAGATAAATTAAAACGTCAAATTGAAAATTTAGAAAATTTAGAAAGAACAATGTTTGAAGAAGAAAAAATAAAATTATTCTTATATAACGAAAAAGATGGAACAAAAGAAGTTGATGAAAATGGAGAACATAAATACGTTGAATATTCTATAGCTTCTTTATTTTCACAAGAGGGTAATGATATTTTAGATAAAATGTCTCAATACTCTTCTTTAAAAGGTGTTGAAAGTATAGACAGTATAGTTGAAGAATTAATGGAACAAGAAGGTTATACTTTTGAAAAAGGTACTTCAGAATATAACAAACAATATATGAGATTATACGAGTCTGAATTAAATAAATTAGATTTTAAAAATTTATTTAAAAAACGTAAAATGTTTCCAGAAGAAGTGTTTGAAAATCAATTAAAAATAAAAATGGAAATTAATGGTCAACAAAAAGAAATAGATTTGGGTGATGTTTTAAGAGGTTATAAAAAGAAATATGAAGGTATTAATAAAGCTATTACAGATAGTAAAAGAAAATTAGAACTATTTACAAAAATAGAAGAACAATACCAAAACCCAAAAGAAGAATTAAAAAAATCATTTTCTGAGTTAAAACCTCATTGGGGAGAGTCACAACCAAAGAAAAATATGTTAAAAAGATTATTAATAGAAATGAAAGATTTCTTACCAGAAGATATTAAAGAAAATATGTTAGAAGATTTTGAAAATTCTTTTACTCGTGAAAAAGAAAAAGAATTTTTAAATAAATATGGAAAAATTTTAAATGTAGGTTCTACTTCTCCTACTTATGATGATTTATTTAATTCTATAATAGACCAAAAATTAGAATTATTTAAAATTGATAAAGACGGTAATGTTATAAATAATCGTATGGATAAACTTGGCGGTTTAATGAAAGAATTTGAAAGAGATACTAAAAACAATAAAAAAATATCTGAAATGCAAGAAAAAATAAAAGAAGGCGTAAAAAAAGGTAAAGATTATACTTGGTCTCAAACTAAAGATTTTGGTGGTAACGTTTTTGCAGACGCAGGTAGAGCTTTATTAATGGGGTTCTAAAATAAAAATCAATTTTAATATTAAAATTGTTTTTTTTATTTTATATTTAATTTAAAAATTAATATTTAATATAATATATACAAAATATTCAAAAAAAGGGAATAAAATGGGTGATACAGCTATTATAGCTTTTAACAACTTAGAATTAATATTTCTTCTTATAGGTTTGACAATACGTTCAAATATATATGATTTAGTATTATCTCCTATGGCTATGAGTTTTGTAACATTACTTATAGTATTTAAAATAGTAATGTTTGTTATAGAGTCTGCGGAATTAAAAATGCAAAACTCCGATTTAATAAGTGGACAATTTTATTTAAAATTATTATTTTTCATATGTATAGCCCGTTTATTGCTTCGTAAAACAGATTTACACATAAAAACTATAAAGAGTGTTGTTAATGAAGAAACTCTTGACAGAACAGAAAAAGTAAATACTTTTGTCCCTAAAGATAGTGAATATAGTGTAGAAAGTTCTGGTTTGTTTTCTTTTGATAAAACTGGAGTAGAAATGTTTGGTGACTCTTGGTTTTCTATAAATCAACCTCATAGTGAAATTTTAGAAGGTACTCCTTTAATGGACTCTAAATTTACAGACGGTGGAGTTTATACTGTAAAATTACCTATTTTTGTTGTGTTCCCTATAGTTTTAATAGACGGTTTATTATATGGAAGTGACGGGGTTCCTGGTAGTGGTAGTACTGGTATAATACCTCGTATTTTTGGAAAATATTATGCTTATTTAATTCACGACCCAGGACGTGTTTTTCACTTAGTATATGATAACTCTAAATTAAGTATAGAAAGTCAACGTGGAGATATGTATGGTGGTTATACAGCTTATCGTACTTCTATGATGGATGCTATCCATTTTATAAATAAATCTGCAGAAGATATTATTCAAATTTATAATAATTTCCCTTTATATATGTATTTAGATATACGTACAGGAGAAAAAGACCGAGTAAAAAAAGATTGGCGTTATAATGAAACTTCTACTCAAATGAAAGAAATTTTTACTATATTAAATCAATATAATAAAGCTTTAACAAAAAAACTTACAGATAATATTCGAAGAAATAGTGCTGATTATTTAGCAAAATTCTCAACTTTTGCTGAAGATTATAGTGGTTCTTCTAAGGCTATTCCACCAGTATATCCTAATAATGATTATGATATTTCTGATAATAAAAAAGAAGACCGTTACCCTACTTGGAAAAAAACTGGAACTGATAGTTTGCTTTCAAGTGAGTATTATATGGCAGGAAAAATGACTATATTACAAATTGCAGAACCTGTTAATCCAGTTTCAGATGAAGAAAAATATATTTCAGAATTAAGAAATGCTTATACAAATATAACTAAGCAAAATATACCTTTAAATAAAAGAGATAATCCTTATGACGACGTTATATTAAATCGTGGTTTTTATAAAAAAAGTGAAGTTGATAGTTTAGGTATCCCAAATTATTATATAGATTATACTATTGCTTTTAATCTATATGAAGAATTTGCTAGTTCTAAATTACATATTAGTAATCCTTTAGTTGGTGGTAATCCATTTGATATGTTAGTACAAGATTTTAGATATATTGAACAAAATATATATAATCCAAGTTCTCACTCATTATTACCTATTCCTTCTTTTGCTTCAGAAGCTATGTTGAAACAAAAAGAAGAAGCTCGAAAATATAATCCAAATGGTAGTTCTATAGAAAAATCTATCAAATTAAAAAAACATTATTTAGATTATCAAAAAGAGGCTTATTTTAAATATTATTTTATAGAACCTATTAACTTTAATCGAGGACAATATTATGCAAATTTGGAGAGTTCAAGTTCTTATACAGATAAAGCTCCAAGTTTATATTTTTTATGGAATTCTTATAAAGATTTTTATAATGATATATCTACTATTTTTCCTAAAACACAACGTATAAATACTATGCCTATTTTTAAAAAATTAACTGACCCTGTTTCAAGTGGTGGGGGTGGTATGATAGAGTCTAAACCACAAAAATATATAATGAAAGTTCAAGACCAAGCTTCAATTAAAAATGACGCTGTAATAGAAGAATTTAGAAATAAACATTATGCTAACACAAGAGCTATTGCTGAAAAAATGATTAATTTAAAAATTAATAATTTATGGGCTACAAAAACAAAAAATTTAGGTCAAGACGAAATTCCTCAAGATAAATCTGACTCAGAAGTAGGAGTGTTTAATCAAGAACGAGACCTAAAATTAGATTTACCTATAATTGGTGAAATTGGTGGGGTTATAGTAAAATTTATACTTGATTTATTTGGTGTGATAATTTATTGGGTTTTAAATGGTATTTTTTTATTATTAACACATTTATTTCGAATTTTATATTCATTAATATATAGTTTACATAGTTTAGGTTTATTAATAACATTGGTGACTTTTCCTTTAATATTTATTAAAGCTATGATGTCTCAATCATTTTCAGGTTTAATTAAACCATTTTTGAATTATTTAAGTTATAGAATGTGGGATTTTGCTTTATTATTAGTAATAATGATAGTTTTAATGATAACTCCTGTTATATTAAAATTCTTTTTTGCATTTCCATCATTCTTACGTGTTATGTTAGAAATATTATATATTATTGGTATATTTATATTAACTTCTACTTTTATAGATATGATAACAAAAATAGTTGGTGGTGAAAGTGCGTTTGGTGGAATGTTTAATACAGTAGGTAGTGGT
>RRZU011308265.1_pt1 | contig 12010 bp, 9 predicted proteins | sample 2165561 | NCBI WGS metagenome assembly RRZU01 (sample SAMN10456909, study PRJNA506462) | wastewater metagenome | isolation source: wastewater sludge | place: USA: Moscow, Idaho | reverse complement strand
CAAGAAGAGAGCTGGCAACATACCGAAGTGGATGCCTTGTACAAATTGGCCAGCGTCGGCGTGCGCGTCCCCCAGCCCTACGGTTGTTTCGATGGCGTACTGCTGATGGAGCTCATTACCGATGACGAAGGCCACGTTGCACCGCGTCTGGCCGATGTCAGCATGTCGGCCGAACAGGCTCTCGAAGACCATGCCGAGATGATCCAGCATGTAGTTCGCATGCTGTGCGCCGGTCTGGTCCATGGCGATCTCTCCGAGTTCAACGTGCTGGTCGACGAATTTGGCCCAGTGATCATCGACCTGCCCCAGGTCGTTGACGCTGCCGCCAACAACCACGCCAAATCCATGCTTGAACGCGATGTGAACAACCTGACCGAATACTACGGCCAGTTCGCCCCCGAACTGCTCGGCCGTCGTTACGCCAAGGAGATGTGGGCTCTGTATGAGGATGGCAAACTGCTGCCTGATACCCAGTTGACTGGCCATTTTGTCGAGAGCACGGCGGCTGTCGATCTCGACTCGGTACTAGACGAAATCAATACCGTCATCGAAGAAGAGCAGGCTCGGCGCCAACGTCTGCGTGAGGATCAAGAGTTCGATTGACCCAGGAGTGATCCGCATGCGACCAAGGATTGGTGGATGGTTATTGTTGGTGCTGGTTCATCCGGTTGCTGCCGACACTCTGTGGTTGAAAAACGGCGACCGCCTCACTGGTAAAATCGAAACCCTGCATGAGGGGAAGTTGGCGTTTTCCACCCAATTCGCCGGTAAGCTTCAGATCAACTGGGCAGACGTCAAGCGCATCGAATCGCAAGCCCCCTTGCAGATTGAACTGGCTGCTGGTCAGCAGCCTCCGCCAGCGGGCGCCAGTCTGGTTGAATTCAAAAGCCAGCAACAACAGCGTGTCCTGGTTAAAAACAACATCAAAGGCATCGAGCAGCCCGCCCATTTCAGCCCGCTGTTAAGCTGGCGCGGCAATCTGGATATGAGTCTGGACATGGAGCGAGATGAGGACTCTAGCGACAACCTTCGTTTCAAGACCAGCAACGAGTTCCTCAAAGGATATTGGCGTGACAATCTGGACGGTTTCTGGGAAATCCGTAAAACCAACGGCTCACAGGATCGCCACAACTACAACGTGACCAACTCCCTCGACTACTTTTGGAACCAGAAGTGGTTCTGGAGTGGCAACGCGAGTTACCAGCGGGATTTCCATGATGATCTCTATCAGGAGGTCAAATATGGCAGTGGTCCTGGCTATCGTTTTTACAACGACAAGAGTGGACGCTTTGAAATTGGCTCGACCCTCGGCCGCCAAGCCTATCTCTATCACAGCAAGCCGGATCTGCGCTTTGCCATCCTGACCTTCAACTGGGACTATCGCCGCTTCCTGCTCGATAAGGGATTGCTCGAACTCTATACCACGGGTGAATACAGTTATCCCTATACCGATGCAGCGGATTTTGCACTGACAGCCGAAGCCGGAATGCGCATTCGCCTGACCCAACATCTGCGTTCAACCATCTCGACCGAGCTTGATGCCCTGCAAAGCGACCAGAGCGCTCGTGATGATTGGAAACACTTCTTCGGTCTCGGTTACAGCTGGTAGCCCCACTCGCCGAGACCTGTATTTATCCCCAACGGAAGCGACTCCAGGCCTGTTGCTGCGCCAACGGCTGGAAGGTCCAGGCCACCAGGCGACTGATCTTCTGCCCCTGAGCCATCTCGATCACTCGCACCTCGACCGCCTTGGCTGCCGCCAATGCCTTCCGGATTGGCGCGACATTCTCCCCCTTGGAAACCAGAGTAGAAAACCAGAACACCTGACCGGCAACCTTTTGACTGTCGCAGATCATGCGGCGAATGAACTGCAACTCGCCCCCGTCGCACCACAACTCGTTTTGCCGACCACCGAAGTTCAAAGAGGCCTGATCCAGGTTGGCCTTCTGCTCATCCCGTGGCTTCTGGCTGTTGAGGTTGCGCACCTTGCGTAGACTCCCCGCGGCGGCAGCCTGGGCCGAGGCATGAAACGGCGGGTTGCACAGCGTCAGATCGAAGATGTCGTCGGCATGCACTACATTGCCAAAGATCTGCTCGGCATCCGGCTGCAAGCGACACTCCAAGGCCGCGGCCAATGCAGGGTTCTGCGCCTGGATCCGAGCTACCGAGTCCAGTGAGTCCTGATCGATATCGGCTCCGACAAACGACCAACCATAGGCATGAGCCCCGATGATTGGATAGATGGCATTGGCACCGACACCAATATCCAGCACCCGCACCTGCTCGCCGCCGGGCACCTTGCCGCGATGGCAACTAGCCAGCAGATCGGCCAGATGGTGAATGTGATCGGCTCGCCCCGGGATCGGCGGGCATAGGTAGCCATCGGGAATATCCCATCCCTGAATGCCATAATCGGCCGCCAGAATAGCCTGGTTCAACGCCTTGACCGCCAAGGCATCGGCAAAGTCGATGGTCTGGCCATGTGGCAAGCTGCGCACAAACGGCAATAGCGTCGGCGATGCAGCCAGCAACCGGGGAAAATCATAACGCCCCTGATGGGGATTGCGTGGGTGCAGGAGTGACTGGCCAGCCGTTCGAGGTGCGCAGCCGATGGCACGGGCGGCGCCATGGGGCTTGGCAGATTTTGACTTCACAGTTTTGGGCTTGGAAGGGTTCGGCATGACGGGCTCAGGATGACGGTAGAAATCGGGCGGCTGATCTTGGCGGGCCTCGCCTGCAAGTGCAAGGAAAAGGTTGGGTGGAGTACACAAGGAGCATACCCCCCGTGCGCTATACCCGCTCGAACCATTCAAGCAAGGTGTCGAACCTGATTGCGGCCGCTTGTTTTGGCCAGATAGAGCGCCTCATCGACGCGCCGGATCCAGCCATCACGTCCCTCACCTTTCTTCATCTGGGTCACCCCCAGACTAATGGTCAGCTGTCCTGCCAGATCAAATAGATGGTTTGCGACTATGCCGCGCAAATGCTCGGCACAGATAGCCGCTGGCTCCAGCTTGGTATTGGGCAACAGGACTATGAACTCCTCGCCGCCCCAGCGATGAACCGTATCCACATCGCGAACATTTCCAGAGACCAGCACAGCCAGCTGGTGGAGGATCTCATCGCCCTTGAGATGACCATAGCGATCATTGACCTGTTTGAAATGGTCGATATCGAGCAGGATCATCGAAACGGGGGCATTGTAACGGAGTGCATAGCTAATTTCGTAGTCGATGTTTTCATCAAACGCAGTCCGATTGGCGACTCCGGTCAGCATATCGGTTCGCGCTACACGCTGAACACTTTCAAACGCCTGGCGTAGCTCCTCGGTGCGCTCGGCCACCATGGCCTCCAGTTCACGATTCCGGGCCGCCAACTCTTCTAGCGGAAAAGACTCACCCTCCCCCTGCGATAGCCAGGGGGTTGAAATATGCACATGCGCAAGCAGCCACTTTCCCTGTCGCCGAATGAACAAATGAGTCGACCGCAGACCATCCATACGAAAAGGAAGTCCAGCAATCTCCGAAGACAAATCAAATTCGGCGATCACAATCCCGCAGTGCTCATCCAGAGGTGTGGCTTCGATATGCAAGAAATCGATGCGAATGGGTGCCGGACACTGCTCGATATCACGGCGATAGAGAGCATGACCAACACCAGAATAAAATCGCTCATCCTTGCCACTACCAAAGCCGGTTATATCGGGAAGCACGGCTTGCAGCGTTGCTTGCAAATTGCGCTCACGAAAATAGACCTGGATGTAATGGTGGAATGCCTCAAGAAGCTCTTTGCATACACTCTCATCGGCAAGCATGTTGCCTCCCCTGGATATATCGCCTTGCAACAGACGACTGCGACAACGCTCAAACGTCAATCTCGCCAAAGAAACACCAATCGTGCGCGTCGGGGCGGACTGATGACTTCGGTTGGAGCCACTGGAGGATTCGCTCTGATGATTATTGAGTCTGATCCCGGCGACGGCAACTCTTCAACGTCCAAGTGCTGAAAAACCAGCCAGGCGCGGCCTGTTGTCCACCTTGCGCAGGAACAACTGACACATCATCGTAAACCACGCATAATGCAGCCCCGCATTTTCATACCTAGTTGCCGATGGCACGCCGTGCCCTGACAGGAGATCGAGATGGGTCATTACCTCGGTGAATTATCAGCCCTTGGCGGGGCCTTGAGTTGGGCCATTGCCACCTTGATTTTCAACCGGTTTAGCCATCATCTGAGCGCCTTGCAGATGACTCTGACCAAGGGGGTCATTGCCGCCCTTTTGATGACTGCGACCCTATGGCTGTTGCCCGAGCCCTTGCAGGCCCTACCATTCAAACCCGCCGCTTTCCTGGCCCTCTCCGGGTTTATCGGCATCGCCATCGGCGATAGCGCCTACTTTGCCGCGCTGCGCCGTATAGGCCCGAACCGCACCTTGTTGCTGGAATCATTGGCGCCGCCGCTTTCGGGTCTTCTGGCCCTGTGTCTGCTGGGCAGCACGCTGCCCCTGCTGAGTTGGTTGGGGGTCTTGGTGACAACGGCCGGTGTCACTTGGGTGGTGATGAAACCTAATCCGTCGCGTCAACTCGATTGGGTTGGACTAGGCTATGGTCTGCTCGCCAGCGTCTGTCAGGCCACTGGCGTTGTCATCTCACACTATGCCCTGGTTGATAGCGGGATCCCGCCGCTCTACGGCGCGACCCTGCGCCTGGCGACCGGAACCCTGGTCATCGCACTCTGGCTGGCGGTGCGCAATCCCCAAGCCTTGTTGCTGCTACCGGCAAAACTTTACCAGCAGTCTGATCGGCTCCGGTTGTTGCTCGGCATTGTCGTTGGTACCTATCTGGCATTGTGGCTGCAACAGATCGCATTGAAATTGGCCAATCCTGCAGTTGCCCAAACCCTGCTGGCAACCAGCCCGCTCTTCTTGCTGCCACTGGCGCTGATCCGCGGCGAACGGCTGGGCTGGCGCCTGACATTGGGCACGCTGACCTCGTTGCTGGGGATTACCTTCTTTTTCTGGCGATAAGCCAGAACGGCCATTCATAGGCGATGGATAACCAATGATGAACACAGATGACAGCAGCATGAATCAAACGCTGATGGTGCAAGGCACCAGTTCGGATGCGGGCAAGAGCCTGCTGGTCACGGCCTTGTGCCGGATCCTGGCTCGCCAGGGCCATGCGGTGGCCCCCTTCAAGCCGCAGAATATGGCGCTCAATAGCGCCGTGACTGCCGATGGTGGCGAGATAGGTCGCGCTCAGGCGGTGCAAGCCCTGGCTGCTGGAGTCGCGCCCAGCGTGCATTTCAACCCGGTGCTGCTCAAACCCACATCGGATACCGGCTGTCAGGTCATCCTGCATGGCCGCGCCATCACAGACATGGAGGCGGCGGCCTACCACGACTATAAACGGGTCGCCCTGCAGGCGGTGCTCCACTCCCATGAGTATCTCAAACAGCAGTTTAGCCATATCGTGGTCGAAGGAGCTGGCAGCCCGGCGGAAGTCAATCTGCGGGAGGGCGACATCGCCAACATGGGCTTCGCCGAGCAGGTTGATTGCCCGGTGATCCTGATTGCCGATATCGATCGGGGCGGCGTGTTTGCCCAACTGGTCGGCACCCTGGCGCTGATCTCTGCCAGCGAGCAGCAACGGATCCGCGGGTTTGTGATCAACAAGTTCCGCGGCGATATCGGCTTGCTGCAACCCGGAATCGACTGGTTGGAAGCCTATACCGGCAAGCCAGTGCTCGGTGTCATCCCCTACCTGCACGATCTCCATATCGCGGCTGAGGATGCTATCGAGACTGATCAGCACAGTGAGCAACCACGGATCCGCATCGTGGTCCCGGTTCTGCCTCGGATCAGCAACCATACCGATTTTGACGCGCTGCGGCTGCATCCACAGATCGAGTTGACGTTTGTCCCCCTGCAACAATCCCTGCCCCCCTGCGATCTGGTGATTCTGCCGGGCAGCAAGAATGCCCGCGCCGATCTGGCCGCGTTGCGGGAGTACGACTGGCCCAGCCAACTGCAGCGCCATCTGCGCTACCAAGGCAAAGTGCTGGGGATCTGTGGCGGTTACCAGATGTTGGGGCACACCATTGCCGATCCACTCGGCATGGAAGGTGAGTCCGGCAGCAGCACGGGCCTGGATCTGCTGCCGGTGACCACTGAGCTATTGAGCAGCAAACAGCTCACCCAGCGCCAGGGCGTGCTGACGCTCGGAGCTATACAGGCTCCCATCCGCGGCTATGAGATACATCTGGGGCAGACGCAACGACTGCCGGATGCCGCCGCAGTCCCCCACTTTTGCGTACTGGATGACGGCTTGCCCGACGGGGTGGTATCCCTCGATGGCCAGGTGGCCGGCAGCTACCTGCACGGGTTGTTTGATTCACCCCAAGCCCTGCAGACCATCATGGCGTGGGCCGGCGCCTCGGTGACTCGTCCCCTCGCCTACGAAGATCAACAAAACGCCGCCATCGACAGACTGGCCGACTGCGTAGCCAACCATCTGGACATGACCCAGATCGAGCGACTGTTCCAACACGACTGGCGGCGCGACACATAGCAAAAAACCGCCGCGATGGCCGGGTTTTGGGGCTGGCATGGTGCGGCGTTTTGGCTTATGGCGCTACCGCTTTGTGGTGCTACAGCGCCGCAAGGCGTAATAAAACGCAACTCAACCCGCTGAAACGATAGATAGCCAATAATCCTGCTAGGTCAGGATTATTGGCAGACACGGTGGCTGGTTTATTGATAGGCGCCGGCGGAGTAGGTCAGCTCGTAGCTGTGGCTGTAGATCTCCACGATATTGCCGAAGGGATCTTCCATATAGACCATGCGGTAGGGCTTCTCGCCGGGGAAGTACTCGCGTACCGGCATGCGCTGCTTGCCGCCTGCGGCCACGATGCGTGCCGCCAGCCCTTCTACATCGGGATCCTGCACGCTGAAGTGGAAGACACCGCTCTTCCAGAACTCGAAGTTGTTCTCCCGGCGTTCACTGTTAGGGAACTCGAAGATCTCTACGCCAATCTTGTCACCGGTGGAGAGGTGGGCGATGCGAAATGAGCCCCAGCCTGGACCAAAGACATCATTACACATGATGCCGATGGCCGACTCATCCTCCTGTATGGTGGTGGGTGGCATGATGAGATACCAGCCCATCACCTCGGTGTAGAACTTGACGGCGGCATCCAGATCGGTGACCGAGAGACCAATATGGGAAAAATTACGTGGATAGCTCATGGGGTGACTCCGTTGCATCAGGAAAGTAGCAGCTATCCTAGCCGCTCTGTGCATAATGAAAACAAATGCAGACTTATGGTTTTAATAAGAGTTCGTTATGCATAATCCCATCTGGTTACGCAGCTTTATCGCCGTTGCCCATAGCGGCAGCTTCACCCGTGCCGCCGAAGAGCTGGACCTGACCCAGGCGGCGGTGAGCCAGCATCTGCAACGGCTGGAGGCACAATACGGCCTGTTGCTGATCCGCAGGCCACGCCAGCTGGAGCTCACCCCTCCCGGCCGCATCCTACTGGCCTTTGCTCTGGAGCAGGAACAGGCGCTGCAACGCCTGAAGAGTGCCCTCAGCGATGACGATCCCGAGCAGGGGGCGCTGCGTCTGGCGACGCCGGGCAGCTCGGGGCTCTTGCTCTATCCGCTGCTGCTGGAGCAACAGCAACGCTTCCCCGGCCTGACCCTGCAGCACCGCTTTGCCCCTACCGCCGAGATCATCGCCGCCGTGCTGGAGAGCCGGGTCGATATCGGCCTCATCACAGAGCCGGTGAGCGATCCCCGGCTGGAGAGGGTGCCGTTTGCCAGCGAGCCCCTGTGTCTGGTGCTGCCAGCTGCCACCACCGGCAACAGCTGGAATGACTTGATGGAACTGGGGTTTATCGATCACCCAGACGGCCAACATATGGCCCGGCGCCTGCTGGCCCGCCTCTATCCGGGCGAGCGGGTTGATGCCCTGCCCCAGCACGGGTTTACCAACCAGATAGGCCTGATCCTGGAGCCGGTAGCCCGGGGGCTGGGCTTTACCGTGCTGCCCCACTTCGCCGTGGCCGCCTTTGCCAATCAGCAGGCCATCCGCATCGAGACCGGCACGCCAGCCATACTCGACACCCTCTATCTGATCCACAGGTCCGAATGGCCCCTCGCAGCCCGCTACCGCAGGCTGCTGCAACTGCTGCAGGCCAGATTGCAGAGCCAGACGGGCGGCACAGGCCGCACATCCGGTTAAACAGGTAACCGGTCACCAGCGTGATGTCATGCCCCTTGAGCTGATGGGCAGCGTCGCCGGACAAAGCATGCAGGTCAAAAGGATGCGCAGACTCGATACAAAATCGAGCCTGCATCCGCAAGCCCAGGTGCATCGCAGAAGCGGCTATATACCTCATCGGCAACCTTCTTGATGGCGGGCTTATATGGTCGACGGCACCCTGAACGGAAAGGAATTACCTATCTGCTATCAGGCTGGCCGCCACTTCCATTTCTTACGCAAAGATTTGGATGCTAGCGGTTCCATCCCCATGTCCAAGCCCCATCGAAACACCGCTCTTTGCTCTAGGTTATCTGACTGTGAGAAGTCTAGAAACACGACGGTGATTCTCTGAGTGAATACTTAAAAGCAGATGTAACTCAATGAATTACAGCTGTTTTTTTGATAATCTTATCTCGTATATTGGCACCCAATACACTGGGTGCAGTTGTGTATCAGTGATAAACGGGAAACAAAATAATGAAGAAAACGACCTTGGCCATTCTGTCGATGGCTACTCTGACCGCTTGTGGTGGCGGTGGTTCATCTGATAGCAATACCAAAGATCCTGTCACACCGAGCACCGCTATCACCATGTCTGGCAAAGCCATTGACGGGTATATTCAAGGCGCTGCTGTCTATCTCGATCTCAATTTCAACCGACAGTGGGACGATGGTGAGCCCCAGACCACGACAAATGCGGCTGGTGATTATCGACTGGAGCTACCTGAGGAGTTGCAAACCTGTGCTCAGTACGCCCCCCTGGTTGTCGATGTACCCGCTGGGGCGATCGATCTGGATCTGGGACCAGTCACCGAAGCCTATCAGATGTTGCTGCCGCCGACCTTCGCGCCTATCACCCAAGATGACGCCTACCATGTGACACCGTTCACCACGGTTCTGTGGAGCAGTGTCGAGAGAGAATTGGCCGCCGACTCACAAACGACTTGCCAGACGGTCATGGCCAATCAGCAAAAGCGGGAACAGCTAATCGCCTCGATGAAGCAGGCGGTCAGCCGCGTGGTCGACCACTACAACATTTCCGAGCAGACGCTGTATGCAGACTTCGTGGCCAGCGGGGATAGTGAGAGCGGCGCCTTAGCCCAGGAAATTGTTCGAGGCTTACAGCAATCATTTACGGCAACTGAAGCCTTGAGGAAGGCGCACCCGGACGCCAAATTTGCCTATGTGGATTTCCACAAGGGCGATAGTCGCGATAACAACAATGGCTATCCAGATGCCTGGTATCGAGAAACCATCTTGCTGGGCGCAACCAAAAGCAGCAATGAACTGGTCAAGGTGAGCGATGATTTATCTCAAGTCATCAAGACCATCATCTATGGTGAACAAAGCCAGGTGGCCGGCAGCAACTACAACTACTCCAACAGCTACGAATTTGAATCACGCCAAGGCGATAACAGCCCCTACAGCTGTGATATCAAGGAGACCATCTCGACCAACGCTGCAGGAAAGAGTTATTCGCTGGTGAATCTGGCAAATGGAGCGGCAGAGACCTTTGAAGATTGCGTTCCGGACAATATGGCCGATGCAATCACTCACCGCTACGCCTTTATCAACTACAGCGACAATGGCCGCAGTTACACCAGCCAGTTCACCTACAACCGTCAGTCCGGCAGCTTCGGCTTTTTAAATAATTGGGTCGGTCTGGAAGAACAGCTATCGAGTCTGGACATGAGCCAGTTAACAACGACCCTTGAAGCACTTCCTTACTCGTATAACGAACAGTCAGGCGATCCCGATGCCACCTTCTGGATCAAGAGCATGACGGCCAGTGACAACGGCAACACCATCCGGACCAGCTACGACAACCAAGGGAAGTACCAAAAACAGACAACCTTTGCCGATGGGACCCACACTCTGGAGTGCGGTACCGATGGCATAACCTGGGGCACCTGTAATTAGTCGAGTCAGAGTTACTATGTTCTCCTGAACGAATATCAGCCACGACGTTCGTAAAGCAAAGGGCCAGTACAAACTGGCCCTTTGGGTTATTAGATGGGATGAAGCTAGGCAAGGTGCGAATAAGTCCCTGAGATAAGGTCATATTCGTCATCTGGAGCCATGAAGCAGGGGTTCATCATGAGTCATCAACTCACCTTCGACGACAATGAATTCAGCAGGAAACGCAGTCTAGCCCGTAAAGAGATTTTCCTCTCCCGCATGGAGCAGATCCTGCCATGGCAGGAAATGACCACAATCATCGAGCCGTTTTATCCCAAGGCCGGCAGTGGCCGACGGCCTTATCCGCTGGAGACCATGCTGCTTTAAGCGACTTTAGAACGCACTGATCTAGCCCAGCAATCGGATTGCACAGGACTGCATATTCAAGCTAGCGGCGCCGGGTTAACCAGAACGTTAGCGGATATAGAAGCGAAGATGGAGTGGCTGCATTTTGACATGCAGTACCGGCCCGACAGGCAATTTTGATCTGCGATCAAATACCCCTGTTGGTCACGAAATGGGCACGGCAACGAAACGCAGTCAGTTGCCCCCCAAGGGATAGCTGGATATGCAGTGCGAGTAAGTTATTCAAAAACAAAACCCCGGCACATGACCGGGGTTTTGTTTGTATGGTGCGGAAGGAGGGACTTGAACCCACACGCCTAAGGCGCCAGAACCTAAATCTGGTGCGTCTACCAATTTCGCCACTTCCGCTAAGAGGGCTTGGTTTTCATCATCTTACATTAAGACAACGCCAACCTGGTAATGATGGGGTGGCTGATGGGGCTCGAACCCACGACAACAGGAATCACAATCCTGGACTCTACCAACTGAGCTACAGCCACCACTGAAATTTTAACGCTACTGCGTACCACGCAGGTCGATATGGTACGCCCTACAGGATTCGAACCTGTGACCCACGGCTTAGAAGGCCGTTGCTCTATCCAACTGAGCTAAGGGCGCACTGCCTTAAAAGCGTGGTCGGTGATAGAGGATTCGAACCTCTGACCCTCTGGTCCCAAACCAGATGCGCTACCGGACTGCGCTAATCACCGACAATGTCGCAAGCGTACCAACGACGGGGGCGAATACTACCGATTTGCCTATGGAGCGTCAAACAATTTTTCCCCCAATACTTTCAGTCGCCTACTTCTTATTCTACGCCATTTTTCTGCTCTGGCCGGGCTAACGATTCGGACAAAAAAATGCGACAATGCGCGCCACGAATACGCAAGGTGAGAAGGAAGCATGTCAGCCAAAATTATCGATGGAAAGGCAATTGCCCAGTCCGTTCGTCATGGTGTGGCCACCAAAGTTCAGCAACGGATTGCTGCCGGTCTGCGCGCGCCGGGACTGGCCGTCGTGTTGGTCGGTGAGGATCCCGCCTCTCAGGTCTATGTCGGCAGCAAACGCCGCGCCTGTGAGGAAGTTGGGTTTATCTCCCGCTCTTATGATCTGCCGGTCGAGACCGATCAGCAGGCGCTGCTGGATCTGATCGACGAGCTCAATCAGGATCCGACCGTGGATGGCATCCTGGTGCAGCTGCCACTGCCCGCTCATATCGATTCCACCCTGGTCATCGAACGTATTCAGCCCGACAAAGATGTCGACGGCTTCCACCCCTATAACGTCGGCCGCCTGGCGCAACGCATTCCGGCGCTGCGTCCCTGCACGCCCAAGGGCATCATGACGTTGATCCAGCATACCGGGGTCGATACCTATGGTCTCAACGCCGTCATCGTCGGCGCCTCCAATATCGTGGGGCGCCCCATGACGCTGGAGCTACT
>RRZU010576520.1_pt1 | contig 12010 bp, 5 predicted proteins | sample 2165561 | NCBI WGS metagenome assembly RRZU01 (sample SAMN10456909, study PRJNA506462) | wastewater metagenome | isolation source: wastewater sludge | place: USA: Moscow, Idaho | reverse complement strand
GATCGAGGAACGCAACCGCCTGCTGCTCGAATACTCGCCGGTGGGCATCCTGCACTACACCCTCACGCTGCAGGTGAGCTACTGCAACCAGCAGTTCGCCCGCATCATGGGGGCGCCGTTGAGCTACATGAACGCCCTCGACTGCCGGAAGCTGAAGGACCAGCGGGTCATCCCGGGCATGCGCGCGGCCCTCGCCGGCGAGCTCGCCCAGTACGAGGGGCCATATCGCACCACCTACTCGGGCCGGGAGCTGGCGATCGCCATGACCTGCGCCCCGCTGCGCGACACCGCCGGCGAGATCGTCGGCGGCATCGCCATCCTGCAGGACATCACCGAACGGGTGCGCAAGGACGAAGAGCTGGCGCGCTACCAGGACAGTCTCGAGGCGCTCGTCTCCGCCCGCACCGCCGACCTCGAAACCGCCCGCGCCGAGGCCGTGCGGCTGGCCCGCGTGAAAAGTGAATTCCTCGCCAACATGAGCCATGAAATCCGCACCCCCCTCAACGGCGTGCTCGGGCTCGCGCGGATGGGCTTTCGCGACAACGCCGGGCGCGACGCCACGCAGGCCGTCTTCGCCCGCATCCTGGCCTCGGGGCGGCTCCTGCTGGGCATCATCAACGACATCCTCGACTACTCGAAGATCGAAGCCGGCAAGCTGCGCATCGAGGCCATCCCGATCGAGCCGGCCCGGGTCACCGGCGACGCCCTGCTGCTGATGGAAGAAGCCGCCTCCAGCAAGGGCCTGTGCCTGCAGCTCCGCCAGCGCTCGCCGCTGCCCGCGGTGTGCCTGTCCGACCCGCTGCGGATCGCCCAGATCCTGGTCAACCTGCTTTCGAACGCGGTCAAGTTCACCGAACGGGGCGGCATCACGCTGGAGGTCGGCCGGGAGGGCGAGAGCCTGGTGTTCAGCGTCATCGACACCGGCATCGGCATGACGACCGAGCAGCTCGCCACCGTCTTTGCCCCCTTCGAGCAGGCCGACAACTCCACCACCCGGCGCTTCGGCGGCACCGGGCTGGGCCTCGCGATCACCCGCCGCATCGTCGAGCTGATGGGCGGCACCCTCAGCGCCGAGAGCCAGGCCGGCGCAGGCAGCCGTTTCGAGGTCCGGCTGCCCTGCATCGAAGTGGCGGCCGCCCAGCCCGCCGCCCCCGCCCTGGCAGCGCCCGGGCCGGGGCCCCGGCTGGCCGGGCTGCGCATCCTGGCCGCCGAGGACAACGAGGTGAATCAGCTCGTGCTCGAAGACAACCTGGTGAGCGAAGGCGCCGAGGTCACCCTCGCCATCAATGGCCAGGAGGCCGTCGACCACGTCAGGCAGCGCGGCGCCGACGGCTTCGACGTGGTGCTGATGGACGTGCAGATGCCGGTCATGGACGGCTACGAAGCCACCCGGCAGATCCGCGCCCTGGCCCCCGGCCTCCCCGTCATCGGCCAGACCGCCCACGCCCTCGATGAAGAACGCGCCACCTGCCTGGCCGCCGGCATGGTCGACCACCTGGCCAAGCCCCTCGACCCCGACCAGCTCATCGCCAGCATCCTCCGCCACGCCCGCCCCCGCCCCACCGCATGATGCGGCAGGGGCGCGCGGCGCGCCTCAGTGGCTCATCTCAGCGCCCGCCCACCTGCGCACCCGAGAACAGCTGGGCGTGCTCGCGGGGCAGGCAGCGCCAGTACTGGGGCGCCGCCATCAAGCGGGCGCCCAGCCGGGCCGCGGCATGCCACGGCCAGCGCGGGTCGTAGAGCATGCAGCGGGCGACGCCCACCAGATCGGCCTGGCCCCTGGCGACGATCTCCTCGGCCTGCTCCGGCTCGGTGATCAGGCCCACCGCGATGGTCGGCATACCGGTCTCCTGACGGATGCGCACCGCAAACGGCAGCTGGTAGCCCGGCCCCGGCACCAGCTTCTGCTGGGGCGACAGGCCGCCGGTGGAGACATGCATGAACGCGCAGCCGCGGGCCTTCAGCGCCTGGGCCAGCACCACGCTCTGCTCCAGGTCCCAGCCGCCCTCAACCCAGTCGGTGGCCGAGATGCGCATCCCCACCGGCTTGCCCGCCGGAAAGGCCGCCCGCACCGCGTCGAACACCTCCAGCGGAAAGCGCATGCGGTTCTCGAGGCTGCCGCCGTAGGCATCGTCGCGCTGGTTGGAGAGCGGCGACAGGAACTGGTGCAGCAGATAGCCGTGGGCCCCGTGCAGCTCGATGCAGTCGATCCCGATCCGCGCCGCCCGCCGCGCCGCCGCCGCAAAGGCCTCGCGGATGCGCACCAGGCCATCGGCATCGATGGCCCGCGGAGCCGGTTCGTGGGGCAGATGGGGCAGCGCCGACGGCCCCTGCGTCGGCCAGCCACCCGCCTCCGGCGCCAGCAGCTGCCCGCCCTGCCAGGGCAGCGCGCTGGAGGCCTTGCGGCCGGCGTGGCCGAGCTGGATCGCCAGCGGCATGTCCGAATACTTGCGGACGCCCTCGACCACCCGGCCGAGGGCCGCCTCGTTGGCATCCGACCACAGGCCGAGGCAGGCCGGCGTGATGCGCCCCTCCGGCTCGACGCCGGTGGCCTCGATGACCAGGAGCCCGGCGCCGGAGAGCGCCAGGTTGCCCAGGTGGATCAGGTGCCAGTCCTGGGCGTTGCCGTCCACCGCCGAGTACTGGCACATGGGCGCGATGACGATGCGGTTGGGGAGGCTGAGGCCGTCGAGGGCGAAGGGCGTGAACAAGGCCGACATGGAAGAACTCCTGGTTACGGGCAAGGACGTGGGTGTCGTGGCCAGAATAATCCCAGAAAGCGCGCCGCCGGGCCACCTGGCGACGGCGCCGCTCACACCCCGGTGGCCCCGCCGGCTTCACGCAGGTGCCGCCCCGCGGCAGCCGCCCCACCCCCCGATTCACGGTGGGCGCCACGCCGGCACTAAAGTCTGCGCGGCCCGCTGCCGCTATGCCTCGCATCCGTACACACGCCTACCCGGCGGGCGCGAATGGCAAACCACCGCCAGACACCTCCCAGCCCAACCAGCCCCTGCCATGCCTCGCAGCCATCTGCCCCCCACTCCCTGCGGAACGCCCGTCGTCGCCCAGCCCAGCCCGGCCGCCGAGGGCCGCAGGATATGTTTCAAGGCCGCCGCGGCCAGGCGGGTGACGCCATGAACTGGAAAGCCTCCTCCCTGCGCCGACGCCTGCTGCTGATGCTGGCCGGCATGGCCTTCGCGGTGCTCGCGCTGGCCCTGCTCATCTTCACCGTCGCCGGCACCCTGCGCCAGCAGGGCTCGATGATGTCCCAGCTGCGCAGCCTGGCCCACGTGGTGGCCGCCAACGCCGAGGCGGCCGTGGTGTTCGGCGACGAGCAGGCCGCGGCGGTCAACCTGGCCAGCCTGCGCGAGCAACCCGAGGTGGTGGCGGCCCGCATCGTCCTGCCCGACGGGCGCCTGCTGGCCGCCTACCCCGCCGGCGTCGCCCCCGACGTCTTCGCGCAGCTCACGCCAAACGGCTTCGAACGCGGCCTGCCCTTGTCGACCCGCCCGCTGCGCTTCGACTACGTGCTGCGGCCCACCGCCGCCGGCATCGACGGTGCCGAGACCCTGGGGACCCTGTCGATGGTGGTCGACCCGTCCGAGATGTGGCGCCAGATCCGCCGGGACAGCCTCACCACGGCCGGGCTGGGCGTCCTGGTGCTGCTGCTGGCGGTGCTGGCCGCCCAGCGCCTGCAGCACCGCATCAGCGAGCCGGTGCTGCGCCTCGCCGCGGCCGCCCGCGAGGTGGCCCAAAGCCAGCGTTACGACCAGCACATCCCGCCCAGCGGCGAAGACGAGATCGGCAGGCTGGTGGACAGCTTCAATGACATGCTGGGCGAACTGCGGGCCCGCGACGCAAGCCTGCGCGAGCACCAGGAGCACCTGGAAGAGCTCGTCGAAGGGCGCACCGCCGAGCTGCGCGCCGCCAAGGAACAGGCCGAAGCCGCCAGCCAGGCCAAGAGCGAGTTCCTCGCCACCATGAGCCACGAGATCCGCACCCCGATGAACGGCGTGCTCGGCATGACCGAGCTGCTGCTGGGCTCCCGGCTCGACCCCACCCAGCAGCGCTACGCCGAGCTGGTCCAGCAGTCGGGGCGCCACCTGCTGGGCATCATCAACGACATCCTCGATTTCTCGAAGATCGAGTCGGGCTACATCGAGCTCGAAGCCACCGACTTCGACCTGGTCGAGCTCGTCGAGGACAGCGTGGAGATGTTCGCCCAGCCGGCCGCCGAAAAAGGCCTCGAGCTGGCCAGCCAGCTCACCCCGCCCAACGTCGCCCTGCGCATGCGTGGCGACGCCTTCCGGCTGCGCCAGGTGCTGGCCAACCTGCTCAACAACGCCATCAAGTTCACCCGCCAGGGCGAGGTCGTGGTGCGCGCCCAGGTCGTGCCGGAGGGCGAGCACATGCAGGTGCGCCTGAGCGTCGAGGACACCGGCGTCGGCATCTCCGCCGCCGCCCGCGAGAAGATCTTCGAGCACTTCTCCCAGGCCGACGGCACCACCACCCGCGAGTTCGGCGGCACCGGGCTGGGGCTGGCGATCAGCCGGCGGCTGATCGAGCTGATGGGTGGCCGCATCGGCGTCGACAGCGAGGTGGGCAAGGGCTCCCGCTTCCACATCGAGCTGCGCCTGCCCCGGGCGGCCAGCCCTGCAGAGGCACCCGAATCCGCCACCACCCGGCTCGAAGGCGCGCGGGTGCTGGTGGTGGACGACAACCTCACCAACCTCGACATCCTGCGCCTGCAGCTGGGCGGCTGGGGCATGCAGGTGCACTGCGCCGAGAGCGGCGCCCAGGCCCTCGAAGCCCTCCACGAAGCGGCCGGGCTCGGCCAGCCCTTCGATCTCGCCATCCTCGACATGCACATGCCCGGGATGGACGGCCTGCAGCTCGCCCAGGCCATCCACGCCGAGCCGGCCCTCGCCCCGACCCGGCTGATCATGCTCACCTCGACCTTCATCGCCGGCAACGCCCGCGAGCGCGAGGAGGCCGGCATCCTGCGCTGCGTGAGCAAGCCCGTACGCCAGGCCGAACTCCGCCACGTCGTCGGCTGGGCCCTGGGCGCCGGCAGCGCGGCGGCCGCGCCCCCCGCCGCGCCCACGGCCAGGCTCGCCCCCGGCGGCCTGCTCCACGGCCATGTGCTGCTGGCCGAGGACAACCCGGTCAACCAGGAGCTCGCCCGCGCGATGCTGCAGAAGCTGGGCCTCACGGTGGCCATCGCCCAGCACGGCGAGGAAGCCCTCGCGCTGGCCGCCGCGCAAGCCTTCGACGCCATCCTGATGGACTGCCAGATGCCGGTGATGGACGGCTACCAGGCCACCGCGCTGCTGCGCGCCCGGGAGGGTCAGGGCGGCCACCACCTGCCGGTGATCGCCCTCACCGCCAACGCCATGGAGGGCGACCGCAACCAGTGCCTCGCCGCCGGCATGGACGACTACCTCGCCAAGCCCTACACCACCGCCCAGCTCGAGGCCACCCTGCAGCGCTGGCTGCCAACCCGGCCGGCCCCCGCGGCAGATGCCGCCGCCCCGCCGCCCACCAGCACCAACGCCCCTAAGGGCGCCACGGCCATCGACCGCAAGGTGCTCGAACCCTACCGCGAACTCGACCCCGACGGCGGCTGGGGCCTCGCCCGGAGGCTGCTGGCGGTGTATCTCGAGAGCTCGACCGCGCTCATCCACAAGCTCGAAACCGCCATCCCCGCCGGGGATGCCAGCGCCGCCCGCGAAGCGGCCCACGCCCTCAAGTCCAGCAGTGCCAACATCGGCGGCCTGGCGGCAGCCGAACATTTCCGCGGGCTCGAAGCCCTCGCCAAGGCCGGCCAGCTGGATCAAGCCGCCCTCTCCATCGGCGAGGCCCGGGCCGCCTACGCCGCGCTCGTCGCCGACGTCCACGCCCTGCTCGACGAAACCGCCTGAACCCCGCCCCGCCATGCCCCACCACGCCACCCCGCGCCCGTCGATGGGCAAAGCCGCTGCCCTCCTGGCCCTCACCGCGCTCATCGCGCAGCCCGCCCTGGCCGAGCCGCTCCGGATCAGCGGCACCGGCTCGTCGGCGCCCCTCGTGACGGCGCTGTTCGAAGAATTCCGCAAACAACACCCCGACGCCGAGCTGCTGCAGCCCACCCCGCCGCTGGGCTCCAGCGGCGCCCTCAAGGCCCTGGCCGGCGGGCGCATCGACCTGGCGCTGCCGGGCCGGGCCCTCAAGCCCGACGAGGCCGCCCGGATCGGGCGACATTTCGTGCTGGCAACGACGCCGCTGGTCCTCGCCTCGGCGGGCGGCCAGAAGAAGAACGGCTTCACGCTGGATGAGCTGGCCGCCGTGTATGAAGGGCGGCAGACCCGCTGGGACAACGACCAGCCGATCCGGCTCGTGCTGCGCGCCAGCTTCGAGAGCGACACCCAAACCCTGAAATCCATGTCGCCGATGATGGCGAAGGCCGTCGACACCGCCGCCCGGCGCCCCGGCATGGCCCTGGGCCAGGACGACCTGGAAACCCTCACCCTGCTCACCCACAGCCCCGGCTCCCTCGGGCCCACCACCCTGGGGCTGCTGCGCGCCAGCGGCGCCAGGCTCACCGTGTTCGAGATCAACGGCGTAGCACCGAGCCTGGCCACGCTCAAGGAGGGCCGCTACCCCTGGAGCAAGGAGATCAGCGTCGCCCTGCCGCGCCAGCCGAGCCCGCTCGCCGACAAGTTCGCCGCCTTCCTGCAGAGCGACAAGGCCCACGCGGTGCTGCAGCGCAGCGCATATCTCCCGGCCGGGCGATGAACGAGTTCGTCCACCGCCGCGTCTCGCGCCTGGTCACGCGCCTGGCCGGCGTGCTGGCCCTGCTCCTGCTGGCCGGGCCGCTGTCCTTCTACGGCTGGTATGTGCATTCCGAATCGGCCCGCCAGATCGACGCAGACCTGCGCGACCGGGCCCGCCTCATCGAACAATTCATCCAGATTCAACCCGACTTCTGGGAAGACAACTCCAGCCGCCTCAACGTGCAGCTGGAGCCGATGATATTGTCGAATGAATATTTCCGGCTCACCGGCACGGGCGGGCAGCCCCTCCTCGAGGGCGGCCCGCCACCCGCCTGGTATGTGCAGCTGCACAGCACGCCGGTGCACGCCTTCGGCCAGCCGGTGGGCGAGATCACCATCGGCATCGATCACCGCCAGGAGCTGGCCCCCGGCTTGCTGATCCTGCTCACCAGCAGCGCCATCGCCTGGGCGATCTGGGGGCCGGGGCGGCGCATCCCGCTGGACGCCCTGCGCAACGCCGAGGCCCGCCTGCGCGAGCACCAGCGCCACCTTGAAGAAACCGTCCGCACCCGCACCGCCGAGCTGCACGCCGCCAAGGACCAAGCCGAGGCCGCCAACCAGGCCAAGAGCGAATTCCTCGCCACCATGAGCCACGAGATCCGCACCCCGATGAACGGTGTGCTGGGCATGACCGAGCTGCTCCTCGCGACCCGCCTCGACCCCACCCAGGAGCGCTATGCCCGCGTGGTCCAGCAGTCGGGCCACCACCTGCTGGGCATCATCAACGACATCCTCGATTTCTCGAAGATCGAGTCCGGCCACATGCACCTCGAAGCCATCGACTTCGACCTGGGCGAGCTCGTCGAGGACAGCGTGGCCATGTTCGCCGAGCCCGCCGCCCGGAAGGGCCTCGAACTGGCAAGCCAGCTGAGCCCGCCAGACCAGGCCCTGCAGGCCCACGGCGACCCCTTCCGGCTGCGCCAGGTGCTGGCCAACCTGCTCAGCAACGCCATCAAGTTCACCCATCAGGGCGAGGTGGTGGTGCACGCCGAAGTCGGCGCCGACGGCACCCTCGAACTGAGCGTGAAAGACACCGGCGTCGGCATCAGCCCCGAGGCGCAGCACAAGATCTTCGAGCACTTCTCCCAGGCCGACGGCTCCACCACCCGCGAGTTCGGCGGCACCGGCCTCGGGCTGGCGATCAGCAAACGCCTGGTCGAGCTGATGAGTGGCCGCCTCAGCGTCGACAGCGAAGCGGGCCAGGGCGCCTGCTTCCGCATCACGCTCCCCCTCGCCCGCCCGCAGGTTGCCACTCCGCCGCCCGCCGCACCGGCGCAGCTCGTGGGGCGGTGGGTGCTGGTGGTGGACGACAACCCGAGCACCCGGGGCATCCTGCACGCTCAGTTGGCCGCCTGGGGCGCACAGGTGCACTGCGCCGCCAGCGCCGCGGAAGCCCTGGCCACGCTGCGCACCGCCGCGGCGGGTGGGAGCCCGGTCGCGCTGGCCCTCATCGACCGGCACCTGCCCGGGATGGACGGCATGCAGCTCGCCGCCGCCATCCACGCCGACCCAGCCCTCGCCCAGACCCGGAGCGTGCTGCTGAGCTCCACCCTCGACACCGACGACACCGACCAACACGCCCGGGCCGGCATCGTCCAGCGGGTCAACAAACCAGTGCGTCGGGCCGAGCTCCAGGCGGCCGTGGGCCGGGCACTCGGCGGCGCGGCACCGGCCAGCGCCCCCGCGCCGGGCGGCACCGGCACTCCGCCCCGCCCCCGGCTACAGGGCCACGTGCTGCTGGCCGAAGACAATCTGGTCAACCAGGAGCTGGCCGCCGCCATGCTCAAAAAACTCGGCCTCCAGGTCACGATCGCCTGCAACGGCGTCGAGGCGCTGGCCCGGCTCGACGCCCGGGCCTTCGACCTCGTGCTGATGGACTGCCAGATGCCGGTGATGAACGGCTACGAAGCCACCGCCGCACTGCGCGCCCGCGAGCCCGCCGGCGGACCTCGGCTGCCGGTGATCGCCCTGACCGCCAACGCGCTGGAAGGCGACCGTGACCAGTGCCTCGCCGCGGGCATGGACGACTACCTCGCCAAGCCCTACACCAAGGCCCGGCTCGCGGAGGCCCTGCGCCGCTGGCTCCCCGCAAATGCCGCCGCAGCCCTGCCGGAGGCCATCGACCCCCAGGTGCTCGCCGCCTACCGGGAGCTCGACCCGACCGGCGAGAGGGGCTTCGTCCAGCGCCTGCTGCGCAGCTACCTGCAGGCCTCCGGGCCGCTCATCGACAGCCTCGGGCAGGCGGTGGCCACCGGCGATGCCGACAGCCTCGCCGCCGCCGCCCACACCCTCGGCTCGAGCAGCGCCAACATCGGCGCCAACCGGCTGGCCGAGCAGGTCGAAACCCTCGCCAGCCTGGGCAAGGCCGGCCGCCACGAGGCCGCCCACCGCCTCTTCGGCGAGGCCCAGGGCGAGCACCAGCGGGTCCTGGCCGAAATCGAGACGCTGCTCGCCGACTTCGCCTGACCCACGCCCCCTCGGGCCAGGTCAAAAAAATCCGGCCGGCCGACTGAATTTTCAAGAAATAAAACCGATATAAATAAAAAGAGAGCCGCCAGGCGTCGCGGCCCACCCCATCACCGCAGGGCCGACCGCTCCTGAGGTAAACCCATGACGACCTCGTCCCCCGAACCTGACCAGCCCCACCGCATGCCGATAGAACAACTGCGCTTCAGCGGCCAGTTGCCGAGCCCCAAGGGCGTGGCACTGGCGATCATGGAAATCTGCCGCCGGGACGATGCCCGCATCGACGAGATCGCCCGCGTCGTACAGACCGATCCGGCCCTCAGCAGCCGCCTCCTGCAGCTCGCCAACACCGCAGCGGCCAACACCACCGGGCGCCCCTTCGTGGCCGTCTCCGAGGCAGTGATGCGCCTCGGAATGAGCACCGTGCGTCAGCTCGCGGTGGGGTTTTCGCTGGTGGACCAATACCAGAGCGGCCCCTGCGAAGCATTCGACTACGCCCACTTCTGGTCCCACGCCCTGCTGATGGCGGTGGCCTGCCAGGCCCTGGCGAGCCAGAGCCGCATCGGCTCCCCGGACGAGCTTTTTGCCTGCGGCCTGATGGCGCGCATCGGCTGCCTCGCGCTGGCGACGGTGCACCCCGTCGACTACGGCTGCCTGCTCGAGGAGTGCGAGGACGACAGCCAGCTCGCAGCACTCGAGCAGGCCCGCCTGCAGACCGACCACAACGCCTTCACCGCCGCCATTCTCGCCGACAGCGGCATCCCGAAAGCCCTCGCCGAGCCCGTCTGCCACCACGAGGCCCCCGACCAGGCCGGCTTCGCCGAAGGCTCGCGGCCCTACCAGCTGGTCCGCCTGTTCCACCACGCCCGGCGCATTGCCGACATGGGGCTGGCCCCCGAGGACAAACGCGGCGGGCTCATCGCCGAACTCTTCCTGCTGGGCGGCCGCCTCGGCCTGGACGGCACCGAAGTCGGCGAGCTCGTCGACCGCATCCTGGCCCGCTGGCGCGAGTGGAGCGAGCTCCTCAAGGTACCCGCCCGCCGCCTGCCCCCCTTCACCACCATGGCGGAAGCCCCGGCCCCCAAGGCCGCCGAGCTCAAGACCATGGCGATGCGGGTGCTGCTGGTGGAGGACGAGCCCACCTCCCGGGTCATCCTCGAAGCCCAGCTGCGCAGCCTCGCCGGGCCCGACGTGTATTGCGCCGCCAACGGCGAGGAGGCCCTGGCGCTGGCGCTCAAGGTGATGCCCCACATCGTCGTCACCGACTGGATGATGCCGGTGATGAACGGCCTGGAGTTCTGCCGGGCCCTGCGCGCCACCGAATGGGGCCAGTCGATGTACGTGATCATGCTCACCGGCATGGACGCCGAGGACGAGATCGTCGAAGCCTTCGAGGCCGGCGTCGACGACTATGTGACCAAGCCCGTCAAGATGCGCGCCCTGTCGGCGCGTATGCGGGCGGCCCTGCACTACGTGCAGCTCCTCGAGAGCTGGGAACGCGACCGGGCCCAGCTCAAGCAGTTCGCCTCCGAGCTGGCGATCAGCAATCGCAAGCTCGAACACTACGCCCTCACCGACCTGCTCACCGGCCTGCCCAACCGCCGCGCCGGCATGGAGATCCTCGGGCAGGCCTGGAGCGCCACCTCCCGCTCGCGGCAGGGGCTGGCGGTGATGATGATCGACATCGACCGCTTCAAGGCCATCAACGACACCCACGGCCACGCCGTGGGCGACCGGGTGCTGGTCGAGGTCGGCCAGCGGCTGCGCGGCACCGCCCGCAAGGACGACCACGTGATCCGGATGGGCGGCGAGGAATTCCTGGTGATCTGCCAGAACGGCGACCTCCGCGCCGCCCTCCAGGCCGCCGAACGGCTACGCCTGAGCGTGCGGGACGCGCCGATCCGGGTCGGCGAGCGGGTGATCAACACCAGCATCAGCGTCGGCATCTCCAGCCGGGAGCCCTCGACACCCAACGAGGACAACCTCATCGCCACCGCCGACCAGGCCCTCTACGCCGCCAAACGCAGCGGACGGGACCGTTGCTGCGTGATCTCAAACGGGCGGATCCTCGGCGGCACAGGCTGATCCCGCCCCTGCGCCCGATCACACTGTTCGTGCCCACCGCGGCCCTTTACGTGCTTGCCAAGCCAGGGCGCGACAGCCCCCTTCCCCCTCGGTAGGGCCGCCCTCCCGCCGAGCCACACAAAAAAACGCAAAAGGCTATTGCAAACACTGCCGCCCGACGTATAATTCGCGCCCTTCCCGAGGTGTTCCAGACACCACGTGGAAGTTCCGGAACAAAGCGGCAGTAGCTCAGTTGGTAGAGCGCAACCTTGCCAAGGTTGAGGTCGAGAGTTCGAGACTCTTCTGCCGCTCCAACGCCCCTCGGGGTGAGTTTCCGGAAAGTGTAAGTCGCAGCACACACGGACGCGGGGTGGAGCAGTCTGGCAGCTCGTCGGGCTCATAACCCGAAGGTCGCAGGTTCAAATCCTGCCCCCGCAACCAAACAAAAGCTTTAATGCTCAAGCATTTACGTGCTTGGGCCTTTTTGCTTTTCGGGTTCGGGCCGCAGCCTGTGCCCACCCAGTGCCCAAACCGTGCCCGTTCTGTGCGCGGACCACGTCCCGCTCTTTGCAAACCATGGCTGGTTTCGCCTTCCGTCAGCGTGCCGCTTGGGCACAGCCCCCGATACGTGCGTCACACCCGCCCTCAGCCTATCCGTTGGGTCAGGG
>RRZU010144155.1_pt1 | contig 12010 bp, 9 predicted proteins | sample 2165561 | NCBI WGS metagenome assembly RRZU01 (sample SAMN10456909, study PRJNA506462) | wastewater metagenome | isolation source: wastewater sludge | place: USA: Moscow, Idaho | reverse complement strand
CCGTCGCCGACCATTGCCACCACCGCACCTGCCGCCTGCAGCTCGCTAACGCAGGCGTGCTTGCCATCGGGGGTCACCCCGGCATGCACGGTTCTGATCCCAAGGGCTGCCGCCACCCGAGCCGCCACCGCCGGCGCATCGCCAGTCAGCAACACGACCTCCTTGCCGGACGCCCGCAAGCGATCGATCAAGCCACGGGCTTCCGGCCGCAACTCATCGCCGATGCGGAACAACGCCAGCGCCCCGGCCGCATCAGCCAGCAGCACTACCGTATCACCGCTTTCCAGCCAGGCCTCCGCCGCTGGCGGCAACTGTTGCCCTGATTCGGCAAGGGCGTAGGCCGGACGACCGATGCGGTACATCTGGCCGGCAATCTCGCCGGCAATCCCCTGACCCGGCACACTGACCGCTTCACTCACCGGCGGCAGATCCACACCCGCCTGCGCCGTGCGCAACGCCTGCGCCAACGGATGCTCGGACGCCTGCTCCAGCGCTGCCGCCAGCGCCAGGCAACGTTCGCGCGGCACATCGGCGCGCAGGCAGAGCACATCGATCAGCCGCATCTGGCCGCTGGTCAAGGTTCCGGTTTTGTCGAACACGAAGTGAGTGGCCCGCGCCAGGGTCTCAATCGCATGTCCACGCGTCACCAGCAAACCATCGCGCGCCAAAGAACCCGCAGCAACCGTCAGGGCAATCGGCGTCGCCAGCGACAGGGCACAGGGGCAGGTCACCACCAGCACCGACACGGTAATCCACAATGCCTTGGACGGATCCACCAGATACCAGCCGAGCGCCGTACCGGCCGCCACCAGCAGCAGAACCGCAACAAAATAAGCGGCAATGCGGTCAGCCAGCTCGACGATGCGCGGCTTCTCCATCGCCGCGCGTTCCATCAGAGCGATGATGGCAGACAAGCGCGTCGCCTCGCCCACCTGCTCGACGCGCACCACCAGCGGACTCTCGGCATTGATCGTGCCGCCGGTCACGGCATCTCCGGGCTGCTTCGCCACGGGGCGGCTTTCGCCCGTCAGCAGCGACTCATCGGCCGAGCTGCTGCCTTCGACCACCACCCCATCCACCGGAATGATTTCACCGGGACGCACCAGAACGTGATTGCCCACCGCCAGATCCGCCACCAGCACCTGTTCCGTTTCACGCGCCTGCGGGAATTGCGCCAGTTTTTGCGCAAAGGCGGGCAGCAATTTGGTCAGCGCCTCGGTCACGCTCAGGGCTTTCTGGCGTGCCGTCATTTCTAGATAACGCCCGCCAAGCAGGAAAAACACAAACATGGTGACCGAATCGAAATAGACTTCGCCGCCGCCCTGCACGGTTGCCCAGCAACTGGCGACAAAGGCACCGCCCACCCCCAAGGCCACCGGTACATCCATCCCCACCCGCCACAGCTTGAGGTCACGCCAGGCATTGCGGAAAAACGGCGCCGATGAATAGAACACCACCGGCACGGTCAGCACCAGGCTGGCCCAGCGCATCAGGGTTTCAATATCGACGCTCATCTCGCCGTTGGCGATATACACCGGGTAGGCGTACATCATCACCTGCATCATGCCGAAACCGGCCACCCACAGGCGCCACATGGCCTGCCGCCGTTCCTTGCGGGTGATCTCCTCGTTACGCGCCGCATCATAGGGATAGGCCCGGTAACCAATGGCCGCCACCGCCTGCAGAATGGCCGACAGCCTGATCTGCCGCTCATCCCAGCGCACCCGCGCCCGCCGCGTGGTGTAATTGATATCGACCGCCACCACCCCCGGCAACTTGCCGATGTGCTGCTCGTTCAGCCAGATACAGGCCGAGCAGGTGATGCCTTCAAGCAGCAGCGAAGCCTCGCGCTCATGCTCGCCGAGCGCCTTGACAAAGCTCTTCTGGAATTCAGCATGATCGAACAGGGCGACCTGATCGAGGATGGCGGGTAGCGCATCGCGCGGCGACTCCGGCAGGGCATCGCGGCTGCGGTAATAATCCGCCAGACCGTTGTCGACGATCGACTGCGCCACCGCCTGACAGCCCAGGCAACACATCGCCTGCGGCACATCGTTGATGGTGACCGCCAGATCGACATCCGCAGGAATCGGCAAGCCGCAGTGGTAACAGGAAGCGTCGGAAGTAGCGTCAGGCATGCAAATAAAAAAGGCACCGAAGTGCCTTCAGGAATCAGGACAGCGCCCGAGTATAGTTTATTTGGTCCCCATGCGGATGGCACCATCCAGACGGATCACCTCGCCATTCAGGTAAGCGTTCTCCGCAATATGGCGCACCAGCGCGGCATATTCAGCCGGCTTGCCCATGCGCACCGGGAAGGGAACCATCTTGTTGAGCGAATCCTGCACTTCCGGCGGCATGCCCAGCAGCATCGGGGTTTCCATGATACCCGGGGCAATCGTCATGCAGCGGATGCCGCTGCGTGCCAACTCGCGCGCCACCGGCAGGGTCAGGGCAACGATGCCACCCTTCGATGCAGCATAGGCGGCCTGACCCAGTTGCCCTTCATAAGCAGCCACCGACGCAGTATTGATGATGACGCCGCGCTCACCATTGGCATCCGGTTCGTTCTTCTGCATCTCGGCAGCCGCCAGGCGCAGCATATTGAAGGTGCCCACCAGATTGATGTTGATGACCTTGGCGAAGCTATCCAAGCGATGTGGGCCTTCCTTGCCCACCACTTTTTCGGCCGGCGCCACACCGGCGCAATTCACCAGGCCATGAATTCCCCCCAGCGCGCTGATCGCGGTCTGGATCGCCTGCGTCGCCGAGGCCTCGTTGGTCACGTCCGTGGCGACAAACTTTGCCGCGGCACCCAGTTCGGCCGCCATGGCCTCACCGGCGGCCTGATTGACATCGGCCAGCAACACCTTGGCCCCGGCAGCGACCAGGCCGCGCGCCGTTTCCGCGCCCAGGCCGGAACCCCCACCCGTCACCACAAAAACCTTGTCTTTCAACTGCATGCTTATTCTCCTGAGTTGTTTTTTAACGACTTGCACGCCCCACGCCCCAGACGGTAGCGTATGGACACCAGCACAATCTTAACCGCCCCGGCATTTGAAACCAAGACAACGATTGCCCCATCCGCATGCGCGGCGACCGGATACAGAATGTCACACAGCTGCGGCGACCAAGATACCGCGCAGGTGGCGCAGTCCCTTATAATTACGGCCCGCTGCATGCCGATTTCGATCGCCGCAGCCAGTTTTCAGCCCTTCCAACCTGTCTGCCAAGGAATTTTCGTGGAAAAGGATCTGCGCGACGCCGCGCTTGAATATCACCGCTTGCCCAACCCCGGCAAAATTGCCGTACAACCGACCAAAGGCCTCACCAACCAGCGTGATCTGGCTCTCGCTTACTCGCCCGGCGTTGCCGCCCCCTGCGAAGCGATCGTCGCCAATCCGGCCTGCGCTGCCGATTACACCTCGCGTGGCAATCTGGTCGGCGTCATCACCAACGGCACCGCTGTGCTCGGCCTCGGCAACATCGGCCCGCTCGCCTCGAAGCCGGTCATGGAAGGCAAGGGCTGCCTGTTCAAGAAATTCGCCGGGATCGACGTGTTCGACATCGAACTCGCCGAAAACGACCCGGACAAGCTGATCGACATGATCGCCGCGCTCGAACCGACACTCGGCGGCATCAATCTGGAAGACATCAAGGCGCCGGAATGCTTCTACATCGAGCAGAAGCTGAAGGAGCGGATGAACATCCCCGTCTTCCACGACGACCAGCACGGCACCGCCATCATTTCCGCCGCCGCCATGCTCAATGGCCTGAAAGTCGTCGGCAAGAAAATCGACGAAATCAAGGTCGTCTGCTCCGGCGCCGGCGCCGCCGCCATTTCCTGCCTCAACCTGTGGTGCGATTTCGGCGTCAAGCGCGAAAACATCACCGTCTGCGATTCCAAGGGCGTCATTTACGTCGGCCGTCCGGGCGGCATGGACGAAACCAAGGCCCGTTACGCCCAGGACACCGACAAGCGCACCCTGGCCGATGCCATGGTCGGCGCCGACGTGTTCCTTGGCCTGTCCACCGCCGGAGTCGTCAGCCAGGCCATGGTCAAGACCATGGCCGCCAAGCCGATGATCTTCGCGCTGGCCAACCCGACCCCGGAAATCATGCCGGAACTGGTCAAGGAAGTCTGCCCGGACGCCATCATCGCCACCGGCCGTTCCGACTACGTGAACCAGGTCAACAACGTGCTCTGTTTCCCCTTCATCTTCCGTGGCGCCCTCGATGTCGGCGCCACCCGCATCACGGAAGAAATGAAGCGCGCTTCCGTACGTGCCATCGCCGAAATGGCCGAAGTCGAAGTCACCGACGAAGTCGCCATGGCCTACCCTGGCCAGACCCTCTCCTTCGGCCCGGAATACCTGATTCCGAAACCCTTCGACCCGCGCCTGATCGTCAAGATCGCCCCCGCCGTCGCCCAGGCAGCCATGGATTCTGGCGTCGCTACCCGCCCCATCACCGACTGGGTGGCCTATCGCGCCAAACTGTCCGAATTCGTCTATCACACCGGCGTCGGCATGCGCGCCATCTTCCAGGCGGCCCGGCAAGCACAGGGCAAACGCATCATCTACACCGAAGGGGAAGAAGAACGCGTCCTGCGCGGCATCCAGGTGGTGATTGAAGAAAAATTCGCCCGCCCCATCCTGATCGGCCGCCGCGACATCATCGAGCGTCGCCTGCAGAAAGCCGGCCTGCGCATCCGCCCGGACATCGATTTCGACATCGTCAACCCGGAAAGCGACGAACGCTACCGCGAATGCTGGACGGCCTACCACAAACTCATGGTGCGCCGTGGCATCACCCCGGCGCTGGCCAAGGAAGCCCTGCGTCGCAAGCCGACGGTGATCGGTGCCATGCTGCTCAAACTAGGTTACGCCGACGGCATGATCTGCGGCATGACCGGCCAGTACAGTCACCACCTCGGCGTCGTCAGCCAGGTGATCGGCAAGCGTCCCGGCGTCAACACCATTGCCGCGATGAACTACCTGATGCTGCCCGGCCGCTCCCTGTTCCTCTGCGACACCCATGTCAATGAAAACCCGAGCGCCCAGGAAATTGCCGAAATGACCCTGATGGCCGCAGAGCAGGTCAAACGCTTCGGCAGCCAGCCCAAAATCGCCCTGCTCTCGCATTCCAACTTCGGCTCTGCCAGCTCGGAATCGGCACGCAAGATGAGCATGGCCGCTGGCCTCATTTCCGCCATGTCGGCCGGCGAACTCGAGGTCGATGGCGAAATGCACGGCGATTCGGCGCTCAACGAAGCCATCCGCCGCCAGGCCAATCCCGATTGCGCACTCAAGGGTGAAGCCAACCTGCTGGTCATGCCCAACATCGACGCCGCCAACATCTCCTACAACCTGCTGAAGATGACCAGCGGCGAAGGCGTCACCATCGGCCCCATCCTGCTCGGCATGGCGCGCCCGGTGCACGTCCTGACCTCCACCGCCACCGTCCGCCGCCTGATCAACATGACGGCACTGGCCGTCGTGGAATCGATGGAACGCTGAACAGCGCACAGCAGCAACGGAGCACAAAAAAACCGCCGGCCACGGCGGTTTTTTTACGTCCCGGCGTAGCGCGCCGGTAAAACTGAAATCAAGCGCTGAGTGCCGCCAGCAATTTTTCATGCACCCCGCCAAAACCGCCGTTGCTCATCACCAGCACATGGTCGCCGGGACGGGCCTGGGCAGCAATGGCGGCAACCAGTGCGGCCAGATCGGCATGCACCTGCGCCTTGGCGCCGAGGGGGGCCAGGGTGGCCGCAGCATCCCAGTCGAGGCCGCCGCTGTAGCAGAAGGCCAGATCGGCGTCGGCCAGGCTGGCCGGCAGTTGCGCCTTCATCGTGCCCAGCTTCATGGTGTTGGAGCGTGGCTCGAACACGGCCAGGATACGCGCGCTGCCCACCTTGCGCCGCAGCCCGGCCAGGGTGGTGGCGAGCGCCGTCGGGTGATGCGCGAAATCATCGTACACCGTCACGCCACCAGCTTCGCCGCGCGTTTCCAGGCGTCGTTTGACGTTGGCGAAACGCGACAGTGCCGCCAGGCCATGCGTAAAACCGACCCCGACGTGGCGGGCCGCCAGCAGTGCTGCACAGGCATTGGCTCGGTTATGTTCGCCAGTGAGCGCCCACTGACTGCGGCCAATTTCGCCTTCAGGCCCATGCAGGATCAGCTCACCACTGGCATCATCACCACTCACACGGTAGCCACCAGGGTGGTTGAAACGCTCCACCGGTGTCCAGCAGGCCCGCGCCAGCACCCGTTCCAGCGCCGCCTCGTTGCCGTTGCTGACGATCAGACCGCTGGCCGGCAAAGTCCGCACAAGATGGTGGAACTGCGTTTCGATGGCCGCCAGGTCGGCAAAGATGTCGGCGTGGTCGAACTCCAGATTGTTCAGCACCAGCGTGCGTGGATGGTAGTGGATGAATTTGGAGCGCTTGTCACAGAAGGCCGTGTCGTATTCGTCAGCTTCGATGACGAAGAACGGGGTGTCGCCCAGACGCGCCGAGACGCCAAAGTTTTTCGGCACGCCGCCGATGAGGAAACCGGGCGCCATGCCGGCCTCTTCGAGTATCCAGGCGAGCATGGCGCTGGTGGTGGTCTTGCCGTGCGTGCCGGCAACCCCCAGCACCCAGCGCCCGCGCAGGACGTTCTCGGCCAGCCACTGCGGCCCGGACACATAGGGCAGCCCCTGATCCAGAATCGCCTCCAGCAACGGATTGCCGCGCGAAATGGCATTGCCGATCACGAACACATCCGGCTGCACTGCGGTTTGCCCAGCGTCGTAGCCTTGCGTCAGAGCAATGCCCGCCTGCTGCAGCTGCTCGCTCATCGGCGGATAGACATTGGCATCGCAACCGCTGACGCGGTGCCCTGCTGCCACGGCCAGTTGTGCCAGGCCGCCCATGAAAGTGCCGCAGATGCCGAGGATGTGAATGTGCATGACGTTGGCTGTGGTTAGAATGGGCGGCATTCTACCTGAGCTCCCCGCATCTTCCGCCATGGCCCGCCACGACAGCCCCCGCAAACCGTCCCTTGCCCCTGGCAGCACACGCACCGGCATTGCTGCCGCTGCCGCACGCCTGATGGCCGAAGACGGCATCACCGATTACCAGCAGGCAAAGAAGAAGGCATTACGCCAGCTGGGTCTGCCGGAACACACGGCCCTGCCCGACAACAGCGAGATCGACGACGAACTGCGCGCTTACCGCGCCCTCTACCAGGCGGCGGAGCATCCGGCCATCCTCGCCGCGATGCGCCGCTCCGCCCTGCAGCTGATGGAATTCCTCGCCGCCTTCAGGCCCTATCTGACGGGCTCGGTGCTCGATGGCACGGCGGGCGAATACAGCCAGATCGATCTGCTGCTGTTTGCCGACAGCGCCAAGGAAGTGGAAATCTTTCTCCTCAACCACGGCATCGACGTTCAGCACGCCAACCCGCGTCATGACAAGGTCGAAGCGGTATTGCAGATCGCCACCGACAGCGCCGATGCCAACCTGGTCATACTCGCCCCGCAGCTGGAACGCGTCAGCTTCAAGCAACGCGACGGCCGCCCGCGCGCGCGCATTCGCAGCGACGAACTGCGTGCCCTGCTGCACACCACAGCAGCGGCGCACTCCGCCGCGCAAGACCCCTGATACACTTGCCCCCGGCCCAGACATCCCGATAAAACAGAGTTCGCCATGAAGATCCTGATCGTCGAAGACAACGCCTCGATGCGCTCACTGCTCTCCACGCTGTTCAAGAGTCAGGGCCATACCGTTGTCGGTGAACTGGACAACGGCAACAGCGTGCTCGATGACATCCACCGCCTGCGGCCACAGGTAGTCTGCCTGGACTACCACCTGCCGGGAAAGAACGGTCTGGCGCTGCTCAAGGCAATAAGCACTGACTATCCGGATATCGACGTCGTCTTCATGACCGGGTCCGAGGACAGCGAGATCGAAAAACAGGCCGCCGATGCCGGTGCCGCGGGGTTCCTGCGCAAGCCTTTCGGACAGAAGCAGATCATCGATGAATTGCAACAGATCAGCGCCCTGCGCCAGCAAGCCATGGCGACCGAAAGCACTGCCGGCAACGCGGCCGCCACAGCAGCCGCAACGGCAAAGCAAGTACCCGCCGCCAGCCGCGGCCGCAAAGCCTCCCGTACCGCCGTACTGGTAGACGACAATAGCTCGATCCGCCTGCTGCTCAAGGGTATTCTGGTCGACTATGGTCTCGATGTCGTCGGCCAGGCCGCCAACGGCGAAGAGGCCATTCACGCCGCCGAAGTGCATCAGCCGACCGTCCTTTTCCTCGACGTGAACATGCCCATCCTCTCCGGCCTGGAAGCGCTGCCGCGGATTCGTGCCGCCAGCCCACGGACAGCAGTCGTCATGGTCACCGGCAACGCCACGCGCGAACTGGTGCAGCAGGCGGCCGGCCTGGGCGCCTGTGGCTATGTCGTCAAGCCGGTGCGACCGGCGTATGTGCAGAACTTCCTGAACAAGCTTTTCAAGCGCTGAGTCCGCACCACCATGAGCCTGCTGATCGACTATCCCTTCCCCAGCGCCACGGCCTGGGTCGACCATTTTGCCGGTATCGAACTCCCCATCCTGCGCCTGACCGCCAACCGCCTGGCGGAATTGCGCGATACCGCCAACAACATCAATACCCGCGCCCTGGCACAGATCGTGGTGCACGACCCGCTAATGACGTTGCGCCTGTTCCGCACCATGAAAGCCAACCGCTCGGCACGGCAAGTCGTGGACATCACCACCGTCGAGCGCATCCTGGTGATGATAGGCACCGAGCGTTTTTTCAGCAGTTGCCAGGATCTGCCCATCATCGAGCACCAATTGAAGGCCCATCCGAAAGCCATGCTCGGTTTGCTCAAAAGCGTCGCCCGCAGCCGTCAGGCCAGCATCTGGGCACGCGACTGGGCCTTGCTGCGCCAGAACAAGAGCTACGAGGAAATCGCCCTCGCCGCCCTGCTGCACGAATTTGTCGAAATCCTGATGTACTGCTTCGCGCCCAATCTGGCCATCCAGGCCCGCGAACGGTTGCAGGCGCAGCCGGGATTACGCAGCCGGGCGGTACAGGAAAGTGTTTTTGGCGCTCCGCTCGCCGACATCATGAGTGGCCTGGTCGAACGCTGGGGACTGCCGGAACTGCTGCTGACGCTACTCGACCCGAAAGATGCCGAAATCACCAACGCGCGCTACGTCAACCTGGCGCTGAATCTTGCCCGGCACACCGCCAGTGGCTGGAACGACCCTGCCCTGCCGGACGATCTGCACGCCATCCAGGAACTGCTTTTCCTCGGCCGCAGCCACCTGCTGGAGCGCCTGGGCGCGCCGGAAGAGATGGTGCAGGCAGCCCGCCAGGCTGAAATTGAAACGCCCTGAAATCCATCGTTCGCACCACCCACACGTCGTTACCATGCACGCACTCCCCCATCTTTCCCCGCTCGACTGGCTGGCGCTGGTGACTTTCTTTGCCTGCTGGGGCGGTTATGCCTGGTTTTCCGAACACAGCCGTGGCGGCGCCCATGGCCTCAACAGCACCACCCAGCACTACCGCCTGCTCTGGGCCTATCGTCTGCTGGAGCGTGACATCCGCGTGGCCGATTCCACCCTGATCGGGAATCTGGTCACCAGCGTCTCCTTTTACGCCAACACCACCATCTACATCATCGCCGGCCTGATCGCCGCACTCGGCGCCGCCGATCAGTTGCTCGGCCTGGCCGCCGACCTGCCCTTTTCGGCACTGGGCAACAAGGAACTGCTGGAAATCAAGCTGATGCTGGTGCTGGGTTCCTTTGTCTTCGCCTATTTCAAATTCACCTGGTCGCTGCGCCAGTTCAACCTGCTGTCCATCCTGGTCGGCGCCGCACCGCAAGGCACCGCCGGGGCGCCGGAAATCGACAGCTACGCCTGCCGCCTGGCCGGCGCCAACAGTCTGGCCGGCGACGATTTCAACCGCGGCATCCGCGCCTACTATTTCGGTCTGGCGGCCGCAGTCTGGTTGCTCAATCCCTTGATCTGCGCGCTCGCCTCACTGGCCATCCTGGTCGTCCTCTACCGCCGCGACTACCGCTCACCGGCGCTGGCCGCCCTGCGTCAGGACGGCACCTAAGCCGCCTTCAGCGGCTTGGCCGCGACCACATCCAGGCGAGCACCGCCACGCTGATCACGGCGGGCAGATAGCGCCAGCCGCCGGACAAATACCACCCGCTACCGGCACTGCTGACGGCCAGCATCGCGGTGGCCAGCCATTTCGCCAGCAACGGAATGGCGCCACGTTCGCGCCAGGCGATGATCAGCGGGCCAAAGGTCGGATGGGCCAGCAGCTTTTCTTCCCATTCCGGATGCGAGCGCCCGAAAAAATACGCCGCGAGAATCAGGAAGGGGGTGGTCGGCATGATGGGCAGAAACACCCCGACCAGCCCAAGCGCCACGGACAAGGCGCCGAGCGCACGATAGACCGGCTTCTTCATCATCGCCGTCCCCGCCACGCAGGGTGGCCGGAGAGGCAGCACGGTTCGGACAGACACAACAGCATCAACACTCCCGGACGATTTCGTTCACTCGCTGACGGACTCAGCGCATTTCCCAGTAACTGGCACGGCCGTAATTGTCGCGCAAGAGGTCGATGAACAGGCGTACTCGCAACGGCAGGTGGCGGCGTTGTGGAAAAACCGCATAAATCCCCATCGGTGGCGCCTGCCAGGCATCGAGCACGGTCGTCAGGCGGCCTTCGCCGAGATCCCGCCCGACTTCCCACAATGAGCGCCAGGCCAGGCCACGCCCGGCCAGGGCCCATTCGTGCAGGACCGCACCATCGTTACAGGAAAAGCTGCCGGTGACTTTGCGCGTCTGCAATTCGCCCCGCTCCGGATCACGAAAAATCCAGCCCCGCTGCGGCCCCAGTGCCAGGCAATTGTGCGCTGTCAGGTCCTCCGGCGTGTGCGGCACACCATGCGTGACCAGATAGGACGGGCTGGCCACCACCACTCGGCGCATTTCCCCCAGACGCACGCTGACCAGGCTGGAATCGGTCAGTTCGCCAATGCGGATGGCGCAGTCGATGTTTTCGTTGATGAGGTCCACCAGGCGATCCGACAGATCGAGATTGACCGTCACTTCCGGATGCTGCTGCATGAAGTCAGCCACCAGCGGCGCCACATGACGCAGTCCGAAACCGGCCGGCGCCGACACCCGCAGATGCCCGCTGGCCCGCGCACCGCCCAGAGACACCGCAGCCTCGGCATTGGCCAGTTCGGTCAGCAAACGCTGGCAATCCTCAAAAAAAGCCTGCCCCTCGGAGGTCAGCGTCAATTGCCGCGTCGTGCGGTGCACGAGGCGGACGCCCAGGCGGCTTTCCAGCGCATCAAGCCGCCGCCCGATCATCGCCGGCGTCACACCTTCACCGCGCGCCGCCGCCGACAGGCTGCCGCGCTGGGCGGCGGCAACGAAAGCGGTCATCTGTTTAAAAATATCCATGGCTGATTCGATACTTTAGATACAAGATAAATTGCACAAAGCGCAGCTTATCAGCTTATTCGATACACAATATACTCTTATACAAGAGTCAAGCAGCCGCCACTCTGCACTACTGGCGCCGCCCTCACCGCTAACCCGTTTAACGCACCCATCGATCTGAAAGGAACACCATGAGTCTCAACCTGCCACAAGGCATGCAAATCACCGCCCCGATCAAGCCTGAATGGGAAGCCATCCTGAGCACCGAAGCGCTCGAATTCGTCGCCAAACTGCACCGCGCCTTCGAAGCCCGCCGTCAGGAACTGCTCAAGGCCCGCATCGAGCGCCAGGCCCGCATCGACGCCGGCGAAATGCCGGACTTCCTGCCGGAAACGAAGCACATCCGCGAAGGTGACTGGAAGGTTGCGCCGGTGCCGGCCGCGCTGCAATGCCGTCGCGTCGAAATCACCGGCCCGGTCGAAGCCAAGATGATCATCAACGCCTTCAACTCGGGCGCTGACTCCTACATGACCGACT
>RRZU013306685.1_pt1 | contig 12012 bp, 5 predicted proteins | sample 2165561 | NCBI WGS metagenome assembly RRZU01 (sample SAMN10456909, study PRJNA506462) | wastewater metagenome | isolation source: wastewater sludge | place: USA: Moscow, Idaho | reverse complement strand
ATTTTACTAGTGACATAACTTTTCCTCCTATAAATTAATGGTTAAACATTTGTTTTACACTAACTAAATATCAAAAAAAATGCCAAACTTATAGGGTATTTGGTTTTTCTTTGTTTTTCTTTCGATAGATTTTTTTGTTCTGTCATTTTGGCAGTTTTATCCCCTTTGCTGCCGCACGATTAATGTCATTAAGTTAAGGCATAATTATTTGAAAATCAGATAAATAAACTTTTTTTTGTCAAGCATTTATCGTGTATTTAATTTATAATCAAATAGTTAATTTCCATAAGAAAGGATTCGTACGGAAACGACGGAATTCAAGCAGGACAAAAGTCCTGCTTTTTTTATTTTACCATGTAGTTAACAATTTTATTCTTTTCGCTGACTATGATACAGGTTTGTTTGTAAGGTTTAAGTTTCCCGATGTAGAATAGGTTCTTATCCATTTTGATGTTGCTGTTAATAGTCTTTTTGGTGTTGATATCCAGTAAAAAGAGACTGCTGTTTTTTTCATTCAGAAGAGCTAACCAATTATTATTTATCATAAAGAATGGTGATTTGGTTTGTATATCTTTTTCAGTGAAAATGGCACTGTATTCTTCATTGTAAATGCTTAAGTTTTTGTTTTCAAGAAAAATAAAGCGGGGTTTCCCTTTTTCGGTTATGGTTGCAAAATAGTGGTTTGCACTCCATTTTTTTACACTGATTCTGTGTACTTTGTTATCAAGATTGACAAAGCAGAGATTCCCGCTTTTGTCAGTGGTAACAAATCGTTCGAGAGACATTGTTTTTTCGGTGTAATAGTTGTTTCTCGGGGATTTTACAACATTGGCTTGAGGCGTTAATCGTTCAGCTCCTTTTCGGTTCAAGAAATAGGTTTTTTTGTTGTTGGAGGCAACCAAAAAGTCTTTTCCGGCAATGCGGAAGAATTGCAGTGGAGAAGTGATTTTTCCCGAACCGCTTTTGAAATTCCAATCGGATGGGATAGAACCGTCTTTTTTCATCAATATAACTTGATTGTTTTCGCACGGGATAAAGAAACGGTATTCTCGGTTGTTGTCGTAATCGAAAACGGTCATTCCGGCAGAGGCTTTTGATTTCAGCCTGACAGGAAAGTTCGTTATACTTTTTCCGGTTCTGTCTATCACATACAGTTTTGTTTTGGTGTTGAACACCAATTGTAATTTTTTGTTTCGGTACAAATCAACTTGAAAAATATCGCTCATAATGCGTTCCTTCAGAGGTAGTTTCCAAAGGATTTTTCCTTCACTGCTTATCAGGTAAAGTTTGTTTGCCATATCTTGTACGGCAATTTCGTTTTCTCCCGTCTTGTGGTTCGTTACGATTTGGGGAGCTGTGGCAATGGGAGTTTCTAAAGCAATTTCCCATATTTTTCCGGTTCGGCTTTCTTTTTCTGTTTTGGCGTTCGGTTGGGCTGTGGTCGTCGGTTTTTCTTCGGAAATGACGGATTGCGTGTTTTTGGCTCCTGTCGGTAGAGCAGTGTTTTCCGAACTGTTTTCTGCCAAAAGGTCGGTTTTCTTTTCGTTCAGCTTATCAATGTCGGTTTTTTTGTTGTATTGGACAAAAATATGCTGGTAACTAATATCTTTTTTTTCACTTTCCGATTGAACGGCAAAAGTTTGGAAGTTGTTCCACAGACTTTTAGTACTTTTAACCCAAGCTGCTTTTTCGGGTGTAAAAATGGAATCGGCATTTCGGACAATGGCAGGTATATCAGCGTAGATGCTGTTGTTCGATTGCGATTGTAGCGTTTTGTAGGCTCTTTGGTAGTTTTCCGAACCATTGATGGTGCGTTTTACTTGTGCTTGGCTGATAAGATATATCAACAAGTTTTTTGTTGGAGCAATGTACAAACACTGTTTATAAATAGCCAAATATTCGTTGGCTAAGGTAAACGTATTGCCAAAAACGCAACCTGCAAAGCCATTTCCGTTTAGTTTGATAATGTCTATATTGCCTTGAAATTTTTGTATTTCGGCTTTCGGTTCACTTTCTGTTGCCATTCTGTTAAGGCGTATAACAGCTTCTTGTTCATCTTTTAATTTGGCAATAACAAATGTGTTTTCCTCCATGTTTCGGGTAAAAGGAACATATCCGAAGGCAATTTCATTGTTGAAGTGATTTTTAAAGAACAAATACGGGCTTTCTCCTGTGCTGGTTTCCAGTTTAGTTGACAGATCGGATTTTTCCTGCAAGCGACCTTTTTTTGTTAGAAAATTATCTAAATTATTTTCAAATGCTTCAAAATCTGATAGATACATATAGTTGAAGAAAAACGTACGTTGAGGCATCACTTTTACCAACGAGTTTTCTCCCGGAGTTTGATTGTTGAAAAGTTGTATCAGATTGCCATTTTTGTTAGCTCCCGAGAATCCGTTGACAACAATTTTTTCTTCTGAAAAATTAATGTCAAAACCGCACCAATCGGCATAAAAATTGGTAATTTCAAAGAGTCTTTTGGCTTCGGTATTAAACCATTTTTTTGTCAAAGGTTGTAATCTCTTCACATTGACAAATAAATTGGCAAAAGCATTTTTACCCGAAATTTCCCTTACTGCCAAAAAGGATGACTCTGAGTTTAGGAGTGATTTTTCGGAGTCTATTTGTTTGATAGATCGTAGTAGCAGGTTTTTATTTTTACTGCCCACGAAAATATTATTTGCATAGCAACAGTAAAATTTACCTTGCAGGGTCGAATAAATAATAATTTTTGAGCCTTCTGCTGTGGTCGTTGTCGTTTTATTCGGTTGCAAAAGGGTAGGAAGTATTTCTTTTTGCATCAAGCTCCAATCATTTTTTGATATCTTGGCACTGAACAATTGTTGCGTATTGCCGACCGTGTCTGTATAAAAGCTCACGACCAGTTCTCTTTCTCCGATGAACTCTTTAAATTTTTGAGAAATATCTTTCAGAGAATCCACTTTTGAAAAAATACTGTGTACTTTCCCAATGGATTCGAGTTTTGCCAAATCCAACCAATAATTGTTGTTGTAAAGTAACGAGTTGGTGAGTTCGGAAATATTATTAATTTGCAATAGGGCAACCGGTATTTCAGGTATTGAGGTGTATATGTCGGTTTTCTTTGAGATGGAGGAGGCTTTTAAAGATGTATATCCCCAAATGGAAAAAAACAGAGCTGCAATGGCAGATAGAATGATAATAACTTTTTTCATCTTTAAATTTTATAAAAAGAATAAACCTGTTTTGCCAGTTTTCTTAATCGTAGGAATTAAAAGGCGTAACCTAACCCGAATTCAACAAATTCGGCTTTTTGCAAGTGCATTTTTAAGTCGAAGTTTGCCAGTAAATTTGGTGTGATTTTGTATTTGGTTGTTAATTTAGTGTATAACCATCCGTCTTCTTCCTGAATATTATACGCATAAATTAAGCCTTTTTCTCTTCTTTTGGATGTTTCGTACGGTTCAAGGTCTTTTATTGGGTCGTATAGATATAAACCGAATTGTATGCCTGCAATAAAATTGCCTATAATCAGCTCGTTAGCAATATTTACACCTACTCGAATCTTATTTTTCAGTTCATCCGAATCAATGTCCGTTAGTTGGTAAGAGGACGATAATGCGGAATCATTGGTATAAATTCCGTCATAAAATCCATCTAATCCAATGCCAATACGGTGCTGATGGCAAGTTTGATAATAACCTTCCAAATTTAGACTGCCAATGGGAAATTTTTTCGTATCTCTATAATACCTGTCTTTTATTCCGCCTGAAAAAATTACCTCACCTGAAAATTTCTTTTTGATCGGGGCAGTTTCGGCTATGTTTTGTGTTCTTTTTTTATACTCAGGCAAATATTTTAAACCCACGTACCCGTTGAAAATATTTAGTCCCGTATTCGGTTGTACCGTGCTTCCATTGGAAAAATGGTTGAACATAAGGTCGCCCGTAAGACTTATGTTTTTATTTAGTGAAAATTCCATATTCGCACCTCCTGCCAATATGCCGTTCACAAGACTTCCGATAGCAAAATTATAGTCTTTATTTTTCCCGTTTGTGCCTTTAATGCGTCGTGGGTCAGCCAAAGCAGCGTCTCTATCCAGCGGATTTGTGCAAAAAGCCAATCCTCCTCCCAGTTTTATGTTCAACGAAAAGTTCGTGGCTTTTGTTAATGGTAAATTGATGTATGGATAAACACTGACCATATCTCCCAAGACTTCGGGATTTCCAAATGACAACAATTGCAGAGCTACACCAACATCGGGGTTATTGTAATACGCCTGCCAGGGTTTTGAGCCATCAGTTGCAAATTCTACCGCCAATTCTGCTCCTAGCGACGGACCTTTTACCAGTGCTTCTACATTTTCATCGTGAGGAATCACATAACCTCCGATAAATTCTCCTTTTATTTTGTATGGGACGTATTCCTCTCCATTAACTGTGATAAAAGAGAGAAATGCAAAAATAAAAACAAGTAGTTTTTTTGTCATCTTATATAGTTTGCGTTCCAAAACAAAAGTGCTATCTTTGCTTTCCGCTTGAAAATGCTTTGTACAAAGTGTTATCTTGCAAAAATAAGAAAATAATATAAAGAATTACTATGCTTGTTTTGTTAAAAAAGGAAATTCGTAATTTTTTTTCTTCGGCAACTGGGTTTGTCGTAATTGGATTATTTCTAATTCTTACGGGTTGTTTTTTATGGATTCTTCCCGGCGAAAATAATGTGTTGGATTCGGGTTATGCTTCGTTGGACGGATTGTTCGCTTTAGCTCCTTGGTTGTATATGTTTTTGGTTCCGGCTATAACCATGCGTTTCTTTGCTGAAGAAAAGCGTGCAGGTACAATGGAGCTTTTGTTTACTCGCCCTTTGAGAATAATGCAAATAGTTGCTGCAAAGTATTTTGCAGGTTTATTACTGGTCATTTTTTCATTGCTTCCTACGCTGGTTTATTTGGTGAGTGTTTATTGGTTGGGTAACCCTGTCGGAAATGTGGATTTGGGTGGATTCTGGGGCTCTTTCATCGGACTTGGTTTTTTGGCGGCAGTGTATGTATCTGTTGGACTGTTTGCTTCCTCGGTAACGGATAATCAGATAATATCTTTCCTAATAGGGGCTTTGTTGTGCTTTTTTATGTACTACGGATTCGATTTATTGGTTTTGTTCTTTTCCAATGCGACCATTCAAGATTTTATTTCGATGTTTGGAATCAGTTATCATTACGATTCGATGAGTAGAGGTGTTATTGATACACGAGACGTTGTGTACTTTATTACCGTGAGTTTGGTTTTTGTGTATGCAACAGGTTTTTGTATAGCTAAAAGGAGATAGAAAAATGAAAAAACACACACTCATAGTATTTGCCATTGTTTTGCTGATAAACATAATTTCTGCCTTTTTCTTCTATCGGTTCGATTTGACTTCAGAAAAACGCTTTACTATTTCCGATAATACTAAAAATCTCATGAGAGGTCTTAATTCGGATTTAAAAGTGACCATTTATTTGTCGGGTGATTTAAATATGGGATTTTTGCGATTGAAAAAAGCAACTGCTGAAATGCTCGATGAATTTGATGTCTATACTAAGAGCAATATTAGTTACGAATTTGTTAATCCATCGAAAGCAACTTCTACAAAAGAACGAAATAAAACGTACGATTTACTGCAACAAAAAGGAATGTCGCCTACCGTTGTTTATGACAAAGATTCGGAAGGAAAATTGATTCAGAAGGTTATATTCCCTTGGGTGGAATTTGTCTACCAAAAAGATACGGTACGAGTTAATTTGTTGAAAAACTTACCTGGTAAATCGGGAGATGAAAATTTGAATATTTCCATTGAAAATTTGGAATTTGAATTGACGGATGCTATTCGTCGCATAACGACACAACGTAATTCACCGAGAGTCGCTTTTATCGAAGGTCACGGAGAATTGGAAGAACCGTATGTGTATAGCATAACTTCTTCTTTGGCAAAATATTACAATGTAGATAGGGGTACTATTGGAACAGATGTTTCCATGCTTGATCCGTATAAGGTTGTTATTATTGCGGGTCCACATGATAAATTCTCTGAAACGGAAAAGTTTATCATCGACCAATATATCATGAGGGGAGGAAAAGTCTTGTGGCTTGTGGATGGTGTTCGTACTTCGTTGGAAGCTTTATCGCAATCGTCTACAACAGTAGGTATTGTAAATGAAGTGAATTTGGAAGACCAGCTGTTTACTTATGGCGTGCGTGTTGATCCTGTGCTTATTGCCGATACGCAATGTGCTCAAATACAGGTAAATGTGGCTCCTGCAAATAAAGATCCTCAATTTGAATTGGCTCCTTGGTATTATTTTCCATTACTTCAGCCGTCGCCGGTTAATGTGATAACTAAAAATATTGCACCTGTAAGATCCGAATTTGCTTCTGTGGTTGAGTTTGTCGGAGAAAATCAGGACAGAAATATGAAGAGGGAAGTCTTGCTTATTTCCTCGAACACAACAGCTGTCGAAATAGCTCCCATGCAAATAAGTTTGGATATGGTTAATACACCACCTACAGCAGCTTATTTCAATAATAGGTATGTGCCTGTGGCTGTATTGATGGAAGGTGAATTTCAGTCTGTTTTTAATAACCGGATGCCACCGAAAAATATACAAATGAGACCCGACGAAACAATTCGTTCGTTCGGTAAAAAAACGAAGATGATTGTTATTGCCGATGGGGATATTATCCGCAACGATGTACAAGGATTTGGTACTAGTGCTCAGCCTTTGCCTCTTGGCTATGACAGAAACATGGATAAACAGTTTGGTAATGGCGAATTTATTCTCAATGCGGTAAACTATTTGGCGGATGATCAAGGTTGGATGGAATTACGAGCTCGAGAAATAAAATTACGTTTGTTAGATAAACAGCGTATTATCAGTCAGCGTGTGTTTTGGCAGACTTTTAATGTGGTGGTACCATTCGTGTTGTTGATAGTTATTACTTTATTGTATCAGTGGAGTCGTAAACGTAAGTACACAAGAGAGGAAAAGATGCCGGACGAAAAATCCATCTAATGTTGCCCAAAATTATAAATAATAGTTATATTTGTAAATGTTTTTTAGTTTCGATAAGTAAAAATAAACCTTAATTCTAAAATAAATTACCAATGAAGTTTGTAGTATCATCAGAACAATTATTAGAGCGTTTGCAGTCAATAAGTCGTGTTATTAACAGCAAAAATTCGTTACCCATTTTGAATTATTTTTTATTTTCGATAAAGGATAATGCATTAACGTTAAAGGCTTCTGACCTTGAAACGACATTGATCACTTCAATGCCCCTGGAAAAAGCTACGGAAGACGGTGAAATTGCCATTTTGGCAAAAAATATATTGGATATTTTACGTGAATTCTCCGAACAACCTTTAAATTTTGATGTCGATTTACAGAGTTATGCTATCGTTATCACAACAGAAAAAGGTAAATTCAGTTTCATTGGACAGTCAGCCGAAGAATATCCTACTTTGCATGAACTATCTGAAGAAGCGGCTTCTTTCAGTGCTAAGGGCACTACTTTGCTTGACGGAATTTCAGGAACTTTATTTGCTACAGCTGATGATGAATTGCGTCCTGTAATGAATGGCGTATGTTTTGATATTACTACGGATAATTTAACAATTGTGGGTACTGATGCTCACAAATTGGCACGTTTCAAGACTTCTGAAGTTAAGGGACAACAGGATGCCGTTTTTGTTTTGCCTAAAAAACCGGCTTCTTTGTTAAAAAACATTTTGCCCAAGGAGGCTGGTGAAGTGCAGGTGGCTTTTGATAGCAAAAATATAGTGTTTACATTGTCTCAATACACAATGGTCTGTCGCCAAATAGAAGCTCGTTATCCAAATTACAATGCCGTTATCCCTAAAGATAATCCCAATAAATTAATTGTTGATAGATTGGCGTTGCTGGCGGGTTTGAGACGTGTTGCCGTTTGTACCAATCAAGGAAGTAGTTTGATAAAATTTGCGGTTAGTGAAAGCGATGTGTACATTTCAGGACAAGATATTGATTTTTCTAATTCTGGAGAGGAGCATATTGCTTGTCAGTACCAGGGTGAACCTATGGAGATCGGATTTAAGGCTAATTTTGTTATTGAGGTTTTAAGCAATATGAATGCATCGGATATTACTATAGAACTTGCTGATCGGACTCGTCCGGGTGTTTTTGTTCCTCTGGAGAAAGAAGAGAATCAAGACGTTTTGATGTTGTTAATGCCAATGATGTTAAATGAATAGGTATTTCCGTAATTTTTAGTTCGGAAGTTGGTAATGGGGAAGCTTTTATAGCTTTCCTTGTTTTTTTTATATTTGTGATAATTATATTCTTGAAAAATCTAAAATGTTTAAATAAAAGTTTAACTTTGCTTATTTTAACAGAGATTTGATTTTTCTTATCCTTAAAATTAATTTCTTTTGACTATGAAACGAGCTACTTTAAGTCAATTTTCAGGTTTTTTGTGTCTACAAAAAAATCAAGTAAAAAGATTATTTCTTCTGAATCTTTTTTTAGTATTTTTTTCCATTGGAAATATATTTGCTTCTGCTAGTGCTACTTCCTATGAGGTGACCATTGTGCCTGATGGAGGAACTTCTGTTGTTCTTACTTCTAGCGGAACTTCCATAGGGAATTTCTCTACTTCCCTAAAAATAACCGGTTTAAAGCTTACAACAACGCAAGATGCTTCCGGTAATGCAAATTCTGTTGATTTTAAATATCAGGTTGTCAATTCGAGTTCTGTCGTAGTGAAAAATGGTGAATATTGGGTAAATTCTACTTCTCAGTCCACTACAGGAGGTATAACTACTAAAATATTTTCAGCAACTACCAACATAGATATTTTCAGTGGGCTTGCCCAAGGAACTTACACATTGAAGTACTGGTTTGAGGTTCAGGGTTATACAACTGGTCTTCCCCAAATAGATAATGCTTTTAGTATGGGAAGTTCCGGTAGTCCTTTGACTGCAACGTTTACATACGTTTCATTACCTTCGATAAGTCTTACTGCTTCTTCCAGTATGGTTACCAGTGGTAATCCTGTTACACTTACGGCAACTCCTACTAATTTTACTGTTTCTCCTACAACATATACATGGTATAAATCTATTGATGCCGGTTCCACTTTTTCTGTTGTTTCGGGTCAAACGAGTAGCATTTTAACCGATTCTCCTACACAAACAACATTGTATTATGCAACAGCGTATGATGGTGCTACGCTCGCAACATCTAGCCAAATTAAGGTTTTTGTCCCGTTTACTTGTGCTGCAGGTTCTCAAAAGATTAATATTTATTCGGAGGATTTTGATAGAGACTCGGATGGAAATTTGAATTTATTTACCAGTGTGACAGGTAGAAGATCTTTTAGTGGTATTACGTCAAGTTACACCTATAAGGCTGAAAATTATGAAATTCATGACGGAGAATATGCTGTTGTAGCTACACCAAGATATAGTGGGTGTGGAGATCAAACGGGAGGTTTAGTTGCAGGGTGCGGTGCTGATGCGACGTATTGGTATAGAGATTTGAAAGATATTAGTGGAAATGGTGATGGTGCTACCACTTTTGGAGGATTGTTGTTCGTTAATTGCGGTAATCCCGATGCATCTGGTGAAAGTCTCATATTTGAAAAATCAATAAGTAATATTCCTAAAGATGTGACGATGGTTTTTTCTGCCTATTTTGCTAACGCTGCTAATTATGCCAGAAATCCTACCGATGATAAAAAGGTCAATATGAAACTTCGTATTAAATATAGTTCGGATGGAGGTACCTCTTGGTCAACTGTTTCCGGATCTGAAATTACCATATCGAATATTTCAAGATTAGATGGATGGTTATATGGTGAAAGTTCTGTTAGTGCCTCTAATGCAGGCTTATATAAGATTCAAATAGTTAATCTTGGTGCCAGTGGAAATGGTAATGACGTGTTAATAGATAACATCTCACTTTCTTTGTGTGTACCTAAGGTAGATTTTTACCATGGAGGAGATTGTAGTTCTTCGGGAAAGAGTACAACGGATATCGAATTAACGGCGATAAATCAATCTACTCCTTTTTATGCTTGTGTTACTGCAAGTGATGCCTTCAATTCCCCTTATTACATTTGGCAAGAAAGTACTGATGGAGGAGTTACATGGGTAACAGTGCAACATCTTAATACGGGAAGTACTTATACAGATGCCGGATTGTCGGCTCCCGGATCCAAATTGTTGCGGATTGTTGTTTCCAATGAAGATATTACTGCCGGAGGAGATTTGCCTCTTATTTATTCTGTTTCTAACATTATTACGATTACACTTTCGTGCCTTCCTCCCTCATTAACAATCAGCGGAGCTTCTGATGTGTGTGTGGCTGCTGGTGTTGATGCCGCTAGTCAAACATTGGTAGCAGGGGGTAGTATGGCAGGTTTTACTACCTATACTTGGGAAGAAGAAATTAGTGGTGTATGGACAGTTATTCCAATAACTACCAATTCAATTACCACAGGAACTCTTGCTGCCGGAACTCATTCTTATCGGGTAAAGGTGAGTGATGGACTTGGTTGTGAATCTGCTTATGCAACAGCAACCATCAAAGTAAACGAAAAACCGGTCGTTTCCACGTCCTCTCTTAGTAATAATACGAATTGTACGTCTCCTTATAACGGAGCATATACAATTTTCGCTACAGGAGGAACTTCTCCTTATCAGTATTCTAATGATAATGGAGTTACCTGGGGAACAACTACCACATATACCGGTATTCAGCAAGATAATACCATCAATCTTCAGGTAAAAGATAATAATCAATGTGTTTCTGATAATTTACCCATAACTATTTCCGATGCATCATTGCCTATTACGGCTTATACTGTTACGGGCGGTGGAACTTACTGTTTGGGCGGAGATGGTGTAGCTGTCGGGTTAAGCAATTCACAAACAGGTGTCACTTATCAACTTAAGAAAGATGGTATTGCAACAGGTTCAACGTTATCCGGAAGTACAGGTGTAGCTTTGGATTTTGGAAAACAAACGGCAGTGGGAACCTATACTATTTCGGCAACAAGTAGCGGAAATTGTGTTGGTAATATGACTGGTTCTGTTATTATTGCAACAGCAAATCCTCCGAGTATTACTTTGCAACCGCTTGCTCAATCAATATGTATGATGCAATCGGCTGACTTTAGCGTTACTGCCGATCATGCCGTATCTTACCAATGGCAAGAAGATGCAGGATCCGGATTTTTGGATATTGCAAGAAAAAATTTATCTTCTTGTGAAATTGCCACCACTGATTTATCAAAAAATGGATATTCTTATCGAGTAATTGTTTCCGGAGATGCAGCTTGTAGTACAGTTACAAGTAATTCGGTATCATTGACAGTAAATAACTGCTCGGATTTGACTTTAAATACCTCTTTAAATCAGACCTCTGTTTGTCAAGGGTCCCAAACTACTTATACCCTTTCTGTTACGAATAATTCAACTGTATCAGCTGCGTTTGGTGTTCAAGTAAAAGTTGATTTACCTGCTGGTATAACTTACATTACCAATACCCTCCCAACTGCAGGTTCGTATAATTCGGGAACCCGAGAATGGAATATAGGAACTGTAGGTATTTCTACTACTGTAACATTAACAATCACCATAGAGGGAACAACTTCGGGAAGTAGAACGGCTCAATCTTATATCTTTGAAGAAAATACAAATGCTTATGCTGATTATTCAGCAGCTCCTGCAGGAATGAAAGATGGTTCTGCACTGATGGTTAATGGGTATCCTTCACAACCTGTTTTAACAGACAATACAGGATGTGATAATACAGTTACCTTTACGGTAAGCAATTACGATGCAACGAACACGTATACTTGGATGTTAGATGGTACACCTATCATGGCTACGAATAGTTATACAGTACCGAGTCCTGTAGAAGGCACGACGTATTCAGTGAGTGTAACGGCAGAAAAGAACGGTTGTACTTCAACAGCCGGTACGTCCTCACAGCAATATACGGTAACTCCTGTT
>RRZU010713226.1_pt1 | contig 12013 bp, 10 predicted proteins | sample 2165561 | NCBI WGS metagenome assembly RRZU01 (sample SAMN10456909, study PRJNA506462) | wastewater metagenome | isolation source: wastewater sludge | place: USA: Moscow, Idaho | reverse complement strand
CGATTTTCAACGTATTTCCACGTTGTATAATTCAGGTAATATAGCACAGCAAACGTATGATCAAACAAAGGCTCAATACGAATCACTAAAAACAAATGTTCAGAATTTAGAACGGAATACCTTTTTAAGAGCACCATTCTCCGGTGTTATAGCTGCTAAAAATTATGAAAATGGAGAATTATATGCTGGAACACCTATTTTACTTTTAGTAGATATGGCCAATTTGAAAGCACATATTAATATTCCCGAAAGTTACTATCCATCCATTAAAGAAGGTATGAACGTGGCAATTACATCGGATGTGTTTACTGACAAAGAATTCAAGGGAATAATAGAAATTGTTTCGCCTGTGATAGACGCTACTACACATACTTTTCAGGTGCAAATTAAAATCTCGAATGCTGGCGGAGTATTACGACCAGGAATGTTTGCACGTATTGGAGTTGATTTTGATAAAATTAATGCTAAAGTAGTACCTTATCAAGCAGTCTTAAAACTACAAGGCTCTAACGAACGCTATGTATATGTTAATAAGAATGGAGTAGCGAAACGTGTAAAAGTACAAATGGGGAAACGCTATGATGATAAAATAGAAATTTTATCTGATGAACTCAAAGAGGGAGACCAATTAGTGGTAGTGGGACAAGCTCGATTAGTAGATGGTGTAAAAGTAAATGTTGTAAACGAATAGAAATTTAACAATACCATGAGTATATATAAATCATCTGTAAATAAGCCTATTACAACAATATTGATTTTTGTTGGGGTTATTATTATGGGGTTGTATTCACTAATACAACTACCGATTGATCAGTTTCCGGAAATAGAAATACCGTCAGTAACGGTTATGACTTCGTATCCTGGAGCAAACGGAACGGAAGTAGAAACAAATGTGAGCAAGGTCTTGGAAAATAGCCTTAACTCTGTTGATGGGCTTAAAGAAATTTATTCAACATCCAAAGATAATTTGTCGTTAGTAACACTTGAGTTCGAATGGGGAGCGAATTTAGATGAGGCACTTAATGATGTGCGGTCTTCTATCGACCTTGTGTATGATGCTCTTCCAGATGGAGCTTCACGACCTATGATTATCAAGCTTAATGCCAGCATGATGCCTGTTATGCAATATGCTGTAACTGCCGAAGATAGCTATCCTGGTATAAAAAAAATAATCGAAGATAACTTAATAACCGTATTAAATAGAATAGATGGGATAGGAAATATCTCTTTATTAGGATCCCCTCAGCGTTATGTATATGTAGATATAGATCCAACGAAACTAAATTCATTCGGATTAAGCTTAGAAACGGTAGGTTCTGCTATTGCCAATAACAACATGAATTTGGCTTCAGGTACCGTTAAAATGGGAAAAGAACAATATCAATTGCGTGTACAAGGAGAATATGTAGCAAGCGAAGATATTAATAATATTGTTGTTTCTTCAACGTATGATGGTAAGCAAATATTTGTAAGAGATGTAGCTCAAGTTAGAGATACTATTAAAGATGTTACCTTAGAAGAAAATATTAACGGAAAAGATGGAGCCCGATTGATTATTATGAAACAATCTGGTGCCAATACGGTAGAAATTGCTAAAAAAGTACGCGAACAAATTGCTCAAGTACAAAAAACATTGCCTCCTGATATTCATTTTGAAATTATTTATGACTCTTCTGAAGTTATACAAAATGCAGTTTTTGGATTGTCAGAATCAATCATGTATGCACTTATTTTTGTGGTATTTGTTGTACTTTTCTTTTTAGGTAAATGGAGAGCAACATTTATTATATCACTTACTATTCCTATATCATTAATCGTTTCATTTATTTATTTGTATTACACAGGAAGTTCGTTAAATATTATCTCACTTTCGTCTTTATCCGTAGCTATTGGTATGGTGGTAGATGATGCAATTGTGGTGCTCGAAAATATAAACATACATATCGAAAGAGGTTCTAGCCCTCGTGAGGCGGCTATTTACGCTACCAACGAGATGTGGGTGTCTGTTATCGCTACTACCTTGGTAGTTGTAGCCGTATTTTTACCGTTAACCTTGGTAGGAGGTATTGCTGGTGTGATGTTTAAAGAATTAGGTTGGATTGTAACCATTGTTGTATGTGTTTCAACTTTGGTAGCTATTACGCTAACTCCTAGTTTGTCTGCTATGATGTTAACTATCAAAAAGAAAACTGAAAATAGTAAAACAAATCGTTTTAGTTATCAAAATACAGTAGTAAAATGGCTTGATAAAGTAGATGAGCTATATGCAAATATTTTACGCTGGTGTTTACGAAATAAGGCTATTACCTTAATTGTAGCTGTACTCATATTTATAGGTTCGTTGGTGCCTGTTTTTGTGGGAGTTATTGGTACTGATTTTATGCCACAAAATGATGAAGGAAGGCTTACCGTAACAATTGAATTACAACGAGGTACACGCTTGGAGGAAGCAAGTAAAATGGCACGTATAATAGAAAGCAGGATTGCCAAGATTGCTCCAGAAACACAATTAATATCGACGTCAACAGGTTCGCCTGATGAAACAGGTTTTTCTTCTCTATTTATTTCTTCTACCAATAATAAAATTGTTATGATGGTTAGGACATCTAAAAAATATGATAGAGAAAGAACGATATTTGAAATTGCTGAAAAAATTCGAGAAGACTTAGCTACCTTACCCGAAGTAATAACATACGATGTATCTACTGCAAGTTTTGGCGGTGGTATGGTGGGTGGTAATAATGTTGAAGTAGAGATTTTTGGTCATGATTTTGATGCAACTAATGCAGTGGCGGCAGAATTGAAACAACGAATGGAAAAATTATCAGGTGCTCGTAATGTTGATATTGATAGAGAAGAAGATAGACCAGAATTAAAAATAGAGCTTGATAAAGAAAAAATATCTCGCCACGGCATTAATACAGTGATGATGGCATCTTATGTTCGCAATAGAGTAAATGGTATGTCAGCCGGTAATTTTAAAGAGCAGGGAGATGAGTATCCTATTTTGGTTAGATTGACAGAGGAGCATCGTAATAGTATTACTTCTATCGAAGAGTTAAATATTGCTACGATGCAAGGTAAATCATTGAAATTAAAAGAGTTGGCAGATATTAAAGAATATTGGGGACCACCAAATATTGAACGTAAACGTCGTGATCGTATTGTAACCGTATCTGCTACGCCAGAGGGTGTGTCGCTCGGTGAATTAGCTGAACAAATTAAGGCAGAGGTAAAACAAATTAGTGTTCCACAAGGAGTACAAGTGCAAGTTGGTGGTGATTATGAAACACAACAGGAAACGTTTGCTGATATTGCTACCTTGTTTTTATTGATTGTAATTTTAGTATACATTGTAATGGCATCGCAGTTTGAATCTTTCTCCAAACCATTTATAATTATGATGTCCGTTCCTTTTGCTATTACAGGTGTTATTTTGGCATTGCTGATTACCGGGACATCACTTAATTTAATAGGGGCATTAGGTGTGGTACTATTGGTAGGTATCGTGGTAAAAAATGGTATTGTGTTAGTCGACTATATCAATTTAATGAGAGATAGAGGAAATGAGCTAAATGAAGCTATTGCTTTATCAGGGCAGTCACGTTTACGACCAGTGTTAATGACCGCTGTAACTACTATTTTGGGGATGATTCCGATGACATTAAGCACTAGCGAGGGCTCTGAAACATGGGTGCCTATGGGGATTGTAGTAATTGGAGGTCTGGTTGTTTCTACCTTAGTAACTCTTATCGTAGTTCCAACATTGTATGCTGTGATGTCTCGTAGAGGAGAACGCAATAAAGAAGAAAAGTTACGTAAATCATATACGTTCTTTGATAAACCAGTGAGTAAAGAATAGTTAAAATTACCAGAAAATAAAATACACCATATGAAGTCAGTATTTATTGTGTTTAATCAAGCTAATACAGAACGTGTAGAATATATGCTTGATAGATTATCCATTAGAGGCTTTACCTTTTGGGAAAATGTGCAAGGAGTAGGCAGTATGAATGGAGAACCGCGTCGTGGTACACATACTTGGCCAGAAATGAATTCTGCAGTTATGACAGTCATTCCTGACGAAAAAGTAGATGATTTATTGATTGCTGTTAAAAAACTAGATCAACGTAATAAAGAAGTAGGCGTTAGAGCATTTGTTTGGAATATTGAGCAAATGGTATAGTTACTTAGGTTTCGTTAGTAATCTTTTCAATATACTTATGCATCAGTCGAGATATAGGATAGTCTTCTATGTCTCGACTATTTATTTTATATAATGATTGTAGTAGTGAATTGTCAGTTTCTATGTGTATACGGATAAAAATAGTACGTATAATTTGATGACTTAGAACATGTTTTATTTCACTTGAGATACTGTGAATAGATGTTTTCTCACATTTTTCTACTATTTCTTGAAAATCTTCACTATTGATAACGTTTTCTATAGATGTTTCCTTATCACATTCTACTAGTGGATATTCAAATAAATTATGCCAAATATCTTTTTGTGTTCTTTTTTGAAGATACGTATATTCACCATTACGTATATCCAAGTAAAAAAAATAACGTGTTTTCGTTGTAGTTTTTTTCTCTTTTTTGGGTAAAGAACTTACGTGTTGATGGGTATATGCATAACACATAACTTGCAATGGACAAGTTGAACACAATGGACGAGCAGGAACACATTGCAACGCTCCAAACTCCATAATAGCCTGGTTATAAGAGCTTACTTGATGTGTGGGGAGTAAAGATTGTGCTAATTTCTTAAATTCTCTTTTGCCCTCGTTGCTATTAATAGCTAAAAAGATACCGAATACCCTGCTTAATACCCTGTACACATTTCCATCTACTACAGCATGTGCCTCGTTGGCTGCAAAAGAGCTAATAGCTGCCGCGGTATATTCGCCAATGCCTTGTAAGGTAAGTAAGTGGGGGTAATGAGTAGGGAATATACCATCATACAACTCCACAACCTGCTGTGCGGCTTTGTGCATATTACGAGCTCTCGAATAATATCCTAACCCTTGCCAATACTTCAAAACCTCTTCTTCATCAGCTTGTGCTAAGGCAATAACAGTTGGAAACCGTTCGATAAAACGTATAAAATAAGCAAGACCTTGCACTACCCTCGTTTGTTGTAAAATAACTTCTGATACCCAAATAGTGTAAGCATCTTTGGTATTACGCCAAGGTAAATTCCGTTTATTTACCTCGTACCAATCTATTATTATTTCACTAAAAGTCAATGTCGTATATTATATGTAGCAAAAGTAGCTATTTTTTCAAATTAAATCAAACATTCAACTTTTTAGATTATTTTTTTTTGAATAATGTAGATTATTGAAACTAAAAGTATTATATTTGCAGTCCGTTTTTAAAAGAAAAGTATAACTATAAAATAGACTAAAATGACTAAAGCAGAAATCGTTAACGAAATCGCAAACAAATCAGGTATTGATAAGGTTACCGTGTTGAGAGTAGTTGAATCATTTATGGATGAAGTGAAGGATTCGTTAGCTTCTAACGAAAATGTGTATTTAAGAGGATTTGGTAGCTTTGTTGTAAAACAAAGAGCAGAGAAAGTGGCTCGTAATATTTCTCGTAATACTACCATTACTATACCAGCACATTCAATCCCATCATTTAAGCCTGCTAAAACTTTTGTTGAGGCTGTAAAAAAATAAAATTATTTAATTGTTATAAAAGAATACGGATATGCCAAGCGGAAAAAAAAGAAAAAGACATAAAATGTCAACTCACAAGCGTAAAAAAAGACTAAGAAAAAATAGACATAAAAAGAAAAAATAATTTTTTTGTCTTTCTAAAACAACTAAGCACAATAAGAACAAACTTAAATTATCTGTTTTGAGTTTGTTCTTTCTGCATACCAATACATCACATTTATATACTATATGAATAACACTTTACTTCTTGATGTTCAATCTAAAGATATTTCTATCGCATTGATGGAAAATAATACTTTGGTAGAATTTAGCAAGGAGCCACGTGATATGTCTTTTTCCGTAGGAGATATTTTTTTAGCAAAAGTTAAAAAAATTATGCCTGGATTAAATGCCACGTTCGTAGATGTAGGATATGATAAAGATGCATTTTTGCACTATTTAGATTTAGGTAGTAATTTCCATTCTATTGCACAGTTTACCAAAACACTGGTCAATGACAGGAAGAAAATACCTTCAATGCAAAAAAATTCTGGTTTACCTGACTTAGAGAAAGATGGCTTTATTGCTGATATTTTAAAATCTGGTCAGGAAATTTTGGTGCAAATAACCAAAGAACCCATATCAACTAAGGGTCCTCGACTAACAGCCGAAATATCTATAGCTGGACGATCATTAGTATTATTGCCTTTTTCAAATAAGATTTCCATTTCTCAAAAAATTAAATCGGAAGAAGAACGCAATCGACTTCGTCAATTATTAGTTAGCATAAAACCCAAAAATTTCGGTGTTATTATTCGCACTGTTGCTGAAGGCAAAAAAGTGGCAGAATTAGATGCTGAACTGAAGATTTTAGAAAAAAGATGGGAAGAAGCTATTGAAAATATTCAGAAAGCCAAACAATTTCCATCCTTAATCCTCAAAGAAATGAGTAGGGCTGAAACTATTCTACGTGATAGTTTTAATCCGAATTTTCAACACATTTATGTGAATGAGAAAACTATTTTCGAAGAAATACAAGCTTATGTAGGTTTGATAGCTCCCGAAAAAAATGATATTGTAAAGCTATATACCGATGATATTCCAATTTTTGATGCTTTCAATATCACCAAGCAAATTAAATCCTCATTCGGTAAGATTACTCCTTTCAAAAACGGTGCCTATTTGGTTATTGAGCATACAGAGGCATTGCATGTAATTGATGTAAATAGTGGGAATCGATCTAAAGCTGGTAATGTTCAGGAAACCAATGCGTTAGAGGTTAATTTAGCTGCTGTTGATGAGGTAGCAAGGCAATTACGATTACGTGATATGGGTGGTATTATTGTTATTGACTTGATTGATATGCAAGAAAACGAGCATAAGCAACAAGTGTACGAACGCATGAAGGAGCGGATGCAAAACGATTCTGCAAAACATAATATATTACCATTAAGCAAGTTTGGTTTAATGCAAATTACACGCCAACGTGTTCGACCACAGACGCTTATAGATACGAAAGAAACCTGTCCAACGTGTGATGGAAATGGTAAAATCCGTTCCTCCCTGTTTTTTGTGGATATGTTGGAGACAAAATTAAATGAAATTAAGAATACTATGAAGATACGAAAATGTATTCTTTTTGTACATCCTTTTGTGTATAGTTTTATTAATGCGGGTATCATGAGTATTAAGAATAAATGGATACTCAAGTTTGGCTTAGGTTTTAAAGTGTTACCCAATCAAAGCTATAGTTATTTGCAATATGGCTTTTTTGATACAGATGGAAATGAAATTGACGTAAAAGATACGGCTGATATGGCTTAAATTTTTTGTGTATGTTACTTAAAGAGCGTTATAAGGGTGTTATTGAGTGGTTTCAACAACATATGCCTGTCGCTGAAACAGAACTCCACTATACAAATTCATTTGAATTATTAGTAGCTATTGTTTTGTCTGCTCAATGTACAGATAAACGGGTAAATTTAACAACTCCTGCTTTATTTAAGTCGTTTCCTACTCCACAAGCTATGGCTAAAGCTTCCTTTGAAGAGGTTTTTGCTCTTATCAAAAGTATTTCATATCCAAATAACAAAGCAAAACATCTAATAGCTTTATCTCAGCAATTAGTAGATAAATACGATGGAGTTATACCAGACGATGCCGAGCGTTTGCAAGAGTTGCCTGGTGTGGGTCGCAAAACAGCCAATGTGATGCTTGTAGTAGCTTTTAAGAAGCCAGCTATGCCTGTAGATACACATGTATTTAGGGTAGCAAATAGAATTGGTTTAACTACTGCAAAAAACCCATTACAAAGTGAAAAGACTTTAGTAAAGAATATTCCCAACCACTTATTACCTATAGCACATCATTGGCTTATCTTGCATGGTCGTTATACCTGTTTGGCACGCAAACCCAAATGCGACGAATGTGGGATACGTACTTTTTGTAAGTTCTTTAACAAAAAGTAAAAAGGTTTCTTTCGGATTTTTTATATCTTTGTAGGCATAATACTTTTATGCCTGAAATCTATGAGTTTGAATATAGAAAATATCCTGTTAATTGGGTCGTTATTGCTCTTAGTAAGTATTATTGCAGGTAAAACATCGTATCGCTTTGGTGTACCAACGTTAATTTTATTTTTAGCTGTAGGGATGTTATCTGGTTCTGAGGGATTAGGAGGGATACGTTTTGATGACCCTCAGATTGCTCAATTTATTGGCATTGTTTCATTAAACTTTATTCTTTTTTCTGGCGGGTTAGATACCAATTGGCATCAGGTTAAGCCTGTTTTGTGGCAAGGTATCACGCTTTCGACTGTAGGAGTTTTAATTACAGCCATATCGTTGGGTACATTTGTTTGGCTAATTACTGATTTTTCGTTAGTGGAAAGTTTGCTGTTGGGGTCTATTGTGTCATCAACTGATGCAGCTGCTGTATTTTCAATTTTGAGGTCAAAAAGTTTATCTCTTAAAAAAAATTTACGTCCTACTCTTGAGCTCGAAAGTGGAAGTAACGACCCTATGGCTTATGTTTTAACCATTGCTTTTTTAACCTTGGTTGTTCATCAAGATATGTCAGTTGTTTCTATTATTCCTTTGTTTTTACAGCAAATGGTTTTTGGTGCTATTTTGGGGTATGTTTTCGGACGAATAAGCAAACTTATTATCAATCGCATAAAATTAGATTTTGAAGGCTTATATCCAGTGTTAGTTATTGCCCTGATGTTTTTAACGTTTTCGGCAACTAATTTTGTTGGTGGAAATGGTTTCCTTGCAATATACATATGTGCCGTTTATTTAGGCAACCAAAACTTAATACATAAGCGAACTATCTTAAAAGTTTATGATGGATTGGCGTGGTTGATGCAAATTGTGCTTTTCTTAACATTAGGACTATTAGTTTTTCCAAGTCATATTTTACCTGTTGTTGGTATTGGATTGTTGGTATCAGTATTTTTAATAATCATAGCTCGTCCTTTAAGTGTTTTTCTTAGCTTGCTTCCTTTTAGAATGCCCATACGTAGCCGTTTTTATATTTCTTGGGTTGGCTTACGAGGTGCCGTGCCTATTGTGTTTGCTACATATCCATTACTGGCAGGTATTGATAAGGCAGATATGATTTTTAATATTGTCTTTTTTGTATCGGTCTCTTCTGTATTACTACAAGGGACTACATTGGGAATAGTCGCAAAATGGTTGGGGGTAGCTGACAAAAAAAAGGAAACCACATCATCTTCATCTGAGGTTTTCAAAGCAGAGTATCCAACTGCTTCGATGCAAGAAATTATTATTGCTCCCAATGCGTATGCTGTTAATAAAACAATTGCTGAATTGTCTTTTCCCAAAAGTGCGAATATAGCCATGATTCATCGTGATGGAAATTATTTAACACCTACTGGGTCAACAGTACTTGCTGCTAATGATATATTGGTCGTATTGTCGAATAATGAAGAAGGCTTGAGCAAAGCCCAAGCCTGTTTGTCAGCAACATCGGTATAAGGTCTTGTTATGCCCTAGTAAATTCTAACGCTTGCCCTTTGGTATCCTCGTTAAATTCTCCATTGCTATATACTACGTTCCCATTGATAATGGTGTAGGTTACCTTAGAGGAGAATTTTTTTCCTTCGTAGGGCGACCACCCACATTTGCTTAAAATAGTATCCGTGTTTACCTGCCAACTAGCATTGCGTTGCACAATAACAATGTCGGCATAATACCCTTTGCGAATATAGCCTCGTTTGTTTATTTGATAGAGTTTGGCTGGGTTATGACACATCTTTTCTACCACATTTTCGATGGTAGTTTTGCCATGTTTAGCTAATTCGAGCATACTTACTAGTGCGTGTTGTATTTGGGGCATGCCTGATGTAGCTGTAAGAGCATCTCCTTCTTTTTCGGATAATAAATGAGGGGCATGGTCAGTGCCAATGGTATCGATTTTTTGTGTATTAATAGCAGCCAGTAAAGCTTCTTTGTCTTGAGTAGATTTGATAGATGGGTTACATTTAATACGAGCACCCAAGGTATCATAATCGTTCTCGTCGAATAGCAGATAATGAGGACAAGCTTCAGCCGTTACATTTTTTTTATCTAAACTTACATTATCAAATAATGCCAATTCCTTGGCAGTGCTAAGATGCAAAATGTGTAAACGAGTACCATATTTTTTTGCCAATTCAATGGCAAGAGCTGTGCTTTTGTAACATGCCTCAGCTGAACGAATCTTTGCATGGTACTTCATTGGAATCGGATTTTCTCCATATTCAGCTTTATAAGTGGCAGCATTTGCTTTAACGGTTCCTTCATCTTCACTATGAATAGCTACTGGGATTTTTACATCTTCGAAGATACGATGCAATAATGAATCTTTATCTACTAGCATATTTCCAGTTGATGAACCCATAAATAATTTTATGCCACACACTTTGGAGGGGTCAATCTTTTGTAATTCTTCGAAATTGGAATTAGTAGCACCTAAGTAAAAAGAGTAGTTTACCAATGATTTAGTAGATGCTAATTGGCATTTTTCTTCAAAGGCTTGTACGGTAATTGTTTGAGGATTAGTGTTTGGCATGTCCATAATAGATGTAACACCACCCGCCGCTGCAGCTTTACTCTCGGTAAGTAAATCTCCTTTGTGAGTAAGTCCAGGGTCTCTAAAATGCACATGACTATCAATCACTCCAGGCAATACCCAGCAGTCATCTGCATCAATTGTGTGGACTTTTTCAACTATACTTTTTGGAACTTCGTCTTTATAAATGGCATCAATTTTGCCATCTTTTATAAGAATAGATGCTTTGTAAATTTTTCCTTCGTTTACAATGCGACCGTTGCTGATAAGTAACATAATGTCAATATAAAATGTTCTATTTGTGGGTGATTATTTTTTTTGTGGAAATTTTCTAAAGAAGCTTTCCCACCGTAGTTGTAATACTCCGATTACAGCCTCTCTAAATATTTTACCACTCATTTTTGATGTTCCTAATTCGCGATTGATAAAAATGACAGATACTTCTTTGATATTGAATCCGCATTTAAAAGCAGTAAATTTCATTTCAATTTGAAAAGCATATCCAACAAATTTTATTTTATCCAATTCAATAGTTTCGAGCACAGCTCTTTTGTAACATTTAAAGCCTGCTGTAGTATCTGCAATGGCTAAGCCGGTAACAAAACGTACATATTTTGATGCAAAATACGACATCAATACACGGCTCATGGGCCAGTTTACTACATTTACTCCAGTTACGTATCGAGAACCTATCGCTACATCTGCACCTCCTTGAGAGCAGGCTTCGTACAGTCGTAATAAATCGTTAGGATTATGAGAGAAATCTGCATCCATTTCATATATATACTCGTAAGCAGAAGCCAAAGCCCAGTTAAATCCAGCAATATATGCTCTACCTAAACCATTTTTGGCTTTTCGCTCAAGTAAATGTAATTGAGTAGAGAACTCTACTTGTAACCGTTTTACAATATCTGCCGTACCATCAGGAGAGTTGTCATCAATGACTAAAATGTGAAACGATTTTGGTAAAGCAAAAACTGCACGAATAATATTCTCAATATTTTCTTTTTCGTTGTAGGTTGGGATAAGAACAAGGCTGTCCGACATGATAGTATTTACTGAATTTGAGTGGTTATTAATTTGTTCCCAAAGATACATAAAGGATTGTAAATAAATTGAGATTTTGTCTTCATTTTTTTAATCTTTAACCTAAAATTGTGTACTTTTGCAAAAATTTTTCAGTGGATATTAAAGAATTTTCGCAATCACTCATCTCACATCGGGTTGTAAATGGCATAAATCAGTGGGTTGAGTCTTCACACAAAAACGTATGT
>RRZU012680636.1_pt1 | contig 12014 bp, 11 predicted proteins | sample 2165561 | NCBI WGS metagenome assembly RRZU01 (sample SAMN10456909, study PRJNA506462) | wastewater metagenome | isolation source: wastewater sludge | place: USA: Moscow, Idaho | reverse complement strand
TCCCTCTTTAAGCATATCATCAATTATAGATTTCAATTTGAAGGCATTTTTTATATTAAGTTCAGAGTTTATCCTCATAATATTCCAGCCATTTATAACTTCTTGCTCTGTCATTAGATTTTCTTCTTTTTCAAAAAATCTATTTATAGAGTCTATTAAAGGTCTTATATTTAAAGGCTTAATATAAGTTATGTCTACAACCCCTTTTTTAAAGGTCTCAACTATATCTGTATTAAGTATCTCTTTTTCAAAAATAACAATTACAGGAGTATTTTTATTCTCAAGTTTTTCTTTGATACTTTCTAATTCTTTTATATAATCTAAATCGACTAAGACTAAATCAAAACTGGGAGTTCCGTCCAAAACTCCCTGCCCAATTATTTCTACAAAAAAATTATTATCATTAAGCTCCATAAATACTTTATGACTTAATTCATTATTACTTAGACATGCCAAAACTCTTTTCATAAAATCACCTTTGGTATAAGAATTTAGTTTCTAATATTTTTTACAAGTATAGCTAAAACTCCGTTTATAAACTCTCCGGATTTCTCTTCACCGTATTTTTTCGCAAGTTCTACAGCTTCATTTACAACGATTTCTGTACCCATATCTGAGTACTTTAGCTCATAAACTGCAAATCTCAAAAGAGCTCTTTCTACATGTCCTACTCTTTCCAAATTCCATGTTTCCATTTTTTCAGATAAAAATCTATCTATCTCCAAAAGATTCGTAAAAACTCCTTCTAGAGAATCCATTATATATTTATGCTGATTTTCTTTAAGTTCTGATGTTTCTTCTCTTTCTGTATATAATTCTTTTTTAAATTCTGTATTTTTATTCATATCTGCTTCAAAAAGATATTTAAAAATCAGTTCTCTTGCTGCTCTTCTTCCCATTTTTCGCCTTTCTATTCATCATTCATTCTATTTGAAATTATTTTTTTCAATTTTATAAGTATATCTTCATAATTATATCCTACATATAAGAATAATGCAAGAATAATTAAAGCTCCAAAGCCATGATAGATATATGTAAATCCCAAAACAAGAGCAAAAAAAGTTCCAATTAGTCTTTTTCTTCTTTTAATCAAATATTCGATAAATTCTCTAATATCCAACCTCATTATTGTCACCTCTAAATTTTGAGCTAGCATTTTTCTCCTGAACAAATAAGAATTTATTTGCTCTAATATCTATTTTTTCAATTTCGATATTAAGTTTTTTTATTAGCTCTTCTTTAAGCTCCACTTGTATAGAATTTAATTTTTGTGATAAATTTGGCATAGCTTCTATATCAAGTTTTATATCTATATTAAGACCTTTTTTACTTTTAAAGCTTGATGCTTTTACATTTTTAACTTCTTTATTTTGGTCTACAATTTCTTTTATTAATGAATTTAAAGAATTTTCAGAAATAGATACTATTCCAGACTCAGTTTTAAATTCATAGCCTCTATCGTCTTTTATAAATAAAGATATCGTTTTTTCTATAAAAAGTAGTAAATAAAAAAATGATATTCCACCTAAAGATGAAACAAACACATAGGATCTCATTACATTCATTAAGTCTCCTATAGTCAAATTAAACATTGTACCAGAAGTTAAAATTAAAGCCAAAAATCCGCCTAATAACGATAATATCCCAATTCCTACCCAACCTATAAAAAATATAAATTTGCCAAACATATAAACCCTCCTAAACACGCTCTCCAAATTCCTAAAACACTTACTTATATAACAAAAACTACTCAGTCACAACTAGATAAATAAATCCATTTTTTGCTTTTATGGGTTCGGGACAAAGCTCCGTAATTTACCACTCAAGCCTGAGCACTTATAATAAATTTTGTATCTACTCCGTCATTTCTACTTAATTTATCAAATTTCTTTGTTTTTATGGGGTTCGGGGCAAAGCCCCGTTCTACCACTCAAGTGTCCACGTCAAAGGCGTGGACACTTGGGTGTACCATGAGTAGTTACTAACTCTTAACCAAAGAGGCTTAAAGCATAAGCCTCTTTGGTTATAATATTTCTATTTCTTCTCTCTCTTCAGTCTTTTCTCTAATATTTACATCTTGAATATAAACATTTACTTCCAAAACTTTAAGTCCTGTCATTTCTGTAATAGCTTTTATAATATTTTGTTGTACTTCCATTGCTACAGCAGGAAAAGACACTCCATAGTCAACTACAACATAAACATCAACAGAGCATTCTCTGTCTCCAACTTCTACTTTTACACCCTTACCTGTATTTTTCTTACCAAGAAGTTTTGTTACTTCATCAACCATTCCGCCACTCATTTTGTGTACGCCTGCTATTTCCAAAGCCGCTTTTGCTGCTACTTTTGCCACAACCTCATCTGCAATTCTTATGTTTCCTACTTCAGCCATAACTAGTCCTCCTTGTAGAATTATTTTTTATCCATATGTTTTTCTATAAAACTTGTATATACCTCACCTTTTCTAAAAACTTCATTATCAAGTACTTTTAGATGGAAAGATATTGTTGTTTCCACTCCTTCTATTATATACTCTTTAAGAGCTCTTTTTCCTCTTTCAATAGCTTCATTTCTATCTTTTCCATAAACAATTAATTTTGCTATCATAGAATCATAATAAGGTGGTATCTCATAACCTTCATAAGAGTGAGAATCTATTCTTACTCCTAAGCCTCCTGAAGGTATATATTTTTCTAAAGTTCCTGCTGAAGGTAAGAAATTATTCTCTGGATCTTCAGCATTTATTCTAAATTCAAAAGCATGACCTTTTATTTCAATATCTTCTTGTTTTATACTCAAAGGTAAACCTGCTGCTGCAAGGATTTGCTCTTTAATTACATCTACACCTGTAACAGTTTCTGTAACTGTATGTTCAACTTGAACTCTTGTGTTCATTTCCATAAAGAAGAAATTATTTTGTTTATCTACTAAAAATTCTAAAGTCCCTGCAGAATCATAATTTATAGCTTTAGCTAGAGTAACTGCTGCTTTACCCATTTTTTCTCTAACATCTGGAGTTATACAAACTGAAGGCGATTCTTCTATAAGTTTTTGATGTCTTCTTTGGATAGAACAATCTCTTTCTCCAAGATGAACAACATTTCCATGTTTATCTCCAACTATTTGAATTTCTATATGTCTTGGGTCTTCTACATATTTTTCCACGTATACATCTGGATTTCCAAAGGCTGCTTTAGCTTCATTTTGAGCTGCAACTATATTTGCTCTAAGTTCCTCTTCATTTCTAGCTATTCTCATACCTTTTCCACCACCACCTGCTGTGGCTTTAATCATTACTGGATATGTAATTACTTCTTCAACAAATTTTGCACAAGCATCTACATCTTTTACTATTCCATCAGTACCTCTTGTTATTGGCACATTATTTGCAATAGCCGTTGCTCTTGCTGTAGCTTTATCTCCCATGCTAACTATAGCTTCTGGTTTTGGTCCTATAAATACTATTTTATGCTCTGCACAAATTTTAGCAAACTCAGAATTTTCAGCCAAAAATCCATAACCTGGATGTATTGCATCTGCTCCTGTAACTTCTGCTGCTGCAATGATATTAGATATTTTTAAGTAAGAATCTGAACTAAATGCAGGCCCTACGCAAATTGCTTCATCTGCAAGTCTAACATGAAGACTTTCTTTATCAGCTTCTGAATAAACTGCTACAGTTTTTATTCCCATTTCTTTAGCTGTTCTAATTATTCTTACTGCTATTTCTCCTCTATTGGCAATTAATATTTTTTTAAACACAGTAACCTCCAAAATTTCCTAGTTTTTTTCAATTTTTATAAGTACTTTTCCATAATCGGCAATATTTCCATTTTTAACTACAATTTCAGCAATTTTCCCACTTGCTGTAGCAACTACGTCATTTTTTATACCCATAGTGTCTACATAAGCTAATTTTTGGCCTTCTTTAACTTCTTGACCAACTTTAATTTGAGACTCGCCTTCTTTATTCTTATAGATAAGTTTCCCTATATATTGAGATTTGATTTCTGCATATTCCTTAACTTCTACAAATTCTTCAGTAAAACTTGGTTGAAAACTGGTAGCTTGTGCTGTTCCGTTTCCTTTTTTGAAGTATATTTTTGCTTTGTCTTCTTCCATTTCAAATTCTCTAATATCTGTTTCTTTCAGTAACTTCATTACATTTTGTATAAATTTTAGTTCCACAAAAAACCTCCTAAATATATTTAGTTAAATTATTATAACTGCTCAGGCAGTTCTCTTCATCCAAGGGTTGGCGCAAGCGCGACCCCTTGGAGGGGAATTACGGGGCTTTGCCCCGAACCCCATAAAAAATTGATTTTTTTACTAGTTAGCCTGAATGGTTAATTTTAACTAATTTTAAGCAAAACTTTCCCATATACAGTATAACATACGTTATTTTATTTTACTAGTATTTTAATGCTATTTCTTAATTTTTACAGTCCCTTCACCTAGTAAATTAACAAGTTCTGTTATAAATTCTCTACTAGGATTAACTCTTAAATTTTCAGGTAATTCAATCAGTTCTTTCCCTACTTCATCTTTGTAAGCAAGAAAAATTCTGTGCCTTCCAAAATGATTTCTTATTATATTTTTTAATTCTCTCAATTTATTTTTATCATTTCTATCGACTAAAATATAAATTTTATAAGCATTATTAAAACTTAATTCTGATATGGCTGTTATATTGTTTAAATTTAGTTTTACTCTTTCTTCTCCACCAAAACTATCTATAGTAACAAAAGCTTCCATAAAAACAGCCTCATTTTCAAGTATATATTGTCCATATTCTTGATATTGTTTTGGAAATGCAATTACATTTATCTTATTGGTATAATCTTCCAATTCAAAACTAACCATAATTTCTTTTTTCTTTGTAACAATTTTCTTTATCTGAGCTATAGTCCCAAATATTCCTATTCTTTTATGTTTTTCTAGGTCAATATCTTTTATTTTTATGTTCTCGTAAACTTCTATAAATTCTTTGTACTTATCTAGTGGATGCCCCGATATATAAAGACCTATATACTCTTTTTCTCCTCTTAAAAGTTCTAATATATCAAATTCACTTATATTAGGAAAACTTATTTTTTCCAGAGAAGATTTTTTTTCTCCAAAAAGATTCATTTGCTGAATTTCATCATCTTTTATTTTTTTTGAAGCAAGCTCTAATATTTTAGTAACTAAACTGTATTTTTGTTTTCTGTTCCCTTCAAGACTATCAAGACTTCCCGAAAGTATAAGTGCTTCAAGGGCTTTTTTATTCATCCCGTGGCTTTTCATTCTATAGACAAAATCTTCGAAATTTAAAAATACTCCTTTTTGTCTTTCTTCGATTATTTTATTTACGACACCTTCACCCATATTTTTTATAGCAGACATTCCAAAGATTATTTTTTCTCCAGAAACTCTAAATTTTACCGAAGGAAAATTTACATCAGGAGCAAGAACTTTTACCCCGTGTTTTTTTGCATCTTCTATATAAATACCAAGTTTCTCTATGTTTCCCATTTCTGAAGTCATTAGAGCTGCATAATAGTGTGCTTTATAATTAGCCTTAAAATATGCTGTCCAATAGGCCACAAGGGCATAAGCTGCCGAATGAGATTTATTAAATCCATATCCTGCAAATTTATCTATTAAGTCGAAAATTTCATTGGAAAGTTCCTCGTTATAACCTTTTCCAACAGCTCTTTTTACAAACATGGCTCTATTTTCTTCCATTATTTGAAAATTCTTTTTACCCATAGCACGACGAAGCAAATCAGCCTCTCCCATAGTATAATCAGCCATTACATTGGCTATTTTCATTACTTGCTCTTGATAAAGTATCACTCCATAAGTCTCTTCCAATGTTTCTTTCAAAGATTCATGAGGGTATTTTGCTCTAGAAAGACCATTTTTTACATTAATATAATCATCTACCATTCCTGAACCCAAAGGCCCAGGTCTATAAAGTGCAAGAACTGCTATTATATCCTCAAAGCGAGTTGCTTTAAGTTTTTTTAGAAGGCCTATCATCCCTCTTGATTCTAACTGGAATACTCCCAGAGTATCTCCTTTTTTCAATAGTTCATATACTTTAGGGTCATCTAAACTAAGTTTATCCAAATCAATTTCTATGCCCAAATCTTCTTTTATATAATCCAAAGCTCTTTGTACTATTGTAAGGTTACGAAGGCCCAAAAAGTCCATTTTTAGAAGCCCCAATTCCTCAAGCTCTTTCATTTGATATTGGGTTGAAACAAGACTTGTTTTATTATCATAATAAAGAGGAACATTGTCTACAAGTTCTTCTCCTGTCATTACTATCCCTGCTGCATGAATAGAGGCATGACGCACCTTACCTTCAAGCCTTTTGGAATTATCCAAAAGCTCCTTTACTTCATAATCTTCATTATATAGTTTTCCTAAGTCTGAATTTTCTCTAAGTGCATCATCTATATTACTAAACATAGGAATTAATTTTGCAATCTTATCCACTTTACTGATGGGTACGTCCATTACTCTTCCTACATCACGAATAGCAGCCCGAGCCTTCATCGTTCCAAAGGTAATTATTTGAGCAACCCTGTCATAACCATATTTCTGAGAAACATAATCAATTACTTCATGTCTTCTCTCTTGACAAATATCTATGTCTATATCAGGCATTGATATTCTTTCTGGGTTCAAGAACCTTTCAAATATAAGATTGTATTTAAAAGGGTCAAGCCCAGTTATTCCAAGAACGTAAGCTATAAGGGACCCTGCTGCCGAACCTCTACCGGGTCCTATAGGTATTCCTTTCGATTTAGCATAAGCAATGAAATCCCATACAACAACAAAATAGGCTTCATAACCCATTTTATTTATAATCCCTAATTCAAATTCTGTTCTATTTCTTATTTCTTCAGTAATAAGTTCATATCTATTTTTTAAACCTTCTTCTACAAGATATCTCAAATAATCTTTAATATTCTTAAAACTTTCTGGCACTTGATAATTTGGAAACTTAAACTTTCCAAACTCTAACTCCAAATTACATTTTTCGGCAATCTTAGTAGTATTCTCTATAGCTCCTTGAAACTCTCCCAGTTTTTCGTGAACTTCTTCGTAAGATTTAAAATACATTCCGTCACTTTCAATTTTCATTCTATCTCTGTCACGAAGTTTAGCCCCAGTTTGTACGCAAATCATTATATCCTGAAGCTTATGCTCACCGTAATTTACATAGTGAGTGTCACAAGTTCCTACTACCTCTACTTGATTTTGTTTTGCAAAATTATATAATTTATGATTTAAACTATATTGCTCTTCTATGCCATTATCCTGAATCTCAATATAGAAGTCCTCTCCAAAGGCATTTTTATAAAACTCTAAAGTTTCCCTTGCTTCTTCATATTTATTTTCCCATATTTTTTTGGCTATTTCCCCATTCATACAAGCAGACAAAACTATAAGCCCTTCTTTATGTTCTTTAAGAACAAGTTTATCAATTCTCGGTCTATGGTAAAAACCTTCTCTATATCCTATGGAACTTAGTTTCATCAAATTTTTATAACCAGTTTCGTTTTTTGCCAAAAGTACCAAATGATAATTTTTTCCTTGTTTTTCATTTAATAATCCTTCAGCCATATAGGCTTCCATGCCTATTATTGGTTTTATTCCTTTTTTTATAGCCTTCTGATAAAACTCCACAGCTCCAAACATATTTCCGTGGTCTGTAATAGCTATGGCCTCCATACCAAAGGATTTAGCTTTATTTATATAGTCATCTATTTTCCCAACCCCATCTAAGAGGCTATACTCTGTATGTAGATGTAAATGTACAAAATTTGATTTCATAATAACCCCCCTGTTTTTAGTTAATAGTTAATAGTTAAAATTAATTGATAATTGAAAATATACAATTGATAGTTGTAGGGTGTTTGCCGCTGGGAAACCCAATATTTTGTGTAGGGGTAGGGGTCGATTCCTATATCGACCCTGTTTTAGTTTTATATTCTATTATTCACCAAACCATTAGGCAAAAATAGATTTTGCCCCTACAAAAAAATTATATTTATATCTTTCTACTCACTTGGTTCATGCAATGAACTCCTCCCAAAACCATTTACTATTTTTCAACAACTAACCTCTCTACAAAATTCAAAGTCAAAATTTTTATACTAAATTATATCACTTTTTTTACTTATTTTAAAGCTTTAGACGAAAAAAGAAGGCCTAAGCCTTCATTAAAGTATTATCTCATAGATTTTTTCAGTTTCACTATGCTTTGCTTCTATTCTCTTCGGAAGTTCTGTATGAACAAAAACATCCCCTGTAAAAGTAAATCTTTTTAAGCCATCTTTATAATCAAGAAACATTTTTTTAGGTCTCAGCCAATAAGAAAAATCCCCATATAACTTTTGATACAAAACAAAGATTTCTCCTTCTAGTTCAATTTCTTTAATCACTCTATATTCCATGCCTTTAAAATGTCTGTATTTCCCAAAATATACAAGTTTTTCCATTTTATCACCGTACCTTAATATCCTTGAGGATTATTTTTTTGCCAATTCCAAGAATCTTTACACATATCTTCTATAGTTTTTTCTGCTTCCCATCCCAACTCTTTTTTTGCCTTAGATGCATCTGCAAAACAAGTAGCAATATCTCCAGGTCTTCTATCACTTATTGTATAAGGAATTTTTACTCCGTTAACTTTCTCAAAAGTATTTACAAGTTCAAGGACGCTTACACCCTTACCTGTCCCCAAGTTATAAGCCTCTACACCTTTAAAATCCATATGTCTTTCCAAAGCTTTAATATGCCCTTTTGCAAGATCAACAACATGTATGTAATCCCTTACCCCTGTTCCGTCTACTGTATCATAATCATTTCCAAATACACTTAGTTTTTCTCTTTTCCCTACTGCAACTTGAGTAATAAAAGGCATTAGGTTATTTGGTATACCATTAGGATTTTCTCCTATTCTTCCACTAATATGGGCTCCAATAGGATTAAAATAACGAAGTAGAGCTATACTCCAATCATTATCTGATATATATAAATCTCTCAAAATTTGCTCTATAAAAAGTTTTGTTGTCCCATAAGGATTTGTTGTGCTCAAAGGTAAATCTTCTTTTAGTGGAGATACATTTGAAAGACCGTATACCGTTGCTGAAGAACTAAATACTATGTTTTTCACACCATATTTTTTCATTACTTCGCACAAGATAAAAGTAGAAGTAAGATTATTATGATAGTACATAAGAGGTTTCTCTACAGATTCTCCTACAGCCTTATAACCTGCAAAATGTATAACTGAATCTATTTTATTTTCTTCAAAAACTTTTTTCAAGGCATTTTTATCTAATAAATCAATTTCATAAAATTTAAAATCTTTTCCGCTTAATTCTTTTATTCTTTCCAAAACCTCTGGATGACTGTTATAAAAATTATCGACAATGACCACTTCATAACCTTTTCCTAATAATTCAATAACTGTATGAGAACCTATATAACCTGCTCCACCTGTAACTAGTATTTTCATATTCCCCTCCAAATTAATTGTTTTTAGCTTGTATTTCCTTCAATTCCTAACTACTAATTCCTAACTACTAATTGCCCTTATTTCCCTTTTCCAAATATAACTATTTTCACTGTTTGAAATAGTATCATTATATCAAAGGCTAAGTTTTGATGTTTAATATAATACAAATCATATCTTAACTTTTCAAGAGCATCTTCTACTCCCATCCCATAGGGATATCTCACTTGAGCCCATCCTGTAAGCCCTGGTTTTACCGAGTGCCTTATATTATAAAAAGGGATTTTTTCTTCGTATTCTTTGCAAAGTTTATCCCATTCAGCACGGGGGCCAATGAAACTCATATCTCCCTTTATTACATTCCATAACTGAGGTAACTCGTCAATTCTAGTTTTTCTCATTATTTTTCCAAATTTTGTTATTCTATTATCTTTTTCTTGAGCGTATCTAGAATGAGCATTTTCATCATGAAGTCTCATAGAACGAAACTTATATATTTGAAAACTTTCATTTCCTAATCCCACTCTGCTTTGACTAAAAAATATAGGCCCTTTACTTTCTACTTTTACTATAATTGCTGCAATTACCATAATTGGCAAAGTAACAATTGTTACAAATAAAGCCAAAATTAAGTCAAATAATCTCTTTATCCTCTGGTCTAAACTTGCATGGAGTATATCATAACCACTACCAAATAATATATATTCTTCACTTATTGAAAGAACAGGAACTTTTTCTTCTATTTTTTCATAGAAATTAATAAAATCAAAAACTTGTATACCTTTTAGTTTAAATTTGAGTATTGTTTCAGCAAATTTTCTATCATGAAGAGTTTCTGTAATAATAATTTTTCCAATTTCTCTTTTTTTAACTATTTCTTCAAAATTTTCAAATTCAGAAACTTTCATTTCTGCTGCAATAAAATAAGTTTGTTTTTCTAAAAGTATTTCTTTAATAATTTTAGAATTTTCATTATCTCCAACTATCATTAGGCTTTTTTTCTTTACAAAGGTATAATAAATCAAAATTTTGAAAATATTCTGCAAAATATAAAGAAAAAAGAAAATATATACTGAATTTTTTATTCCAAATTCCTTAAAACATAAAAGAACCGAAATAGTATTTGCTACCAAAGCGTTGATAGCATCTATTAGAGTAAATCTTCCTCTTTCCATACTAAAGACATTAAAAATATAAAATATCATAAGGGAAATGAAACTTAATAAGAAATAAAAAAAATTTATTTCTTTTAAAAAGCTAATAGAAATAATAAGGTAAGCCAATATATTTAAACTTGTATTATATGTGGTATATTTTCTTGCTCCAATATACATAAATTACTCCCAATTAATATTTTTAAAATAATTTTTACCTAAAACCAATATTAAACCTAATAAAAATCCTCCACTAAGAGACAGTATAAAGGCTATAGAAAAATTGATTTTCCCTTTAGACTCTATCAAAGAACTTCTATATTCAAAATTTAAATCTAAAAAATCCAAAAATTGACTTAAATTTTCTTTTTTGGAAAGGATCTCTCCATATAAAACTGCATAGCTATCTTTCTCACTAAATACACCAGGATTTTTTTCTCTTATTTCATCAACTATATTTATTATTCCAATAGAAGCTTGGGCTTTTTCTTCAGTGACTAAAGTTCTTATTGTATTTTCAATATTCTGAAGATTACTTTTGTACTGCTTTGCTTTCTTATCTAAGAGCTGATATTCTTTATCTAGTTTAGCTCTATTTTGTTTTTCTATATAGGTGTTTAAGGTTTCAAAATAGATTTCAGCCCATATTTTATTTTCTTCTAGAGTTTTCCCTTTTGTTGTAAGAGTATATATAAACCTGTCTGTTTTAAGTTTCTCTACTTTCATTCCCAATTTTGAAAGAACATAAGCTCTTTTTTCACTATCCTTAGTTCCTTGGAAATTAGATTGTATAAAATCTTTTTCAAAAAACATATCAATAAATTGATTGTCTTTAAAAAGTAGCTCAGGATTTGTAGGTACTCCTCCTATTTCCATTTCTTCCATTCTATCTATATAAGAAAGGTAAAATTTTTGTTCCATTTGTAGAGGTTTTACTTTATTATAAGTAAAAAAAGCTATCATCCCCAATAAAAACACAAATCCTGTTACTTTTAGTATATAAAACCTATTCTTTACAAAAAGTTTAATTAAATCAATTAGCGTTTTTTCTTCCTCATATATTACTTCATATTTTTTTTGTTCCATTTTTTCTCCTATTTCACTTCTTTTAATTCTTTCCAATTTACAGATTTTATAAATTCCTTTAAGAAAACTAAAAATACTCCTAAAAATATCCCCAGTACATTAGATATAACTACTATAAGTTTTAATGAAAGCTTATTTTCTAATTCATTCAATGAACTTTTCATCCTAATTGGATCATTTAATTGAACTAAAATACCCTCGTATTTTTTTTGAATTTTATAATTTTCTCCATAAATAGCCGATATAGCATCTTT
>RRZU011226212.1_pt1 | contig 12015 bp, 10 predicted proteins | sample 2165561 | NCBI WGS metagenome assembly RRZU01 (sample SAMN10456909, study PRJNA506462) | wastewater metagenome | isolation source: wastewater sludge | place: USA: Moscow, Idaho | reverse complement strand
ACCGGACGAAGGTCGTCCAGGGCAGGAAATCCATGAGCTGGGCGAACAGCGTCTTGCCGGTGTTCATGGCGGCCTCCAGGCAAATACCCGGAAGACTGCCCGAACTGGCAATCGCCGTTCAAATCGACACCACCATTTATGCCTTGTAAACCCCCGTCAGTGATGGCCTTCAGCGATTCGCCCCTTCATTTAACCGGACAGCAGTGGTATCTGTTCTATTCTCAAAGACTCAGGAGGAGCCCCTGGATCTCAGTGAATCGGTGATCTACTGCTTTTCCGAGAGCGACTTTAGTGGCCTCAGCAGCGTACGCATCGTTGAATTGGACGTCGCAAACCTATGGCGACTCCAAGCTCAACGCGGCCTCTTTCTTGACTTTAGGGATCAAGAACAAGTTCCCGACATACGAAGCATTGCGACGAGAATATTCTTTCCATCGGTTAAATTGACCGAACAGGAGCGTAGCTATCTCTACCCGGTACGAAAGAGCGCACTCGAAAATGTGCTAGATCAGTGGTTCTATCGTCATCAGGTAGATACCATGATGTCCGACTTTGTCGGAATCAAGCACCACTTGACGGTGAAGCGCTACTCCTATCCAGGTGCCTTTCAATGGCGCGTTGTCCCGGACCTGCCACCAACGTGGGTTGGCGAGCACCAAGGCTGGTTCCTACCAATAGTTGAACCCGAGGCGGTACTCCGATCCACGTCGCCCGTAAGCATCTCGCTTCCGGCAAGCTCAGATATTGGCGATGCAGTTGAGCATGTCCGTTGCCTCGTTGAGGCACCAATACTTGCTTCGCGCACTTCTGGTCAGTTGTTGACTTTCGCGATTGATGTCGACAGCACAACCTATCCCCTAGTGGCTGGAGCAGAAAGACTGCTCAATCGAGTGTGGGACGGTGTTCGAACGCTCCCGTACGACTTGTCTGAACTGGTTGCATGCATATCCCTGACCACCGCACTAGTTCTGCTCCGGGCAACTGGTCATGATGAGATCGATGACTGGCATGAGAACCTGTGGGGTGAAACTGACCTTCTTGAAGTAGCCCCTGTCGGTGGGCATATCGAAGCAGGCTTTGTATCCAAAGCGGCCTTGGCTGAAGCATTCACAACATCGCACTTTCACGAACTAGCGTCACCGTTTAGGCGGCTGGCTGAAGCTAATCGACGCGATTTGATGACGTTTGTAGTGGATCCGTGGATTCTGTTCGATTTCAAGCGCTTTAAGCGCATTTTCGTTGAGCAGTTCATTCCTTCGGCGGTCGACGGATACTGGAAAGAGGACATCGGTCTCTACGAGGGAGCGCTGCAGTGCATGTGGAGCATTCCATTTAACCCCGCGCTTCTGGGCTATGTCACTAACAAGGATTATAGATTTCGATCGCCACTTGCCCATGAGGCCAATGTAGAACAAATTATCTATGTCACCCCCACTATGGATGAAGCCGATATTGAGGAGGCATTTGTTCATTCCCTGCCGCATGTGCTTGATACGGGACAACCTTTCCAAGTGAGATTTCCAGGATACGAATTGGATCCGAGGCAAGTTTGGGAGATTGACAAAACAATCCAGCAATGCAAGGCTATTGTAGCTACGTCCGGAATATCGGTACTTGAAGTGACAACGGCATCCAGAGGTCCAAGTCAGCCACGCCAACCATTTGATGTGCCAGGGTTGGGAGCGTTTGAGATCTGGCTGATTGCAAACGACCTTCTCGACAAGGTGGTGGGGAGGCCAATGGCTGACCTGCAGCCTCTGCTAGAAAAGTTCATGTCAGAGTTGGCAGTTGCCAACGGCGATCTTGAGGCCCGCCTGAATGCACGTCTGAGCAGCCAGTCACAGAGCGACAAAGACGCCGGAACCGCGGCCTAACCCCTCGTTCAACCGGGCAGGCTCCGGAGTGCCACCGCCGGGCGTCATTTCATTCTTGCCCGGCGGCGTAACTCTGTCGCCTGCCGGTTAACTAAAACGTTAGCGTCTGCAATGCAACTGCAAGCAGACATTAATGCCTCGAACATGAAAGTCTGCTTTGGCTGAAGAGCACTCAGCAAAGATAACAGGCGGTGATTCAGCGCTGAGTGGCGGCATTCCCACGCGAATGCGTTGCGGATTTGAGATGCGTTATGGTGATGGCCTTGAGGTGCGAAGGTATGCTGGTTTTGAAGTAAGAATTACTGGCGGAATTCATGCGAATACTCAGATTGGACATGAAGAAACGTTTCACCGAAGAACAGATCATCGGGTTGCCGTTATCTGTCCTGATCGCTTTGGGCAAGCCGCGTGAACGAACACTGGTTTACTAGCCTGCGCCATGCACAGGTCGTCATCGAAGCCTGGCGGAGGGAATACAACAACGAAAGGCCCAAGAAAGCGCTTGGCGGTTTGACGCCGGCGGCCTACGCCAAATCACTCGCTAAGAAATCAGGTAAATTAACCCCGGACTCTAAAGCGCTCTGCTACTGAAAACGGGGAAACGTCGCTCCGGGCCGTTATCGACTTGAATCAGCTCAGGCAAGCGGCCACTCCGGCGCAGTTGGTCCAGTATAGAAAAAGTGGAGTGGTTACCATCGGCGCAGCTTGGTCGAAACCACCATGGGGCGTTTCAAATTGCCGGGCGAACGACTAGCTTCTCGCCAGCCGGAGCGACAGGTGGCCGAGGTGCATGTGCGCTGCGTGATCCTGAATACCTTCAACCGGCCCGGCATGCCGGTGACGGTTGCTCACGCCTGAAATCTGGCTGCGGGTAAGGGTAACCTGGCCTGAAACCGGGTTATGCAACAGCGCTCATCAGGATAGCAGTGAATTCAGGCCGCACAGTTCACTGGACGGCCTGAATCCCGCCAGATTTGTCTTGAAACCGAAAAATCTTTAGTTTCGACTGTAAAGTTATTTATGTGGCTGAAGCCGGGCTATCGACTTCAAATAAGCCAGAGTAAAACTCTGCTCCAACAGCCTGATGTCGCCAAGTTCATAAAATGCCATCATGGATACTAGATAATCCTCTTCACTATAGCCAACAAAAGAAATCGGAGGAAAACCTGCCTTGATCAAGGGTACATTACAAATAACTCGGGCTATTCTTTTATTGCCATCCCTAAAAGGATGCAAGTAGGGAATTCTAGACAATAGATAAAAAGCCGCTTGAAAAGGATTTTGCATATCACTAGCTATAACAAGCACATGTTCCAATGCTTTTTTCAAGCACCCGCCACTTAGACAGCGAGGCGGAATGTAGGTACTGAAGTGGATATCTACCTTGCTGGACGCTCTCACTACACCACGGTCAGCCATTTTCAGGAAATGGCCGGTATCATCCAGTGCGTGCAGTTCATGATCACTCGTCAACAGGTCATGCACCTTGTAAATCGAAGCCAGTTCCATGTGGTCGTACAGGTATTCGAATGCCTCTTTGTGGTTCAACACCAGAAACGCATCACCCAACGATTTTTCACTGCACTTCTCTCCGTATTCGATCAATGCCTGGGTATCCAGCAGGGAGTAAGCCCCTCCTTCAAGGGCAGATGAGGCACAGGCAAAATCGATGAGGAACTTGCTCAACTTACGCTTGTCGAGCCTGTATTCCAACAGGCTACCAAAGCGACTCAGGGCAACCTCGGAGAGGTTTGGTGAAGCTTCGAGTAATCTCGGGTCATAACAGGCAACTTTCCGCTCCGTACGCGGTTTGGCGAAGCATGACCTCAGCGAAGCCAGTGGATCGAAACCGTGATACCTGGTAGCTGGCCCGCGACCGGAAACCCGGATCGTGCCAGCCTCCACTTCTTCTTTCAGCCGACGGTTGAGCGTGGAGCGGCTCACCCCCAGATAGCGCATGATATTGCCAGCCGAGACTCCAGCAGGGTGGTCTGATACATACTGAGCCAACTCATTCATTGAGAATGATTATCTATATGATTTTTAATGAAATATTTTCAATCACCTCAAAGGTGACAAGATTTTTGAACTGATCTGTCTCACTTCTCGCAGACAGAGGGTTAAGCACCAAACCCAGAGCGATAGCTTTCGAATTCAAACGGGGATCAAATACCCCTAGGTCGAATGTCATTGTTGGTGATTGTAAAAACGAATGCAATCAAGCACAGTCATAATTACCTCACCACACAGCAAATAGAAGGCTACTCATCATTAATGCCAGACCGCCAAAGATGATGAGCTCGCAAACACCCGGCTATCGCTTTCCTGTCGCTTTCTTCGCTAATTTCGGCAGATCCGACTGGTCCCTGTTTACACGTGGCAATGGCTGACTCAGGAATTCCTTGTCCAGCCCACGTGTATGTGCGTTGTAAGCCCACACGACAAACTGCTCAAGCAGCCTCTGGTTCTCAGCCTCCAAGCGTTGGTTTTCTGCTTCTAGACGGGCGATCTTTACTATTGTATCTGCTGGCAGTCCAGACTCAGATTGAAAAGTTGCTTGCTTCCCCTTTCCAAGCGTCTGCTTACGCATTGCATAGGCCGCGCGAATACGTTCATGCTTATGCAGGGCCTGCCGTGTGTACTTGCAATGCAACCTGGTCACGATAGCGTCGATCAACGCTTCCCAAGTCAATTTTCCTTGCCAACCATCCAAGAGCCTGACGATCTGCTCAATTGCATCATCAGTCAAATTTTTACTCCTGCGGACCACAGGTTTCTTTCGCTGCATGCTCAAGACTATTCCCCCAACAAGGCTTTAACACCAGCAAGCAGGCGGGTTTGCTCATTTTCCAGTTGGAACTGGCCTCTCTCAGTTACCTGATCCATTAGTGATGGCTTACTGGGGGCTGCCAACTGGATGACGGCTCCATCCGGTACTTTCGGATCATCCATGATCGCACACAGTTGGACCAATCGATCGACTATGGTCCGATGGTGATCAAGCCACCTGTCGCTGCCAGAGTAGCCCTCAGATGTCGCTGCTTGTGCCCTTTCCATCAGCCCTTTAGCTTCATCGAGACGCCTTCTCAGTAGAGCCTCTCTCTCTGCATCGCCCTTCACGCACACCAAGTCCTGGCAATGTATGCAATCCATGTGCAATTGGCAGGGTGATGCCGTGTAGTCATGTACGCAGTAACCAAGGTCAGTGGTATGTGCGGTCGGCACGACCAGCCTGGCAAACTCATCCCGGCGGATCAGTACCTTCTTCGGAATCTCAGCCAGAGGCCCGAACATCTGATCGCCACCAACAGCATCCCGGATTTTCTGGAGCATCTGTCCCGGCGTGAGGTGATCGTAGACCTCGTTCTGCCTGATGTCCTTGCGCCCTGACCACTTTGCAATATCCAATTGGCTAAGGCCGCCAGACTGCGCCAGCGTATTCAGGTAATGCCTGAACTGATGACTTGTAACCTCAATATGACTGCCATCCGGTTCGGTAAAGCCGAACCGGCTAAATATCGATGCGTAGCCATGCTTCACACGACTCCCCAGGCCCGTGTTGACTTGGCCAATGCTCACCGCCTCGATCATGCACCGATAGGTACCACGCTGTGCTCCAAGTTCATTTCTCCGCACAATGAGCAGTGCCTCGCTGTACTTCAGGCCGGTCTCGTTATCCAGGACTGGAAACCCTTTTGGCAACATACGGAGCACTGCCGCCTCGACATCTCTGAACCGCACGTAGAGTGTTTTCCCAGCCCCTTCAAGTTTCTCCGTCGCCACTCCAGCCGTTTTACACCAGGTATTTGCTGCGGCACCGCCATTTATTCCGAGGATTTTGGCGAGTTCTTTCATAGACAACCATTCCTGGCCACGCAAGTGCGCTACGTTTGCCGCTAGGTAAAGCTGATCGGGAAACTGCTCATACCATTTCGCAATTCGTCGAGCCTCTGCTGTGACGGACCGGATTTTTTGAAGTGCTTCCTCCACGACAGATCCCATGGAGGGCACCAGCCACTTGATCATCGGCTCAGCACCCTTGGCTGGCCACCAGCGCAAGCCGTATGCGTCCTCTTTGCCCTTTCTGGGTTCGCGAACCTCGCAGGCCTCAGGAAGAGTCAGGACCTCACTGATTCGATCTGGAGAAGCAAGAAGGAGCGCCGCAATCGATACGGTAATTACGTCAGCAGGCTCGGTAGCAATCCGAAAAATCCGGGGCAAAGCATCGAGCGCAGCCGGGGACGGCATCATTTCCTCACGTTTTTCATCGAACTCCTTGCCAACGCGCACGGCACTGCTGGGACGTTTGATCGGGTTACGCCAACGGATAGGCACAGCGACAAGTCGATTTTCCGACAAGAAAATCCCCAACATCTCGATCTGTCCACCTACACGGCATGCGGCCCCATCGCTGAACCTATCGGCGACGATCTGCGCCGCACGGTTTAGGATGCGCGAATCGATCTGCACCGGATCTGGAGGCAAACCGGTCTCTAACAACGCTGCTTCGATGGCCCGCAATGCAGCCACCCTGTTGTGAATTATCTTGGTTGGTCGCATCCCATGCATGTACCGAACATATGCCTTTGCAAAGGAAAGGAAGGGTTCACGCATCATCTCCGGCGCTTTCTGATCGACCGTAGCCGCATTGGAGAACGTAATGCGCTCTCGCTTGCTCCCATTGCCCTTGGTAGCGACCGCGTCCGTAACATCCCAGACGTCGTTTTGGAACGGCAAATCCGCCCCGAAGACGGTAAGCTTGCTACGGCACATATCAACAAAACCACGCAGGTTCGCCACAGCATCAAGTTCCGCCTTGGGCGTAAACAAGATTATTTCAGCCATCAGCCACTCCACTGCGCCGAGCCTCACACAGCCTCACCACTTCGGCGACAGCCAAGATGGTGCGGTCATTTACGGAAGCAATACGTAGATCGGTTTGAGCCGCAAGTCGATCCCGTTCGCCGATCAAGTAATCGAGAACTGCTTCGTGAGGCCCATCCAGCCACGGCTGGAAATTCACGCAGGTGTAGCAGGCGATGGGTGCCAAGAAGCCGCAGAAGCCATGTTTGCCGCAGTTACCCATGGGCTTCATAGAGGAGGAAAATCTCGGGTCGCACACCCTGCTAGACGGATCTCCTGCGCGCTTCGCTTGGGATTCGTCGTCGATGATGACGCCGGCGAAAGCCTGTGCCATCGGCGCCAGATACATGGCCACCGCCCGGTCGATCCTCTCAACGATTTCGGGTCGAGCCTCGATGTAGACTCCGACATTCTGGGTATCTGTATGATCCAGCAATTCGGCAATGATCAACTCCCCATGACCCTCCATGGCAGCCCTTGTGGCCACCGTACGGCGAAAGCGTATAGCAGTGATATGCAACGGCTGCCCCGTCCGCTCAGACATTACACTCAGACGACGAAGAGTTCTCTCTAGCAAATCAGCTATCGCCTGTGTTGTCCGGTGGTACTCAAACCCATCCGGTTCACCTCCCCAGTGACGCCTCGCGGGGAATAACGGCGCATCTAGGAGATCGGGCAAGAGCCCGTGAAATTTTGCCAGAACTTCTTTGGAGTACTTAACCAGCAACTCTCCGACTTGAGGAATTAATACTCGGTCCTTGAACTCACCACGCGAAAGCTGGTTGCGCTGCTTGGCACGCGGAACACGTATCGTGTACACGGCCGTGCCATCTTTTGCATGCGCTACGCCGACGTCACGGACCTTCAATGCCGCGTACTGCACAGGACGCTGCCCGAGTAACATGAACAGGTACGCAAGCAAATATCCCTCTATATCGACCTCGCCAGCTACATAAGCTCTATCCAGCGAAGACTGAAGGGACTCCAACTCCACATCAGTGAACGGACCGTGGGTTGGGTCATGTGTCAGCACCGCCGCGCCTTTTTTGTTGCCCTGAGTGCGCAACTGCTTCAGCAAAGCCGCCGCATCAGTAGTTACCCCCGAGTACCCGAGGCTGTGCCATTTCTTCAACAACCCAGAGAGACTACCGAGGTACCAGGACGTAGCACTGGTCAGCGTGGATTTGTAATTGATGAGATCTGTGCTGGTTATTTCTTTCAACGGACGGTCTCGACCTGCACATATCGTCCTCAGGAAATGAGTAGTGCGCATGAACATGTTGATCAAATGCGACGAGGACAATTGCTCCGCATACCAGAGCAAAATAAGCTTTGCTGATACTACGAACGTTTCCGTAGCAGGCCACGTAGCAAAGTCCAGATTTACGGTGATTGTGGCATCACGGTATGCCCACCTATCAGCACGCGGGTCAAATTCGATGCCGGATCTTGTCCGCGCCAAGACGGGTAATTCGGGAGCAGAACCCCAACGCGCGATTGCCTCCGCCGGCTTATTCATCACACCCCCCCTTGTTCACGAGTTGGTCTTGCAACTCAAGAGAAACCTCTTTGGCCTTATTGCGAACATAGCGACGGGTATAGACCGCGGCGGTTTCCGACGTAGGTGACCAGCCCATAAGATAGCTACGAGCCTGGCGCTCGTTTTCAGGTGTAATACCTGCCTCATCCATCTTTTTTGAAAACGCGTCATTCCATGTGTGGCGCAAAATGTGCCCGGTAACTCCGTCAGGCAGCGATGGACAACGTACCCGCAGTTCCTTGAACAACTTCCCCACGGTAGCCAAGGTCATGGGTTGACCAGTGCGACTGGCAACAAACAGGAAGGCGTGTTTCTTGGCCTGCGGCAATGTGCTTCGGTAATTCAGGATATAGGTTTGTGTCTCCGCCAACAGCGCACTACTGATTGGAAGTACCCGCGCCCGTGTTTTTGTTTGAGGCTGGTATTGCCTAGGGTCATTGGGATCATCGGCACGTCGGTGAATTGTGACCTCTTTACGGTAAGACACGATGTCACTGACACGCACACCCAGCGCCTCACCGATACGTACCCCAAGATATAAGAGCCAGTGAATAAGCAAGGCATTGCGATGGCGCGTGTGCTGATCCCGCCACGGATTATCAGGAGAGTGCGGATCAACAACTCGTAATAGCTCTGCTACAGCTTCATCGGACATCCCCTCACGCTGGCCAAGCGTGTTACGACTACCCCTGCTCGGGATGCGTGCATCAATTGCTTCGGTTACGAATCTAGCCGTATCCCCCAACCGGGACGCCACTGGTACTGCCAAACCATGCCTGCACAGACGCTCAGTCGCAAGCCACTGGAGATACATCCGGATGTAGCGCAGCCGGCTAGCTGCAACATCCGGGTCCACCTCGGCGGTCGAGGTTCTCTGAGCACTCATTCGCACCTTCTCAAACGATGCCACACTCAAAGCCGCGCCTTCACTCGATCTGGACAGCGCGGCCAGCTCAGAAAGGGGCCGCCGACAAAGGCGAACAAGATCCTCTACCTCACCAAGTGAAAGCAACTCACCATTGGCGAGGCGCCCATCAAGGTTGATGCCACGAGCATCGATAAACAGATGGAAAGCCATCACACTACGAAGGACCATGCCTATGGTGTTGGCCGCCAGGTTCTTTCCCCTCACCTCAGTCAATGCAAAGACGGTTGGAGCAAACATCGGCTGCCCGTCCCGATCAAGAAGAACAGGAAGACGTTCGCCCGAGGTAAGTACAATAGTCTTGACGCGGTAGCCCGATGACATTGTTTACCTTTTTTAAAGGTACACGATAGGAAAAATTATAGAGGCAAGCCAAAAATAACGTAAACAATAAAAAATCCCAGCAAGCACATGGCCTGCCGGGATTTTATTTACAAAATCACTCTAGGTATATCCTAAAATGGAATATCGTCATCCATGTCGTCAAAATTACTGGCCGGCTTCGGCTCCGGGCGACGCGGGGAAGGCGGCGGCGTGTCATCGCGTACCCGTTCCATCGGGCTGCCTTCATCCATGCCGGCAGAAGAGGAAGCCCGGCTGCCGCCACCGTAGCCACCACCGCCATAGCTGTCGCTGCCCTGGCCATCGCGCCCGCCCAGCATCTGCATTTCGGTTGCTTCGATTTCAAACGCAGTACGCTCGACGCCATCCTTGCCCGTGTACTTGCGCGAGCGGATCCGGCCCTCAACGTAAACCGGGCGGCCTTTTTTCAGGTATTCCCCGGCAATTTCCGCCAATCGGCGATACATCACGATGTTGTGCCATTCCGTGCGCTCCTGGCGCATGCCGTTCTTGTCTTTCCAGGTATCGGTCGTGGCGATGCTGAAATTGCAGACAGCCTCGCCGTTGGGCATGTAGCGCACTTCCGGGTCCCGGCCCAGATTACCGACCAGAATGACCTTGTTGACGGATGCCATGTGTCTGTCTCCTGATGAGTCCACGCCAGACAGGAACGGATGGACTCGAAATCTGATGAATGAAAATGACCGGACTCGCCATTGCCAGCGTAAGCGAAGGCACGGGAAGCTGCCTAGTCCGATCCACACACCCGTAAACCGGTGTGGCAAAAAGAGTGATTATACCGGTCCGCCAGAGCTGCGCCGAGTTGTTGCACGGCAAGTGCTCCTCCCGCTTCTGCCCGGTGAATCCGGCCTTGCAGGCTCCCGGAGCACGGAACGCCCGGACTGCATGGCGGCCATGCCCTGCTCCTTCCGGCATCAGCCCCGGCTCTTGCCAGCCACACAAGGCATATTGCGTCAAGCCGATCCGTCAAACCCTCTTTGCGACCAGGGGTTTTTATCTAGCCGGGTCCGGTTTCATCCCGATTGTGGCCATGCCGCCTGAAACCTAGTCTGCCTGCATGCGATTTTGCGTGTACGAGGGAGCGTCATCATGGGATGTAACCGCAGGGATTTCCTGCTCTCGGCCGGACAGGCCAGCATCGGCGTTGCCACCTGGGCCATCGCTGGCGAGGCTGGCGCTGCAACCAACGAAGCCGGCCATGTGCCGCGCTGGGCCATGGTCGTGGACGTCGGCAAGTGCATTGGCTGCCAGGCGTGCACGGTCAGCTGCATCATGGAAAACGCCGTGCCGGAAAACAGCTTCCGCACCATCGTTTCCACCTACGAAGTACACGACGACAGCCACACCGGCACCTACATGCTGCCGCGGCTGTGCAATCACTGCGCCAACCCGCCCTGCATTCCGGTGTGCCCGGTCGGCGCCACCTTCCAGCAGGCCGACGGCACCGTCGTGGTCGACGGCGAGCGCTGCGTCGGCTGCGCCTACTGCGTCCAGGCTTGCCCCTACGACGCCCGCTTCATCAATCACGATACCGGCAAAGCCGACAAGTGCACTTTCTGCGCCCACCGCATCGCGGTCGGCCTGCTGCCGGCGTGCGTGGAAACCTGCGTCGGCGGTGCCCGCGTGTTCGGTGACCTGAACGACCCGAAAAGCCAGGTCAGCCAGCTGGTCAGACAGCACGAGGTCAAGGTGCTCAAACCCGAGCAACACACCAAGCCGCACGTGTTCTACATCGGGCTGGACCCGCGCTTTGCCGGCCGGGTGGAGGGCGAAGGCGCCCTGTGGCAACCGCAAGAACATGGAGGCTGAACATGGACACCCAGATTGTCGAAGTCATCAACGTCAGCCGCGCCGTCGCCTGGCTGCCGTGGGCCGTACAGTATTTCTTCCTGATCGGCCTCAGTGTCGGTGCCTGGTTTCTCGCCCTGCCTTGGCTGTGGCGTGGTACTCAGGAAACCCTCGGCCGCCTCGCCCTGCTGGCGTCCCTGGTATGCGGGCTGGTGGCACCGGTGGCCCTGCTGGCCGATTTGCACGGCCCCGGGCGCTTTTACCATTTCTACCTCTACCTCCAGCCCCACTCATGGATGGCCTGGGGCTCGGTCTTCATCCCGCTTTATCTGGGCGGACTGATGCTGAGCACCTGGCTGGCGTGGCGTGGCGACTTTGCCCGTCTGGCCGGAGCCACCTCCGGCCGGCTCGCCCGCCTCTACCGCCTGCTGGGTCACGGCGGCAGTGCCAGCCGCCGCCAGCTGCGCAGCGTCAGCGTGCTGACCTTCGCCGGCGCCGCACTGGTGGCGTTGTATACCGGCATGGAGGTCATGGTGATCCAGGCGCGTCCGCTGTGGCATACCCCGTTCCTGCCGTTGCAATTCGGCGTCACCGCCGTTGCCGGTGCCATCGGACTGGTCCTGGTATTCAACCGCTTGCTGGGTGCCAGGGACCACGTGCTT
>RRZU011184619.1_pt1 | contig 12016 bp, 11 predicted proteins | sample 2165561 | NCBI WGS metagenome assembly RRZU01 (sample SAMN10456909, study PRJNA506462) | wastewater metagenome | isolation source: wastewater sludge | place: USA: Moscow, Idaho | reverse complement strand
CGTCAAGGTCGAGCCAGACGAGGCCATCGACGCGGCCTGGGAAGAGCCGCCCGTGTTCGACGGCTGCTCGTCGAAGGGCCAAGGCAAGGCCGGTCAGGCGCAGCCGATCACTTTCGTCAGAAATGAAGCGTCCGGCCTGAAAGCTTCAGGCGCTGCACACAACGGAGTCTCCCCATGAAAACACTCGACACCTTCCTGTTCGGCCTGTACCCGTACATCTGCCTAAGCGTCTTCCTGCTCGGCAGCCTGATCCGCTTCGACCGCGACCAGTACACCTGGAAGAGCGACTCGTCGCAGCTGCTCAAGGCCGGCCAGTTGCGCTGGGGCAGTAACCTGTTCCACGTCGGCGTACTGTTCCTGTTCTTCGGCCACTTCGCCGGGATGTTGACGCCGCACTTTGTCTACGAACCGTTCATCACCGCCGGCCAGAAGCAGGTGCTGGCGATGACCGCCGGCGGCATCGCCGGCACGCTGGCCTTCATCGGCGTGACGATCTTGCTGCATCGCCGTCTTTCCGAGCCGCGTATCCGCGCGACGTCGAAGATCAGCGACATCGTGCTGCTCGTGCTGCTCTGGCTGCAACTGGCGCTCGGTCTTGCCAGCGTGCCGCTGTCGGCGCAGCACCTCGACGGCAGCGTCATGATGCTGCTGGCCGAATGGGCGCAGCGCATCGTCACCTTCCGTCCGGGCGCAGTGGAGCTGCTGGCCGGGGTGCGCTGGGTGTTCAAGACGCACATCGTGCTCGGCATGAGCATCTTCTTCATCTTCCCCTTCACCCGCCTCGCGCACGTGTGGAGCGGCTTCGGCACGATCGGCTATCTCGTACGCCCCTACCAGGTGGTCCGTTCGCGCCGCCTGAACGTGCCGGCCGGCCACAATCAACCGCGCCGTCCCGGCGCCAGCGTTTGACAGGCCCGACCGTCATTCCGGCAAAAGCCGGAATCCAGTCGCAGCGTTTCAACAAGGACTCGATCATGGAAATCAACACACTCACCCCGTCGGGAATAGCCCGTATCAACGGCGTCGCCCTGAATACGGCCGATGAATCGCTCTCGGCCGACGATTTACGCCAGCGCGCGTGTTCCGAACTGCTGCGCCAGGCCGCCGTCGGCGAAGGACTGTTATCGGCCGACGACGTGCCGGGTACCGACGGCATCCTCAGCGAAGCCGCGACGCAGGCCATCGAAGCCCTGCTGGAGCGAAAGCTAACGATCCCCGAGCCGTCGGACGAAGAATGCCAACGCCACTACTCGGCCAATCCGGCGCGCTACGCCACCGGCGAACGCGTCCGGGCGCGGCACATCCTATTCGCCGTGACGCAGGGTGTTGACGTCGTCGCCCTGCGCAACCGTGCCGAGACGACGCTGCTCGACGTGCGCTGCCATGATGGCAATGCGCTCGAAGACCGCTTCGCCCAGGCCGCGCGCGAGCAGTCCAACTGCCCGAGCGGCGCCGAAGGCGGGCATCTCGGCTGGCTGACGCCAAGCGACTGTGCGCCGGAGTTCGCCAAGGAGTTGTTCAGCCATGCCGAGATCGGCGTCCTGCCGCGTCTGGTGCACAGCCGTTTTGGCCTGCACGTGGTGGAAGTGTTGGAACGCAAGCCCGGCATCGAGCCGCCGTTCGACGAGGTGCGCGGCGCCGTCGCCATGGCGCTGCGGCAGAAGACCTACGTCACCGCCTTGCGCCAGTACCTGAATCGGCTCGCAGGGCAGGCCGAAATCGTCGGTGTCGATATCGACGCGGCGGACACGCCGCTCGTTCAGTAACGCGTCGGCGTCCAACGAAGGGAGAGAAGCATGAACGACGAAATCGAAACACGCCGCGCGGCAAAGCTCCGTGCCCTGAAATCCGGGTGCTGCATGTGGTCGCCGATCCTGCCGCCCGCACAGGGCGACGATTCCGCGCAAGAAGCAACGAGCAAGGCGGCGGCGAATACCGCCGTTGACCGCGCTCGACACGCCGTGCAGGCCGAAGCGGAGACGCTGACGGCGGATTGACCGGTGTTCGGCGAAAAGAACTGTCGGTGAATTTGACATGAGACAATGGCCGTTTTTAAAAAATACTTATAAACAATAGGTTGAGAGTTGGTGTAGATCGTGCTTGGAAACTCACATCAATAACTGGGAGTTCAAAATGCGACACCAATTTTTTGCTTTTGCTGGTCTTGTGTTGAGCCTTCCGGCTGTGGCCTCGACGATGTCATTGACGGGTACGCTTCGAGATTTTTCGGCGGACTCTGTCAATTTCGAAGCATCCAGCTATTCGAGTGGCGTCGGTTACGTTGAGAATGTCTTGTCCGGTTCCTCGCCGACTCTGACGGCGTTAGGCGCGAGTCTGATTAGCAACAGCGGATCGGGTGCTTTCAGTAACTGGTTTTCCAATACTACGAATAGCCTTGCCTACTCGATCACGTTGAACGAGACATCTCCGGGAATCTATTCGTACAGCAATAACAGCTTTTTCCCGATCGATGACCAACTGTTGGGCAACGAAGGACGTAGCCACAACTATCACTTTACCTATTCGATTTCTGCCCAGTTTGGCTATGTCGCTGGCGCTGGGCAGCAGTTTTCGTTTACCGGCGACGACGATGTGTGGGTGTTCTTCGACAAGCAACTCGGGATTGATCTCGGCGGGGTGCATGGCGCTCAGACAGCGGCAGTCGATCTGGACACGCTCATGAGCGGGAAGTCATCCGGGAACTACAGCTTTGACTTTTTCTTCGCCGAAAGACATACGACAGAATCAAATCTGATGATCACTACTTCGTTGCTGTTCAGTGATCCTCCGGTCGACGTGCCCGAGCCTGGCTCGCTCGCATTGCTTGGCCTTGCGCTTACCGGATTGGCTACCTTAAGGATGAGGCGCAGAGCTTTCTAGAGGCTTGCGTATGCGAATGAACAGCGGCGCTTTCGGGCGCCGCTGTTCATTTGTGTTGGCGTGGCTGGACTGCCGCCACCGGCTGTCTATGCCGCTTTCAACCCCCCTTGTAGGCACGCGCGCTCAGCCACGTGTTCAGGGTGGCGAACAGAGCATCCGGGTCGATCGGCTTGGCGGCGAAGTCGTCCATGCCGGCGGCGATGCAGGCCAGGTGGTCTTCTTCGAAGGCATTGGCGGTCATGGCGATGATCGGGATGCTGTGTCCGTTCGGGAGCTGTCGGATTGTCTGCGTCACCTTGAGGCCGTCCATCACCGGTATCAGCACGTCCATCAGGATCAGGTCGTAGCGCTGACTGGCGCCGCTCATCTTGTCGACGGCGATGCGGCCGTTCTCGGCGGTGTCCACGACGAGGCCATTACCGAATAACAACTCGCTCGCCACGTCGCGGTTGATTTCGTTGTCTTCGAGGACCAGGATGCGCGCGCCGGCGTGACGGCGCAGATCGGTTGCGCTTTTGCCCGAAGTCTCGCTGGGCTACGGCGGCGCACCATGCGCCAGCCAGGCGGTGAACCAGAAGCAACAGCCCTTGTCCGGGATGCTATCCACGCCCGCGTCGCCCCCCATCATTTGCGCCTGCCTACGCGTTATTGCGAGCCCGAGGCCCGTGCCGCCAAACTCGCGCGTCGTCGAAGCGTCCGCTTGCTGGAAAGGCTGAAAGAGCTGGGGAATGACCTCCGGTGCAATGCCGATGCCCGTGTCCTCGACTTCAAAGCGGATCAGGCAGCGCGACTCTTCTGTTTCAACCTGCCGTGCGCGCAGCGTGATACTTCCGCGCTGCGTGAACTTCAGTGCGTTGCCTGCGTAGTTGAGCAGCGCCTGGCGCAACCGGGTGAGGTCGCCGCGCAACCTGGGCGGTACGGTGTCAACTTCCATCCGGATCGTCAGCCCCTTGGCCGATGCACCGTCACTGATCAGCGTGGCGACATGGCCAAGTACGTCGTCGAGGGCGAAATCGCGAACTTCCAGCTGGACCTTTTCTGCTTCAATCTTCGACAGGTCGAGGATGTCGTTGATCACCGCGAGCAGGTGCTTCGCCGCTGCTTCGATCTTGTCCAGTCGATTGATTTCTTGCGCCGATACGGCATCGCGCCGCATCAGGTGCGAGAAGCCGAGGATGGCGTTCATCGGTGTGCGGATCTCGGGGCTCATGTTGGCGAGGAAGTAGCCTTTTGCGACATTGGCTGCCTCGGCGGCCTGCTTGGCTTCGGACAGGGCGGCCGTTCGCGCTTCAACCATTTCTTCCAGATAGTTGCGGTGGCGCTCCAGTTCCGCCTCCGTTTCCTTGAGTCGGGTGACGTCGACCGCGACGCCAACCCAGACCGGTTTTCCTCGCTCACGGTGCATCGGGGCGGAACGAACGTGCAACCAGACCTGGGCGCCGTCCGTCCGGCCGTATCGCCGGACGCCCGAGTACTCGGCCGTAGCGTGCTCATCGAGCGTCGCAATCGTCGCAGTCGTTGAACTCGGCGCGATGACGGAGAACAACGGCTGTGGGTCTTGCATCAGGTGATCGGGCTTCAGACCGAGCAACTTCTCGACGCCGGCGCTGATATGGGTGAACGCGGGGGCACCATTACGGATCTCAAACTGATAGACGAAACCGTCGGGCAGGTTGTCGCCGATCGACCGCATTTCGTCCTCGCTTTCACGCAAGCGCGATTCGCTGCGCGCGTGCTCGTATTCGATCCGTTGAGAATTCATGCTGATGAGCGTCAGAGTGAGCAGTTGCACGGTCAGTATCTGCGCCATGGCATACAGGCTGCCGAAGCCTTTCAGGGCTTCGAACGCGGTGGTGACGTCGGGTCCGCTGAGTTGATGGGCGATGCGCACGAACGACAAGACACAGAACACCATCAGCCAGACGGCCAGCAGAATGTCGTTCGAGCCGAAGTAGGCGGGTCGGTAGCGTATTGTCAGGATTGCTGTCGCCAGACTCAGGAACGCCGCGAAGACGCAATAAATGACAATTCGGGCGTCGAGTTGCGCTGGATCGACGCTGTAGTAGCCAAACACGAGGAGAAACACGATCGCCAGCAAGGCATCCCAGCGGTAGCTGACTCGACACCCGCGAAAGAGGAGCATGCCGCGCAACAACAGGTGCAGCCCGCCGAGCAGGAAGGCGTTGCGCACGACGCGCACGATCCAGGCTTGCGGAAGGACGCCCGGTATGAGCAGTGCTGCGCCCAGCGCAAGGCACGCCACGCCGGCTGTCCAGAAACCGAATCCGGCGTAGGTCTTGCGTGTGCGCAACGCAACAAACATGACGAGCGCCGCTGCGGATGAGAGCAGGGCGTTGGTACCTAACATCGTGGTTGTATCCATGTCGTTCGCCTGTCCTTGAGTCAGGGTTTGACGCGCTGAAGTCCTCGTGATTACGGGTTTAGCGGCTCCAGTGTCTTGCGTGAGAACGGCTGATCTCCGGAGGCATTGCCGCATCCTGTCTTATGCCAAAACGCTGGTCAACAGCGCTGCGCTGAATCGCGGTCTCTACGTGCGGTCGTCGCGTCTCGAGTCGGCGCCGGATGATCGCAAGTCGCCGCTTGTCGATCCGGTGTATCTCAGTTGCGTGTTCGAAAAGCGTTCTCACAGTCCCTGGCCTTGTCTCGGGCAGGTCGAATGAGACTTCGGCGAGGTCTGCGAGGTCGGCGATTACACTGCGCAGCGCAGCACGCGCTGGAGCCCGCATGGCCACGTTCCTCACCGACCGTTGATGCCGCCGCCGGCCTTATTGTCCATACGGACGCTCAGCCACGTGTTCAGGGTGGCAAACAAAGCATCGGGGTCGATCGGCTTGGCGGCGAAGTCGTCCATGCCGGCGGCAATGCAGGCTTGGCGGTCGTCCTCGAAGGCGTTGGCGGTCATGGCGATGATCGGTACCGCGTGTCCGTTCGGCAACTGGCGGATTGCCCGCGTGGCCTTGAGGCCGTCCATCACCGGCATCAGTACGTCCATCAGGATCAGGTCGTAGTGCTGCTCGGCGCTGCTCATCTTGTCGACGGCGATGCGGCCGTTCTCGGCGGTGTCCACGACGAAGTCGCTGCCGGATAACAACTCGCTCGCCACTTCACGGTTGATCTCGTTGTCTTCGACGAGCAGGATGCGCGCACCGGCGTGGCGGCCGAAATCGACGCCGCTGTCGTGCGCTTCGGCGCCGGCCTGATTTGGCGTGCCGTAGCCCAGCCACGCCGTAAACCAGAAGCAGCTACCCTGGCCCGGCGTGCTGTCGGCGCCCGCGTCGCCTTCCATCATCTGCGCCAGTCGGCGGGTGATCGTGAGTCCGAGGCCCGTGCCGCCAAACTCGCGCGCGATGGAAGTGTCCGCCTGCTGGAATGGCTGGAAGAGCTGGGGAATGACCTCCGGCGCGATGCCGATGCCGCTGTCCTCAACTTCAAAGCGGACCAAGCAGCGCGCTTCGGCCGTTTCGACGAGCCGCGCGCGCAGCACGACGCTGCCCCGCTGCGTGAACTTCAGCGCATTGCCGGCGTAGTTGAGCAGGGCCTGGCGCAGGCGGGTGAGGTCGCCGCGCAGCCAGTGCGGCACGGCGTCGACGTCCGTCCGGATCGTCAGCCCCTTGGCCGCCGCAGCTTCGCCGATCAGCGTGGCGACATGCCCGAGTACGTCGTCTACGGCGAAGTCACGAAGTACGAGTTCGATCTTGTCTGCCTCGATCTTCGACAGGTCGAGGATGTCATTGATCACTTCGAGCAGGTGCTTGGCGGCGGCGTCGATCTTGTCCAGTCGTTCGATCTGAGCCGACGATGTGGCGTCGCGCCGCATCAGGTGCGAGAAGCCAAGGATCGCATTCATCGGCGTGCGGATCTCGTGGCTCATGCTGGCGAGAAAGGTCGATTTCGCCTGGTTGGCCTTCTCGGCCTCGCTGCGTGCCTGTTCCAACTCGGCGGTGCGCTCGACGACCAGCTGCGTCAGGTGGTGGCGGTGGGCGTCGAGTTCTTCGCCGAGGCGCTTCTTTTCGGTGATGTCTTCCCCGACCGAGACGTAGTGGCTGATGTGTCCGTCGGGCTGGCGGATCGGCGTGATGATCGCGAAGTCGGTGAACTCGCTGCCGTCCTTGCGCCGGTTACGGAACTCGCCCTTCCAGGTCTCGCCCCGGCGGAGCGTCGCCCACATCTCGGCATAGCGTTCGGGCGGTGTTTTGCCCGAACGCAGGACATCCGGCTTGGCGCCAAGAATTTCCGCGCGCGTGTAGCCGGTCTCGCGCAGGAAGGCTTCGTTGACGTACTCGATGCGCGCGTCGAGGTCGGTGATGAGGATCTTCTCGGGGCTTTGTTCGACCGCCATCGACAGCTTGCGCAACTGGTCGGCCGCCGCTTCCGCCGTGCGTTGCGCGGCGCAGGCGTCTTCCATCAGATTGAGCGCGGCGAGACGTTGCGCCCTCTGTTCTTCGAGCGCGGCGGCGAGTGCCTGCTCGGCGCGTTTCTGCTCGCTGATGTCGATAAACAGGGCGAGCGCGCCTTGGGGTTGCGGGATCGATGAAATCATCATCTCGCGCTGCGTGCCATCCTTGGCGGTTATCCGGTAGCTGCGCGTGCCGGCATCGTTGCCCGCCGTGGCGCTTTGCCACGTCGCCCGGGCGCGCTCGCGCAGCGTCGGGTCGGGGTAGGCCTGCGCGAACCACGCGTCGGCATTCGGCAGATCCTCCAGCGAGAACCCGAAGACGGCACGGAATCGCTCGTTGAGCCGGAGGATGACCCCGTCGTCGGCAACGAGGGCGAGCGGCAGCGGCGCCCGGTCGAACAGTCGCTGGAAGCGTTCCTCGTTCTCGCGCTGGCGGGCGCGGGCCGCGTCGACGCACTCGCGCGTGGCAGCGATCTCCGCGATGTCGAGGCTGCTCTGTTCCGCCGGACGGGCAATCAATGCTCGCAGCAGCCGGTTGATGCGTGCGAGGAAGCCTTGTGACGACGGCGGTTTCACGGTGTTTTTCCCGCCGCTGGTTCGTCGGCAAAGGACACGTCGTAGGGCGCTTGCTGCCCGCATCGGCGCGCCAGCGCGTTGACCTCGCGCTTCAGCGCGATCATGCGCAGCTCGCGCTCCGTCGCCGCGCGGGCGAAGCGCTCCAGCTCGGCGTTGCGCCGCACCAGCTCCTCATCGGCGACTTTGCGCCGGGTGATGTCCTCACTGAAGATGACGATGCCGCCGATCGCGCCATCGCGTCCACGCCAAGGGCGCACTTCCCAGCGCAGCCACTGCACGGTGCCGTCGTGGCGCGCGAAACGCTCCTCGTCGGCAGAGACGGTCTCCCCGGCCAGCGCGCGCTTGTGCACCGCCTTCCAGGCGTCCGAAATCTCGGGAAATACCTCGTAGTGGCTGTGGCCGATGATGTCCCGGCCGCCGAGGAAGTAGTCTTCGCGCCAGCGCCGGCTGACTTCCAGGTAGCGCATTTCCCTGTCGAACATGGCCAGCGCAGCCGGTGCGTGGTCGAGCAGGAGGCGCAGTCTTTCCTGGCTCACGTAGAGCAGCGCCTCGGCGTTCTTGCGCGCCGTAATGTCGCGCGAAATGCCGAAGATGCCGAACGTTCTGCCCAACTCGTCGCGCAGCGGACCCTTGGTGGCGAGGAAGACTTTCATGCCCTCCGGCGTATCGAGTACTTCTTCGCTGGTTTCGGTCTGGCCCGACTCCATCACGCGCCGGCCGGCGGCCATCAGCATCTCGGCCTGGTCGGCCGGGAAGAGGTCCCGGTCGTCGTGTCCGAGCGCTTCCTCCTCGGGCTTGCCGACGAAGCGGCTGGCTGCCGGATTGAAGAGCAGGTAACGTCCTTCGCTATCCTTGGCAAAGATCGCGTCGCTCGATGCGTTGGCAATCGCCACCAGCATTGGCGGCGGCTGCTCTCGCTCGCGTTCGAAGGCGAGTTCGCGCTGATGCGCGGCGACGAGCTGACCAACGAGGCGTCGCACGAGAAAGTAGAGGAGCAGGGTCGTGATCGCGACGAAGGTCCAGCCCTTCGCCATGCTCACGCGCTCGAGCGTCGCCTGGTCGGAAAAGAGCAGCCACATTGCCTGGTCGGATAGGAGTATCCACAGCCCGGCGAAGAAGGCATACGCCACGACGACTGAAAAGACTCCGGCTGAAATGCTTAACGCATGCTTTTTGGTCATGCTCACGTTCCGCTCGCATGGTGATCGACAGGGCATAGCCTATCAAAAATAGAAACCCAATCCGCGAAGGAGCGGGTCGGCGATGGCCGGTTTTGTCTGTGGCGACAGTTACTTGTTGCGCGTTTCTTCGCTCGCTCGCCTGTAGGTCTTAACGCGCAGCACGTGGATCGAGACGAGCAGGCCAGTCATCACGAGAACGAGTCGCAGGGCCCACAGCCGGTCGGGTACGGCGAGGATTGCCGAGAAGGCGATGGAGATCCAGAGCAGCGCGATGATCGAAACCTTGGCGGGCATCGGGATGCCGTGGCCCGCGCGATAGGCGCGCAAGTAGGGGCCGAACAGGCGATTGTGGTGCAGCCAGTCGTCGAGCCGCGGCGAACTGCGCGCGAAGCAAGCCGCGGCGAGCAGCAGGAAGGGCGTGGTCGGCAACAGCGGCAGAACGATGCCGATGAGCGCGAGCGCAACGCAGACAACGCCCGCTGCGGTGAGCAGGTGGCGCACCCACGGTGAACGCGGCGCGCGGGCGGCAGGCGGTGTGGCGGATTCTTTCATCGTTGCTCGTCAGTCACTGTTGTCTCTTTCGATTCGGTGCCCTTGCGTCGAGTTCAATGAATCACGCGCGTTGGTCGAGGTGGCTGCCGTGAGATAACCGCGACAAAGCGCCAGCAATTGCTTGCGCAGCATGGCGACGCGGGGTGCCGTCACGTTTCCGTGCTCGAAAAACGCTCGCATGGTGCCGTTCATCGCCGTCAGCAGGACGAATGCGACGTCGACGCGGTCATCGATCACGCAGTCCGTCGCGCTCGCCAGCAACGCGGCGCAGGCATCGCGCAAGCGCAGCGACAGGCCGATCCGCAGCTCGTCGGTGTCGAGTTCCTCGGCGATTTTGTAGAGCGCGCGCGATGCGTCGGGTTGGCGGATCTTTGCGTCCAAGAAAGCATCGACGATTCCCGTCGCGATCTTGGCAATCGGTTGGCCATGCAGCTCCCGGCACGCGATCTCGAACGATTCGACGTACTCGCTGAGGTGCTGGTGCAGCACGGCGTAAAGGAGTGCCTGTTTGTGCGGGAAGTACTGGTACATCGTGCCGACCGAGACGCCGGCACGTTCGGCGACCCGCGTGGTCGTCAGGCGACGGCCGCCTTCCGTGAGCAAAACCTGAATGGCGGCCTTGGCGATGGCATCGACGGTCGCGGTCGAGCGGGCCTGAATCGGCGTCTTTCTTGGCTTGAGCGTGTCGGGTGGCGGGATTTTCATATACGAATTCAAAAGATGAAGGATTGTTCATAAAATCTACCGTTCTTTGCCGCATTCGTTACGAGAGAAATTACGGAGACACCATGCGATTCACGTTGAACCGATTCACGCGCTCGACCAGCCTCGTTCTGGCGACAATCCTCACCGCTGCCCTGCTGCCGGGCACCGCCCTTGCCGCGAAAGTGCTGCGCTATTCCGACCACGAGCCGCTGGGCGGCATGCGCACGCGCTTCATCAAGGACGTGTTCTTTGCCGCGATTGAAAAGGAATCGAACGGCCGCCTGAAAATCGAGGATCACTGGGACGCGGAACTCTCGAGCGGTTACGACGCCCTGCGCACCGTGGGCAAGGGCGAGGCAGCCGATCTGGCGATAGTGGTGCCCGAATACATGGCCGACAATCTGCCGCTGCACCAGATCTTCAAGAGCTTTCCAGTCGGTCCGGCCGGTGCGCAGCAGGTTTCGTTCTTCCGTCGCGTGTATGCGGAGATTCCAGAATTCTCAAACGAACTGGCGGCGAACAATGCGGTTCCAGTGTTTCTGGCGACTGGCTACCCAGTCGCCTTCTACGGCACTCAGCCGCTTGCCACGCTGGCCGACATCAAGGGTCAGAAGTGGCGGTCGGCGAGCTTCTGGCACCTCGATTTCCTCAAGAACGCAGGCGCCGTGCCGGTCACGATGCACTGGGGCGAGGAAGTCTACAAGGCTCTGGCGGCGAGGACGCTCGACGGGCTGATGGTCAATGTCGATAGCGGCTACCTGCTGAAAGTCCACGAGACCGCGCCCAACGTTCTTTTGTCGCGGCGACTGTGGCTCGGCCATCTCTATCTGCTGACGATGAACCGTGCTACCTGGGAAGGGCTGGAGCCAGAGGACAAAGCGGCCGTCCAGCGCGCCGCCGAGACGGCTTACGCCACGTTGGGAACGGTGATGGACCGCAGTCATGACGCGATGGTCGATGGTTTGAAGCGAGCCGGCGCCAACGTTCGCCAACTTTCAGACGACGAGGTCGAGGCCTGGACGGCAACGACCCGCGCCGGCGAAGTTCAGTCCGCCTGGGTTGATAAACAGGAAGCGAAGGGCGTGAAGGAGGCGGGTGTCGTCCTGCGGAAGGTGCAGGCGATCATGAACGATGAAGTGAGGTAGAAGGCGGGGCGTCGGGTCGACAAGGCGGCACCGAATCAGACGTTCCCCAGTAAGTCGCATCCGCGCCGGTAGAACCTCTCGTATTCCTCGGCCGGGACGAAGGAGCCGCCGGTCGTCCAGAATACATGCGTCGCCTGCGGGTCGTTGCGCAACGTTGTGTCGAGCAACCGCGTACCGGCAAAGCAGGCGGCGGCCGACGGTTCGATCTCGATGCCGCTCGTCTGGCGCAGGCGGGCGAGGGTGGTGAACAGCGCATCGTCGGCGACGGTATAGACGCCGGAAACGAGTTCGCGCACCAGCTGATAGACAAGTTCCGATGCTTCGCCGACCGCGAGGCCGTCGGCTTCGGTGCGGTTGTCGAGGCCGATGTCGTAAACGGACTTCGGCCCCGTGCTCGAGGCCAGCCGGACGAGCATCGCCGGCGAGGCGCAGGGTTCGGCGAAATAGCAGTGCGCTGCGTCGCCGAAGACGTGTTTCAGGCCGAACGTGATGCCGCCCGGCGCGCCGCCGACACCGCAGGGCAGGTAAGCGACGAGCGGGTGATCGGCATCGACGGTGAT
>RRZU010420221.1_pt1 | contig 12017 bp, 11 predicted proteins | sample 2165561 | NCBI WGS metagenome assembly RRZU01 (sample SAMN10456909, study PRJNA506462) | wastewater metagenome | isolation source: wastewater sludge | place: USA: Moscow, Idaho | reverse complement strand
GTTTGGGACATACATCTTAGAATTGAAAGATTGGGACCAAAAGCCTCCTGTAAGAGTAAAAGGCTTAGGATTCTTCAATACCGTATCAACTAATGGGAAAGATATATATGTAACAGAGAGGGGATCAGTATATAAGCTAGATCCTGCATCTGCTTCAGCAAGCAAAATAGATATAAAGTACAACTTCTCAAAGTCAATTCGTGACGAGTTCCGTCAAATGTTTTATGAAGTTTGGTCTCTTTTAGATCAGAATTTCTATGACGTTAAATTTCATGGAAGGGATTGGAAGGCAATCAAAGAGAGATATGAATCATATTTACCTTACGTAAAAAGTAGGTTAGAGATCAGAACGCTAGTTAACGATATGTTAGGCGAATTAAACGCATCTCATATGGGATTTTCAACCTTTGGAAAAGATGAAGATAAACCATATAAATTTGTGACAAACCATCCTGGAATTATTTTTAATTCACAAAACCCATATATTGTTGAGAGTATTGTAATAGGCTCTAAAGCTGATGTTTATAATATAGATATACAAAAAGGAGATGAACTTATTGCAGTGAACGGGATACAAATTAATCAACAAGTAGAGAGAGAAAAATATTTCACATTTACAGACGCGAAAGATGAGTTGTCGTTAACATTTAAGAGAGCAGGAAAAGAGATTGTAAGAAAAGTTCATACTAACACTACTCAGGAAATTAAGCAACTCCTATATACAGCATGGGAAGATAATTGTAAAGCAGCAACAGAAAAGCTTAGTGGAGGCAAATTCGCATATGTGCATTTAAGAGATATGTCGGATGAAGCTCTTTCAAATTTTGTAATTGAGATGAATACATATGGAGTTCATAAACAGGGGCTAGTGCTTGATTTAAGATACAACAATGGAGGCAATGTACATAGAGAGGTTATCGATTTTTTAAGACAAAAACAACATTTTCGCTGGAGTTACAGAGATCAAGAGAGAGTCTCTCATCCAAATGTCACACCGGCAGACTATCCAATTATTGTTTTAATCAACGAAAGAAGCCTAAGCGATGCTGAGGTTACTTCAAATGGTATTAAAGAGTTAGGCATTGCTAAAATTGTTGGAACAGAGAGCTATAGATGGATTATATTTACTTCTGGAGCGATGTTGGTTGATGGTTCGTCAGTAAGATTGCCCGCATGGGGATGCTATACCTTAGACGGGAAAGACTTAGAAAAAGCTGGAGTCTCTCCAGATATTTATATAAAAAATACTTTTAAAGATAGAGTTGAATCAAAAGATCCACAACTTGAAAGAGCAATAAAAGAATTATTATCTTTGTAGCCAATTTTTGTTAATGATGAAAGAGAAAATAGAAAAGCTACTTAGCGAAATAGAGGAACTTAAAGCTAAGAAGGAACAAGAAATTGAGGAGATTAGAGTAAAACTGCTTGGTAAAAAAGGGGCGGTAACTCAACTTTTTGATGAGTTTAGAGATGTTTTACCAGAGCAAAAAAGAGAGCTTGGTCAAGTCCTTAACAAATTAAAAGTAGCAGCAGCTGCAAAGATTGACGAACTAAAAAATATGTTAGAAGAGTCGGGTAGTGAGTCAAAATCAGAATACGATCTCACAAAACCTGGAGATTCGTTAGACCTTGGCGCTAGACACCCAATTTCTGTAACAAGAGACGAAATTATCTCAATCTTCAATAAATTAGGTTATGCAATTGCAGAAGGTCCAGAAATTGAAGATGACTGGCATGTATTTGGAGCTTTGAACTTCCCTCCTGAACATCCAGCAAGAGATATGCAAGATACATTCTTTATCTCTACAGGCGACAATCCAGTACTTCTAAGAACACATACTAGTTCTGTGCAAGTTAGAGCAATGGAAAAAATGCCTTTACCAATAAGAATCATCTGTCCAGGAAGAGTATTTAGAAATGAGGCAATTTCTGCCAGAGCGCACTGTATTTTCCACCAAGTTGAAGGACTATATATTGATAAAAATGTGTCATTCGCTGATCTTAAACAAGCTGTTCTCCTTTTTGCAAGAGAGATGTTTGGTGAAGACACTCAAATAAGACTAAGACCTTCATATTTCCCATTTACAGAGCCAAGCGCAGAAGTTGATGTTAGCTGCAATATATGTAAAGGTAAGGGTTGCAACATCTGTAAAGGCACAGGATGGTTGGAGATTATGGGTTGCGGAATGGTTGATCCTAATGTGTTGGAAGCCTCAGGAATAGATAGTACTCAATACTCAGGGTTTGCTTTCGGAATGGGTGTCGAGAGAATCGCTATGCTAAAATGGCAAGTTAAAGACCTTAGACTCTACTTTGAGAATGATATAAGATTTTTGAAAGAATTTCAGACGGTAGTGTAAAAATTTTTTGGAGGGAAAAAAAATTGTAATATCTTTGCAATCCCAAACGCGGAAATAGCTCAGTTGGTAGAGCATAACCTTGCCAAGGTTAGGGTCGCGAGTTCGAGTCTCGTTTTCCGCTCTCAAGTAAAAACCTCCTCCGACTGGAGGAGGTTTTTTGACAGAATGAGGGCTCGGGTGGTGGAATAGGTAGACACGCAGGACTTAAAATCCTGTGGGCAGAAATGTCCGTACGGGTTCGATTCCCGTCCCGAGCACTTTATTTAAGCCGAATCATTATATGGTTCGGCTTTTTGTTTAATTATTGAGTTTTTTCTCCTCTAAAACTCTTGTTTTTCTAATTAATTATCGTATATTTGCAGCCCGCATTTTATGCGGATTTGTTTAATATATTAATAAACACCAAATTAACAACCAATGCCTGGATTAATTGGAAAAAAAATCGGAATGACTTCCGTTTTCGGTGCTGATGGAAAAAATATTCCATGCACCGTTATTGAGGCTGGTCCGTGTGTTGTTACGCAAATTCGTACAGTAGAAAAAGATGGTTATGCCGCTGTACAACTTGCCTATGACGAGAAAAAAGAAAAACACACCAGCGGTGGTCTTATGGGCCACTTTGCAAAGGCACAAACCACACCTAAGAAGAAAATTGTAGAGTTTTCAAACGACTTTACAAAAGAGTTGCAGTTAGGTGATACTATCACCGTTTCTGATGTATTTCACGATGCTATGGAATGGGTAGATGTTACAGGAATTTCAAAAGGGAAAGGTTTTCAGGGCGTTGTGAAACGTCACGGATTCAGCGGAGTTGGAGGACAAACTCACGGTCAACACAACCGCCTTCGTGCTCCCGGATCAATGGGTGCCTCTTCATGGCCTTCTCGCGTATTTAAGGGAAAAAGATTAGCCGGCCGTATGGGTGGTGATCAAGTAAAAATTTTGAATCTTAAAGTTATCAAGGTAATCCCTGAGAATAACTTGATTCTGGTTAAAGGATCTATTCCTGGTGCCAAAGGTTCATATGTAATCGTGGAGGAATAAGCGACTATGGAATTATCAGTTTACAAAATAGACGGTAAAGAGTCAGGAAAAAAAGTGACTCTTGATGAGAGCATCTTCGGTATTCAACCGAACGATCACGCTATCTATCTTGATGTTAAGCAGTACTTAGCCAACAAAAGACAAGGTACTCACAAATCTAAAGAGAAGTGGGAAGTTGCTTATAGTACTAAGAAGGTCATTCGTCAGAAAGGATCTGGTGGTGCACGTCACGGTAGTATCAAAGCTAATATCTACGTTGGTGGTGGTCGTGTATTCGGTCCTAAACCAAGAGACTATAGCTTTAAACTAAACAAAAAGCTAAAACAATTGGCTCGTTTCTCTGCTCTTTCTTACAAAGTTAAAGAAGACGCATTGACATTTGTTGAGTCATTTGCAATGGAAGCTCCTAAAACTAAAGATTTTATCAAGATTATTCAAAATCTTAAAGTTAACGACAGAAAGATTCTTTTTGTGCTTCCAGAGAACAACGAAAACATTTACTTATCGTCACGCAATCTTCCAAACATTAAAGTGATAAGCATTAACGAGCTTAATACATATGATGTTGTAAACGCTACTACTCTTATCATGGTAGAAGGAGTTCAGGATGCATTGCAGGCACAATATGGACGTAATTAAACCGTAAAGCGATGAGAATTTTAATTAAGCCTTTAGTAACAGAAAAGATGACGATTCAAGGCGAGAAATTGAATCGTTACGGTTTTGAAGTTGACCGCGAAGCTAATAAATTGCAAATCAAAGCTGCGGTTGAGGAGATGTACGGTGTTAAGGTATTAGATGTTAATACAGTTAACTACCACGGAAAACGCAAAAGCCGCTTCACAAAAGCGGGATTATTGTCAGGCAGAACAAATCACTTTAAAAAAGCGTTTGTAACTCTTGCCGGTGAAGATAAGATAGATTTCTACAGTAACATTTAAGTCCATGGCAATACGCAAATTTAAACCGGTAACTCCCGGTACAAGACATAAGTCTATAAGCGCATTTGACGAAATTACTTGTTCTACTCCTGAGAAATCATTGTTGGAGCCTATCCGCAAGTCGGGTGGTCGTAACGGACAAGGTAAGATGACAATGCGTTACATCGGTGGTGGTCACAAAAGAATGTACCGTGTAATAGACTTTTTAAGAAATAAAGATAAGTACACTGCAACTGTACAAACAGTGGAATACGATCCAAACAGAAGTGCTCGTATTGCATTAGTATTGTACGCTGACGGTGAAAAACGCTATATTATTGCTCCTAACGGAATTAAGGTTGGCCAAGTGATTGCCTCAGGTCCCGGTGTGGCTCCTGAAATTGGTAACACTCTACCTCTATCGGAAATTCCTCTTGGAACACTAGTTCACAATATTGAGCTTCGTCCTGGTCAAGGTGCTGCAATGGCACGTAGTGCAGGAGCATACGCTCAATTAACTGCACGTGAAGGTGTACACGCTATTCTTAAATTGCCTTCAGGCGAAACAAGAATGGTACTTACAGCTTGCCGCGCAACTGTTGGAACAGTGTCCAATCCAGATCACAACTTAGAGTCTGATGGTAAAGCAGGCCGTAAACGCTGGATGGGTCGCAGACCTCGTAACCGTGGTGTTGTAATGAATCCTGTAGATCACCCAATGGGTGGTGGTGAAGGACGTGCATCCGGAGGTCACCCTCGTTCAAGGAAAGGTATACCTGCTAAAGGTTACAAGACACGTAACCCTAAGAAGACGACTAAGAAGTTTATTATTGAAAGAAGGAAAAAATAACGGAATTTAACTGATAGAATTATGAGTCGTTCATTAAAGAAAGGGCCTTACATTGAGGCTAGTCTCGAGAAAAGAGTACTTGCCATGAATGAAGCTGGCAAGAAAGAGGTAATCAAAACATGGTCTCGCGCCAGTATGATATCACCTGATTTTGTTGGTCATACCATAGCAGTTCATAATGGAAATAAGTTTATTCCTGTTTATGTTACTGAAAACATGGTTGGTCACAAACTTGGTGAGTTTGCACCGACACGCACCTTCAAAGGTCACTCGGGTAATCGTTAACATAATTAATGTGTAAATAAATCACAATAATGGGAGCTCGAAAAAAAGTAGCAGCCGAAAGGCATAAAGAAATAAGGAAACAAACAGCTATCGCGAAGCTGAATGATGTTCCTACCTCACCTAGAAAGATGCGCTTGGTAGCTGACATCATCAGAGGTGTTGAAGTTAACCGTGCTTTGGATATTTTAAAATATACCAAAAAGGAGGCCTCAGTTCGTCTAGAGAAACTTCTACGTTCAGCAATTGCTAACTGGGAGTCTAAAAACGAAGCTGATCGCAAAGAACTTGAGAATGGAAATATCTGCGTACAATCAATCATGGTTGGACAAGGTCGTTCTCTTAAGCGTATTCGTACAGCACCTCAGGGTCGTGCAGCTCGTATCCGTAAACGCTCGAACCACGTTACCATCGTGCTAGGTAAAAAAAGTCAAACCGTAAAAGAGGAGCAAAAATAATATGGGACAAAAGACAAACCCGATAAGTAACCGCATTGGTATTATCCGTGGCTGGGACTCTAACTGGTACGGTGGAACTGACTATGCTGGCAAAATATTAGAGGATGCAAAGATCCGCGAGTATCTTAATGCTCGTTTAGCAAAAGCAAGCTTATCTAAAATTGTTATCGAAAGAACACTTAAGTTAATTACTGTAACAATTCACACTGCTCGTCCCGGTATTATTATCGGTAAAGGTGGTCAAGAGGTTGACAAGCTAAAAGAGGAGTTGAAAAAAATCTCTAACAAAGAGGTTCAAATCAATATCTTCGAAGTAAAAAGACCAGAAATTGACGCTAATATCGTTGCTAACAATATCGCTCGTCAAGTTGAAGGTCGTGTATCTTATCGTCGTGCTATCAAAATGGCTATGGCTTCTACAATGAGAATGGGTGCTGAAGGTATTAAAGTACTTGTAAGCGGTCGTCTTGGTGGAGCTGAAATGGCGAGAAGAGAACTTTACAAAGAGGGAAGAACTCCACTTCACACTTTCCGTGCAGATATCGACTATGCTCACGCAGAAGCACACACTAAAGTTGGTGTATTAGGCGTTAAAGTATGGATTTGCAACGGTGAAGTATACGGTAAACGTGATCTTTCTCCAAACGTTGGTGTAACTGCTAATTCAGTTAGCGCTCAAGGTTCTTCAAATCAAGGTGGTCGTTCAGACCGTCGCGATAGAAGAGGCCGTGGTGGTGACAAGAAAGGTGGAAGAAACCAAGGTCGCGGAAGACAAAACAGAGACAACGGCGAAAACTAGTATTTCGCAATCAATAAAAGAGAGACAGCAAAGAAATTTGTTGTCTCTTTTTGTTTTTAAGAAAATCCATCTGAATATTGTGATTGGTTTTTACTTTTTCGATACATTTGTGTCTGTTATATAAACTACCTAAAACAAATTATAATGAAAAAGTCATTGTTATCACTTTTTGCCCTGTTATTGACAAGCATTGTAATTGCGCAGCCACTGCCAAGAACAACTCCACTTCAGGCAGGCATGGATCCAAAAAAATTGGCAAATGCCGACGCAATCATTAATAATTCTATAAAAACAGGAGAGGTGCCAGGCGCAGTTCTAGCTGTTGTTAGAGATGGAAAAATGGTATATCTAAAAGCTTATGGTAATAAATCGGTATTACCTGAGGTTAAAAAGATGGATGTAAACACTGTATTCGACATGGCTTCGGTAAGTAAATCAATTGGAACAACACTCTCATTTATGCAATTGATTGAACAAGGAAAAGTGAGATTAACAGACAATGTAGCAAATTATATTCCTGGATTCAAAGGATATATCGATCCAGAGACTGGTAAAGAGATCGAAATCAGAGTTGTTGATCTTTTAACTCACTCGTCAGGTTTACCACCATACGCACCAGCTGATGAGCTAGTAAAGAGATATGGTTCACCAAATCCAGCAGGTCTAATGGAATATATATCAACTTGCAAACGTGATTTTAAACCTACTACAAAATTCCAATACAGTTGCTTGAACTTTATCACACTTCAAAACATTTTGCAAAATGTTACAGGAGTAACACTTGCCGAATATGCTAAGAAGAATGTTTTTGATGTTTTAGGATTAAAACACACAATGTATAATCCAACTGGAAAGACCTTAGAGATGTGCGCTCCGACAGAAAAGCAAAAAGATGGCAGTGTGCTTTGCGGGAAAGTTCATGACCCTTTAGCAAGATTGATGAATGATGGTAACTCTGGAAATGCGGGCGTCTTTTCGAATGCAGAAGATCTAGCTATTATTGCAGCGGCGTTGATGAACGGCGGTTCATATAATGGAAAGAGAATTTTAGGGAAATTAACTGTAGATACGATGACAAGAGTTCCTGAGCAGGTAAAGAGCCTTGGAAGATCGTTAGGTTGGGACAACTACTCTCCGTATGCATCAAATAATGGCAATTTGTTCCACCCAGAAAAGACTTTTGGTCACACAGGATATACAGGAACCTCATTGATTATCGACCCAACAGCAAAAATATCTGTTATTCTTTTGACAAACAGAGTACACCCAGAAGATAAGGGTAGTGTGGTAAGACTTAGGGCTTTAGTGGCAAATGCTGTTGCAGGTGCCGTAATAAAATAAGTTTTAAAATTTTAAGAGAGTAAATCAGCTATTGCAATAGCTGCAATAGATTCTAATACAACGGGGACACGAAGGGCTATGCAGCTATCGTGTCTCCCTTCTATTTTTAGATCATCAACATTACCTGTAGATAAGTTAATTGTCTTTTGAGTTAAGGAGATACTTGATGTTGGTTTGACCGCAACACGAAATACGACAGGATTTCCGTTGGTGATTCCTCCACTAATTCCTCCTGAGTTGTTCGTTGTAGTATGACCTTCACTATCAATAATTGAATCATTATGCTCCGAACCTTTCATCGAGGCTGCAGCAAATCCAGATCCGAACTCAATCCCTTTGATCGCAGGAATAGAAAAGGCAAGATGTGAGATTTTAGATTCCACACTATCGAAAAATGGATCACCAATACCAACTTTAAGCCCATTAATTCTACACTCAACAATACCGCCAAGGGAATCCCCATTTTCGACAGCCATATTAAGAATATTTTCCCATGGATTTTCCCCACCAATTGAAAGAATCTCCGATTCAACCAACACTGGCGAAATAATCTTTTTAGCAACCACTCCTGCCGCAACAAGAGATAAAGTGAGTCTTCCCGAAGTGTGTCCTCCGCCTCTTGGGTCGTTATACCCCTTAAATTTGGTTTTTACAGCAAAATCTGCATGACCTGGACGCGGAGTGTCGATAATAGATGAATAGTCTTTAGATCGGATATTATTGTTGGAAAAAAGAATAGTTAATGGAGCTCCTGTTGTATAACCATTATAAACACCACTTACAATTTGGGGGAGATCATCCTCAATACGAGGAGTTGTTCCAATTTTTCCGCTTTTACGTCTTTGCAGGTCAGCTAAAAAATCATTTTCCGACAATTCAATTCCAGCAGGTACTCCATCTATCACCACACCAATTTTGACTCCGTGAGACTCTCCGAAGATTGAAACTATAAATTTTCTTCCGATTACATTCATGACTTAATTGATAAAGAGTTTTGTAAAGTTTGGAAAAGACTTGTCTATGCAATTGATATTATCTAATCTTACAATGTGCTTCCCCGAAGACGCAGAGCCAATTAGAGCCATTGCAATTCTATGGTCGTTGTGAGCACTGCAGCTGCCGTTTTTAAGAACCGAGTGTGTAATACTCATTTCGTCTCCATGAATTTCAATTTTTGCTCCTATTTTAGTGAACTCCTCAAAAAGCGCAGCTGCTCTATCGCTCTCTTTGTTGAAAAGACGGCTAACTCCTTTGATAGTGCTAGTTCCTTTGCAGTGTAGGGCAAGTAAAACCAAGGCAGGGAAAAGGTCTGGGGAGTCTGAGGCATCGAAGACGAAAGGCTTGAGGCTTCCACTTTTTGATTTGACCTCAATCATATTTTTAAGATCGGAGTTCATTTTTTCTGAAATTTGATAGCTGCTGTCGGTATCTCCACACACTAATACATTCGACAACTCTGTCTCCTGAGTAATTCTGGCTCCAGATAATTTCAGGACTTCAAAGATTTTCTCATCAGCCTGACCTGTTTTTAGTGCTAAATTAGAGACCTTTATGCCGTCGGTGAGGGCTCCAATCACTAATGGAACCGACGCAGAGCTCCAATCTCCCTCAATTGTTATATTTTGAGGACTGATAAAAGATTGGTTAGGTGCTATAGTGTACTCTTTATAATCTCTATTTTCGAATGAAACACCAAATTTTTTGAGTGTAGTAGCGGTAATATCAATATATGGAGTACTTTTTGGATTGGAAACATGTACTTTAGAAACGCTGTTTGCAAAACTCAGTGCATATAAAAAACCAGATACTAGTTGAGATCCATACTCTCCATTAATATGGATAGTATTGTTTGTTAAATTGCCAGATATCCTTAATGGTAGCTGAGGTTTATTAGTGTTGGGTGACTCAGATTGTGTTTTAAATCCAGCTTGATTCAACGCAGAGACACATTCACTCATATCTCGAGTGAGCAGTGATCCCTCCCCGTCAATTACGATAGACTTTCCTGTTTCGTTCACTAACATTGCTGCAACAGGAATGATGATTCTACTCAAAAGTCCAGACTCTTTTGTGTTTATGATAATCTCATTGGTGGAGTTTTTAACTATCTCCTTCAATTCCAAAAAGCCAGGACTAGAGATCTCAAGATAATCCTGCTCTAATTCGCTGAAGGCAGTACTAATAGCGCCGCTATATTTTCCTGCTAACGGAGGTCTTCCGTAAAAACCTCTCTCCACTCGCTTAATCGACACTCCTAACTTACTAAAGAGATCGATTGCACCTTCGCTGTCGTTGCATGGAGTGTATCCATAGATTCTGGTCTTCCCTTTGGCAAGAGAGGCCGCAATTATTGCTCTTTGGGAGTGGCTTTTTGAAGCAGGAGCTGTAATTCTGGGAAAGATTGAGAGTTTTTTGAATTCAAAAGGATAGTTATCGGGAGAGATAAATTTTTTATACTCTTCAAGTGTAAACTGACCTGAAGCAGTAGCTTCTTGATCATTTGGTGCAACGTAAAGAAATGGAGAGCCAAGTTGAACTGCCAAAGATCTTGTGAATTTACCTCTGTCTCCCATGCAGAAAGCTAACAATGAAGTGGGATCAAACTCTCTGTAAAGAGAGATAACAGTTGAGCAGTCATCAATTTTACTTGCATAAGATGCAATTTTACACAAATCAGCACCCAATGAAACCATGTATTTAATTGTCTCACATAGCTCCTCTTTTGGAGGGGTAAATGTGTGAAAATGTTTAGATAAGATTAGCTTTATTGATGCAATTTTACATAGTTGGATGAACTCCTCTAAAAACTCTTGGGGTTCATCTATATCCATGTCTATGTATTTGTTTGTATAGGCGCCTGGGTTCTCTCTCATGCATTTGACAACAATCAAAAGTCGTCTTCGACACTCTTCGATAGATAGCTCTTCGGAACTTCTACATGTTGCAATTAATGCCCTTTTTGACGAAAAAAGTCTGCAAATCTCACAATCCTTAAGGTTTGCAAGGTCGAGCCTGATTTCTGCCAAATCACATTTTGGCAAAAGAGCTTCAATCTCCTCTATATTATTGTTTTTTATACTTAGACAAATCATAAAACATCTGAGTTAGATCTTTTGTTTCTATTTTCTGAACTACTACATTACCAATGCTTTTAGGAAGAATAAATTGGATGTGGTTGGAGCTCTTCTTTTTATCCTTCAAAATAGCATCGCTTAACTTCTCACTATCAGCTATCAAATTGGTCTCATATCCAATTTCGGTAAATTCTCTTAAGATTGTATTAGCCATTGAGATGTCTGCAATTCCTAGCATTGAAGAGAGGAATGATGCATCAATAATACCAGCGGCTACTGCTTTTCCGTGACTTACTCCCAATACCTTTTCGTAGGCATGAGCAAATGTATGGCCAAGATTTAACAAGATTCTCTCTCCCTTCTCAAAGGGATCTTTTGTCACAATTTGTGATTTATAGTCTGCGGCAAGCTTTACTAGATCATAAAATTTTGCAGAGTCGAATCGTTCTTTAATGGCAAGATCGGCACAATTTCTAAATGCAGACGGATCGCAGATAATAAAGATCTTCAACATTTCGGCTAACCCTTCCAAGAGTTCGTCCTTATTGAGTGTTTTTAAAAATTGTGGGCAAATTAGAGTGGAAATAGGTTGTCTGATTGTGCCTAATACGTTTTTGTATCCTTCGAAATTGATCCCGTTTTTTCCCCCAATAGCAGCGTCGGTTTGAGCTAGAAGAGTTGTGGGAACTAGAATACAATCGATTCCTCTCATGTAGATTGATGCACAAAAAGCAACTAAGTCTGTAGTAGTTCCGCCTCCAACACCAACAAGCAAACTAGATCTGTCTGCCCCGTTCTCTAGAAGGAAACGTGTAATTGAATCAACTCCTGAAAATGATTTCATCTTTTCAGATGCATCAATCTCCAATGTAGGGGTTTTGAAAATATC
>RRZU010954630.1_pt1 | contig 12019 bp, 18 predicted proteins | sample 2165561 | NCBI WGS metagenome assembly RRZU01 (sample SAMN10456909, study PRJNA506462) | wastewater metagenome | isolation source: wastewater sludge | place: USA: Moscow, Idaho | reverse complement strand
TGGGGAAATAGTGCGGTGTAGTTACCATCACTATTAACCAAAAATTGGGGGGTGGCAAGTTGTTTTTGTCGTTAACCCCGTTAAATCAACGAAAAAATACAAAATTGAACGTCTGGCAGAGCTAAACTTTGACAGTACGGATTATAGAGGAGGGGGTTTATTATGGAGATAGACAAAAAGGCCCTTGGCCAAAGGATTAAATCACTAAGAAAATCAAAGGGTTTAACCATGGAACAGTTTGGGAAATTATTTGACAATGCAAGTAAAGGTGTTGTGAGTAATTGGGAAAAGGGATCCAACGTCCCAAATAATGAACGGTTAAAAATGATTGCTGAATTTGGTGAAATAACAGTAGATGAATTATTATATGGATCCTTTAAAAATCGAGTTATTAAATTGATTAACGATTACATAAGCGATTATAGTCCGCACATTTCAGCCCTAGAATATGATAATAGATTAGATGCTGTTCTTAACGATGTATTGAATTATATTATTGCTAGAGATTTTTTTAAAGATTTAGAAGACGATAAACTAAAGGCTATTATTGATCGTCAAGTCACTAACGAATTCATGCGTGGCAATCACAGCAATGAAAAAGCGATTGGTTATTTCGCTGACTACATTGCTACTGAAGTTACTAAAGAGTTATATGAATACTTCTATACGACAAACAAAGAAGGAAAAACGGTAATCAGGCAAAATATGTCCCAGGCTATTCATGATTTGTTATATGAAAAACTACAATCTTTTTCTGAAGAATTAAAAGACCTGGAATACGAACTATTTGGTGATATCTAATTTAATGGCCCCCCACCGTAACCACCCGGAAAATGGCCACCTCTTTTAAAACCGCTGCCCCGTGGTAGAAAGAGGAATATCATGGCAACCATAAAAAAATACACAAAAAAAGACGGTAGCACCGCCTATATGTTTCAAGCTTATTTAGGAACGGATCCCAACACTGGCAGCCGCATCCGGGTAACTAGGCAAGGCTTCACCACGAAAAAAGAAGCATCCCTGGCAATTTCCCGGCTTAAGGTGGATGCTGATGAAGGAACCTTCATAAAGGCCAACAATGACACTTTTCAGGCCATCTATGAGTTGTGGCTTGAACAATATCGAAACACCGTAAAGGAAAGCACCTTACAGAAAACGACTGAACTTTTCAATAACCATATTCTTCCGGCTTTCGGCAATATGAAGATTGAGAAAATAACCGTTGCTTATTGCCAGAAAAAAATTAATGAGTGGTTCAAATTTCACTCGAAGTATAACGTAATGAAAAACTACACCTCTGCCGCGCTAAAGTTTGCCATCCGTATGGACCTCATCAAGAGCAATCCCATGGACAAGATTACCGTTCCCAGGAAGATGGCGAAGGTTGGCCAGGATGACGAACTGAAGTATTACAACAAGGAAGAGCTGCAACAATTCTTTTCCTGCTGCCGGGAAGATGCCGCGCGATCGAATAACCTGTTATGGATCACCCTCTTTAGGCTCCTGGCATTCTCCGGCATGCGTAAAGGGGAAGCGTTGGCCCTGACCTGGAAGGACTTAGATTTAACGAATGAGACAGTAAGCATCAACAAAACAGTTGCCAGGGGCTTAGGGAATTGCCTTCTTATTCAGTCCCCAAAGAAGGCCACCAGCAAGCGTACTATCGTTCTGGATGCAATCACCTTATCAATGCTTTCGACGTGGCGAAAACGGCAAGCAATGGACTTCCTGAAGCTGGGCTTCAACACAATGAATGAAGAGCAGCTTATCTTCCCGAATACAAAAAATGAGCTCATGATCCCGACTAAGCCGGATCAGAAACTCGATAGGATTATTAAAAAGAATGAGTTGAAAAGAATAACGATCCACGGCTTCCGGCATACGCATTGTAGCCTACTCTTCGAAGCGGGCGCATCCATCAAGGAAGTTCAGGACCGCCTCGGCCATTCTGACATTCAAACTACCATGAATATCTATACCCACGTAACCGAAAAAGCCAAAGAAAAAACGGCTGAAAAGTTCGCAAAATACGTGAATTTTTAACGATAGACGTGGGAATAGACGTGAGAACAAAAAAATAGCCCTTCAAAACATCTAATAACGTTGGTACGTCAATGTTTTGAAGGATTATATTTTTAATTTGATGGAGACGATGGGTATTAAAGCACCGTGTTTCAACGGAAGCAACCTCAATCAAATAACAAGCTTATATAATAGAAGGGAAATAATACCCTATTCAAACGGAATGATAGCACTTCAAACCATTTCGAGTGCTTTTCTGAGTGCATTTTTTAGTAGGCAGCGGTCTGATCTCCTCAGTTTTGAGGGGATCTTTTTTATTGCAAAAAAAATAGACTGATTCGCCTTGGGGGTTAAAATCAGCCGTAAAAATATTATATATCTATCTGGATGAAAACGCTACACTTTTTTTATGGCAGCCTATTTATAGCCCGACGCAAAATTGCGCTCGGCTCTTGCTGTCTATGCCTTGATAACGATTCGTTATTGAGTTCATGCCCTCGTGAAACGCTAGGCCGTTACAATGCGCCTGCTGCAAGCTGTTGCTCAATCCATCTTTGGCTTTAGCATGCTGCTGCACCGATCCCGTGCATGAGGCCCTTTTTATGGACTAACATTACACGCTATAGCAACTCAGCCGATTTTTCGGCTCAGTCTTTAGATTTCCCCATTTTTGGGGGGATCTCATTCGATCGGCTGAATTTTCAGCTTATCTTTAGATATGTCCAATTTTGGACATATCTGTATTCCCATTCTGGGAACATAGCTTTGCAATGGAAGCCGCTGCGATACCGTCGCGATTCACGACGGAACTTGTGGGAAAAATTTCCCAGGTCTCCCCAATTTTGGGGAGACCTCTCGCATCGATGGACAGAACGAATCGTTCGCACCTTCCAAACGGGCTGATTTAATGACTAGGCGAAACGCTTGATATATGTCATCGTTTCCTTAGCTATCCGAGCATTTATGTTATCCGCTTATAAAATCGCTTAGAATGCAATTATCAGCCTTTTAATGACATAACGTTTCGTTAGGTCGTGCCGCTCGCCTATATAGGCTTTAATGCTCACATTTGCAACTATTTTTCATAAACCCTTATCATTCCCTGATAGGCTTTTATACTCACATTTTCCAACATTTTCCCCAGCAATTCAAAGCGGCTGCCGTCATTTAAAATGACATCGTCTTTCCGGGGTCTGCCGTCGTGATTCGCGACACCAGGAAAAGCAAAAAAGCAACCTGTTAAGGCTGCTCTTGTTCTGATAATTCAAATTTCAATAAAATGTCATCCGTCCTCTTTTGGATGCTATCGATTTCAGCTAAATCCTGCATGCGTTCCTTTTCTTTGAGGTATTCGCCGATGTGGTATCTCGCATTTCGAAGCGTTTTTTCATCCACTTCCTCAGGGTTAAAATGATAATCTGCCAGTACATCCATTGCCTTTATTGCCGTCTTTTCCATCAGATCGAAGGAAAGCTTCATTTTTTTATATTTCGTTTCCAGGTCCATCTTCTTGTCTCCCCTCTGTTAATAGCCATTCGTTATAAGAACTATACGTGTTCTTTTCGTGTGGCTCATAGCCCTTCACAACATCCACCAATGATTGCATCAAGCTAAAGTCATGTTCTACACCTACAATCAATTTCGTTTTCGTCTTGATATGCTCCGTTTGCGCCTTGATTAACTCCCTTTGTTCTTCACGAGTGGTATTGATTCCCTCGATCTTATTCAGTTCCCTGATCGCATCAATAAGGGCCGATTTTGATACCGCAGTCAGGCCTACTTCCTTCACGTCGTTCTTAGCTTCTTCCAATAGCGCTAATAGTTCCATAGAGGCCTGTTCCCGGGTCCATAAAGCCTTTTGCTTATGCTCGTCCATCATTTCGTTATATGTTGCTATGACGTTGCTATTTCGCATTAGACGGCTTGCGGCTTCTCGAATCGTTTTATCTTTCATCCGGGTATTAGGATATGCCTGTTTATAGGCTTCACTTTGGCTCATACCACTGATTAAATTTTGTACGAACAATTCTTGTTTTGCAGTAAGCTTTTGCATTCTCTCACCTCACTTTATTAGAAAAGGGGCTCGCATTTCACGAAACCCCTGTATATCTGCTAAATTCTTGTGAACTCTGTATTACTGTACATAGCTTGTTGGCTTTCCAGTACATTCCGAACCGGATAGCCCCATGACTCAATAGTGTTTTTAATTCTTACTTGTGTTTCAAATGGCAGATAGCCCGTAACCTTGGCGGCTTCATCAACCATAAAGCGGTGAATCTCGTCATTTTCTTTTAGGGCTTCTACCTGGATCTTCACCATTTCATTCCACAAGGGGGAAAGCTTCCCGATCAATTCCCGGTGTTTTTCCGTTGCCGACTGCTGCCCATACTCCGAGAATAATCTTATAATCGTTTCTGCCTGAGTGAGCCCGGCACCATCAGCAGCCGTGAGCGCCATCTTCATTTCTTTGATTTTGTCCGTCAGGCTCTTGATCGCAACCGTCAGTTGGTCATACTCTAATTTCAGTGCAGCATTCTTTTTCACACTGGTTAGATTCAATAGGCCTTTATTTCCTAATTCATTAAGCAGCTCGACTTGTCTTGCTTCCATTTCTTCCAGATCCTGCTGCATGACACCGAATGTGTCTTTCAAATTTTTTACTTGCGCTGCCAGGCCTTTGATTTCCGGTAATGTGTTTTCTATCATGATTATTTCCCCATTTCGTCTTATTTTGTAATTACGATTTATCCCAATTCAATGATTCTATCTAATTCCCCATACCACTTCATAAACTCGGATTCATCTTCAAAGATAACGTTATTCAGGGAAAAGCCTGTTTCAGCGCCTTGATATACCTTCCTAGCAACCCCGACTAATTCCAGGAACGCGCGCGTTTTTTGGTCTCTGTCGATACTTGCGGATGAAGCATAATCCACCTTGTTCGTTTGCGCGTTGCTCTTGATCGCTTTTAGCATGGTGTAATTATTTTTGTATTTGGCTTCCAACTTCTCATAATCCTCAGGGCTTAGTTTCAGGCCGCTTGTCAGTAGTGCCATATCTTCCGTAACGTCTTTACCGCTTGGTGTAGCCCATGATTCATAAGCGGCAGCATATTCATTTATAAGCTGATCCAATTTTACGAAGTGGGCACTTTTTGCATTATTGAAAATCGCTGCATTTTCTTCTAGCTGTCTCATAGAATCCACTGCCGCAATCGTTCCGGCCGCTTGTTTTTTCACTAATTCGGCTTTCTTTTGATCGTATAAGTTCAGTGCTGCGTTTAAAGCCAGGGATGTGTCTCTTACTTTTTTAGTGTATGCGTTCATTTTTATTTCCTCTTCTCGTTTTATTTTTATGCAGTGTGTCCATATGCGACTACGTTATCGCATTTAACTCTTACCGGGTTCTGCTCTCGCCTGGTTCATAGGGAACTCCTTTCTCTTCGGTCTGTCCGCATCAATCAGCGGCTGCACTTGTTTGGCTAGTCGCATTTCTGCCGCTTTTCGCATCCGGTTATATTCCTTCACACTCATGTTCTTTTGTTCGGCAGCTTCCGCAACGGTCAATGGTCTACCATCATTTGAAAGATAGTGAAATGCCAATAATAAACGGTCTTCCTCAGATAGGTTCTTCAATCCACCGTATAGCCATTTCAGATTGCGCTTGAACCAATATCCTTCAGGATCTCGTAAAGCCTTGTACCATGTCCGCAAAATATACCGCGTTTCCCTTGTTTCGCTCATAAACGCTATACCTCCAATAGTCTCAGCATATCTTCAAAATGTGTCGTGAATTGTTCGCCAGTAGTGGGGGCTTCGCACGCTTTTTCAAGCCTAGATCCGAGGTTATCATCCACCAACTCGAAGCGATGCCGGGCAGCTTCTTCAATTTCTAGGATCTCCTCAAAACACTCACGTTCTACACGATCATTTGAACCGCCTTCCTGCCATTTGTATTTGTGAGTGAGGAAATACCTGTCCGCGCTTGAAATTTGCTTCAAATATGCCAGAAAATGCCTCTGCTTGAATTTCATCACGGCCATTCGGCTCTCGGCTTGTTCTTCGCTATCCACCAATTCGATAACTTTGCTTTCAACGGGGAAGCCTTTGGTAAATATTTTTTGTTCGTCTGAAGTGCAATAGCTGCTCATGGTCTGTTGATAGAAATCTGCCTGCATTCTCTTCAGCCGCCACTTGATTCGCGTAATGCGTTTATTCAAACTGAAATAGTAAGCTATTATATCCTCATTTATCACCCTCACACCTCGCCTTATAAGTCACACGGTATTTTTATTACAACTTTGAGCATTTACCCATTAAAGGGGCAAAAGCTTTCTAATGCCCCTTAATTTTATTATTTGAACTAATTCAGAAACCAAAGCCCGGCCGCTTATCGTCAATCTTCGAAAAATCCAAGATATTCAGGTTCATGGAGATTCTGGAAGTGATCCGCTCATCATAAGCTGCCTTCAGTTGTTCATAGCTCAGATTCGTGCTGATAATCGTGCTTCTTGTCCCTTCCCTCGCATTCAGAACCTTGAAGAGTGTTTTATAAGTGTGGTCACTTGCCTGCTTCTTGGTATCGGTCTTGCCTACATCTGTGCCTAAATCGTCCAAAACAAGCACGTCAGCCGTTTTCATCAGGTCTATGTAATAATCTGCCGTCTTTTTGTCCGTGGCCGTGTTGCTGTAGGATGCAAGGATTAGTTCCATCACGCTCGTAAAGTCAATGAATAGGCAAGTGAGCTGATTCTTGTAGGATGCCGACATTTCATTGATGTTGAATAGCATCGCATGGGCTATGTGGCTCTTTCCGGTTCCTGCTGGTCCGGTCAGAATCACATTCGATACCTTTCCGGCCGCAATATCTTTGCTGACCGCCATTGCTTTGTCTCGCGCTTCAACTTCTTGCTTTGAATGGGCATCGAATTTCTTGAACCCCTTGTCAAGAAATGACTTTCCTCCATAGATCGAATGCCGTCCAAAGAAGCGTTTTTTCTCCTTGTCTTGCCATTGGATGCTGCCCGCCGTTTCTGTTTGCTCAAAGCGTTTATTTCGTGCTTCCAAGTAACACTTGGGGCATACCACTTCATCAGTGGCCAGGATCTGGAAGAGCTCAAACTTTCCATGCCATTCGCATGTGCTGTATTCTCCGATCGGCAGCAACCCGGCTTTCTCGATCGCCAACCGTTCAAACTCTTTACGATCGGACATAATTCTATTTGTGTTTATCATCTTTGCTCACCTCTCAAAATGGGAATTCTGAAATATCAGGTACCGGGATGCTATCCAATCGTTTCCGGGATAGCTCATCAAGCATTTTTTCTTCTTCCGACTTCTCGGGAATCCACTTGACGTTTTTGCTCTGTTGATTCAAATACTGATCGAACTTGTTTCCGAATAGTGTTGACGGCTGTAAGTAGTTACTCCAATACGAATCATTGAGCCAATCGGCGCATTTGTTATCAATGACTTGCTTAAATTGCTCAAGCGTGTATTTCTCGTTCCATCTTGCCTTAATCAGGCTCTTGTGCCCTGCTGCTGTATGCCTGTATTTGCTCCCGGTCCTTTGATTCAGATAGTCGATAATCTCTTTGTAAGGAATGGGGTCGGGCTTTAGCTCGACATTATCTTTTATATTGGTTTCATGGTTAACATGGTTCTCATGGTTAACATGGTTGTTAGTGGTTAGCGCTTGGTTAGCGCTTGGTTGGTCGTTGGTTGATGCTTGGTTACTAGGTTGGTTAGTTGGTTCTCTCAAAGTCTGATAATCGTTGTAGTGGCATATGTTTATAAGCGTGTAATGCTTGGTTGATTCCTTGGTTAGAAAATTCAACTTTTCGAGTTTATTTAGTGCCGTCCTGATTCGTTGGTCTGTTACCAACGGATCATTGTTAAACCATTTTTTTATGGATGCCCTGGAAGTAATCAGTTGCCCTCTCTTGATAACAATCATCTTCTGCTGCCCATTATCAAACCATTCATTATCTTTGTGGTTAGCATGAAGAAGCAGCCTGATTGCAATGCTTTGCTGTATAACGTCCAATGAATTGAATGTCAGGCTTGTTTCAATACTCCTGTACAGTGCAATGAAACCTTGCTTTTTGTTTTCCTCTATCACCCTCTGTCTCACATCCTTTTGTATTACAAGTTCTATTTAAATTACTTCGAAAAGCGGACACAACTTGCCCATGAATTCCTGTTGCGCTTTCTCCCGATCCTCTTCACTCTTTAAACTAAGTGTCACAATTCTCGTCAGTGTCTCAGCTGCCCAGCATCTAACTTCTTCATAGTCATGCGGCTCTCTGCCGAACTCGTGTATAAATGATGCGCGATTTCTTTCTCGTGCGAATTGGTTCCACTCTTCTTTGGTCGTAATATTTAGTTTTTCCATGATATTCTTCTCCATTTCTCCTAGAAAGTCGTTACCCAATAGCGGACACCGTTAACTGTTCTGAGTGTCGCATCATACTTATTGACAGGATCGGGATCACATAAAGCGTTAGCCGCTTCAACGCATCCGCTAACCCAGGCGGTTACTTCTTCATATGAATGCGGCTCTCTTCCCATTTCGCTTATGAATGATTTTGTGTTAGTCTCTCGGGCGAATTTTGCCCATCCTTCAACGGTATTAATACTCAATTTTTCATTAGTCATCATTTTTAATTTCCCCTTATATTCGAATTTGTGTTATAATTGGGGATAAAGAAGCCTCCTAAAGCTTCAAATATCCGTTTACCCTCCATGCTTTGCCGGCGCTGAGGGTTATTTTTTTGTGCATTTTTCAACCAACTTCAATAGTGTTTTCAGGTCCTCAGCCGTTACATGCTGCGCATAACGTTCTGAAGAAAATTCTTCCAGACTTTCGCGAATCCGATCAAGTGCCGCTTTCTCTGCTGCGTTCATTGGTTCCACTCCTCTCTGATATTTTTAACTACGATCTTCAACGTTCCCCAGGTCAGCACCGATAACATAATTCCGGCCGTGAAGGCTTCCTCTAATCCGTTCATTTCATCACCTCTTTTTAAGTGGGTTCGATTCTCCTACACTCGCAACCCATTTAATCTAAATCCTTGATAAATCAGCTTTTCCCGGTCCTTCTATTGATGAAGTTTCAAACCTCACTCAGCTTTGCACTCAGAAACATAATTTTTTAGCGTGGGTACCGCTGCCTGCGATTAGTTTTGTTTTTCGTGATCCGCTAAAAATTTGCTTAAGTTTGCTTTACTGACAAACCGTTTTTGCCCGACCGTCGAAACCGCTAATCCACTTCTAATCCATGCGGCTACAGTGTTAGGGGAAACGTCGAAGTATTCTTGAATCTCCTTCACTGTTACCCAATCTTTTAGCCTGGTCTCCTGCGTTACTACTTCCTCAATAACTTCCCTTGCAGCTGCCCTGAGTAATGTTTTTAATTCCTCGTTAAATGCTTCCGGGATCGGTATTTGTAGATTCGCCATCCTATCCGCCTCCTTAAATTAGATATGCCCATCGCTTTTTGGTGGCTCATATTCAAATAACTCGCTCATCGGCAACTGTAGGTAATCGCATAGTTTTTCGATCGTTTCGAATTGAACGCCTTTGTTCTTTCGGTAATAAATTGCTGTAAGAGCCGTTCTGCTGATTCCGGTTGCTTTTGAAACGTCTGTTATCGATAGTAAACGTTCACCAAAAATTTTTGAAATGTTATTTTTTACCTTTGGCATTTTGGCACCTCTTTTCTATATTTGCATTTTAAAATACGTTTTTGACAACTATTCTTGTCTACTAAAGAATAAGTGAACGGATTAATTTTGTCAAGTAAAGTTGTCATATTTTTATTTTTTAATTGTAAATGATAGTTAGGTTTGGTAAAATTCAATTAGAAAAGGGGGCTTGTATATGATAAGAAATAGACTTTCTATTTTATTGGCAGAAAGAGGGCTTAAAATTACGAAAGTTGCAAAGGACACGGGCATTTCTAGAAACACAATTACCAGTACTGCTCAAAACGATGGGAAAATGATCCAACTAGAAACCATCAACTCATTGTGTATTTATTTAGGAATAACCCCGGGGGAGTTTTTCGAATTCTCTGAGTACAATGTTAATTTTTCATTTTTTAGCGAAGAGAAATTGAACTCTGAGTTTGATTTTGAATTAGAAGTAACCGTATATATGGATTTCAACAAAGGCACTCAGCAATACTCCCTAGAATTCATAGGGATCATTCCAGCAGTCGAACAAGATCAAGATGTTAATCACTCGTATGAGTCTTACCATCTTGATTTCAAACTTCAGAACCCTGAGGAATATAAGAGAATAAAGGATGATATTTCAGTTGGTTTTTGGACCGATATTAGCAAAGATTTTGAGGACTACATCTATGGTGAGCTGAAAGATAATCGTAAAGCTCTAATATTTCCATTTGGAATAAACATTGTGTTTGAATAATTCATAATGGCCGCCACCGTAACCATCCGGACAAGGCCACCTCTTGAAGGCCGCTGCCTGCGTTGGAAAGAGGAAAAAATCATGGCTACAACTATCAGCAAGTATAAGAAAAAAGACGGAAAAACGTACTACAGAATCAAAGCCTATCTCGGCATGAACCCTGATACAGGCAAAGAAATAAACGTCACACGGCAGGGGTTCGCATCGAAGAAAGATGCAGAACTTGCTATATCACGTTTAAAGGTGGAAGTTGAGGACCGCGGCTATAAGAAGGCCAGCTATAACACTTTCGCGGAAGTATATGAATTGTGGTTCGATACGGCCTACAAGGACACCGTAAAAGAAAGCACGTATGTTAAGACGTCGGAACTATTCAAGAATCATATACTGCCTTCTTTCGGCCATCTGAGGCTTGAAAAGATATCGGTAACCTACTGCCAGAAGAAAATTAATGAGTGGTGCGGATCGCTTTCTAAGTATCGGGTAATCAAGAACTATATTACAAAGGTCCTTGATTATGCAATCACGCTCGATCTGATCCGGGATAATCCCATGCGTAAAATTATCATGCCGCGCCGGAAAGAAACGGTTGACGAAGAAAAGCCGGAAAACTTCTATAACAAAGAAGAGTTGCAGCACTTCCTGGAATGCGTGAGAGCGGACGGCATGCAGCGATGGGTTGCCCTCTTCCGCTTGCTAGCCTTCACCGGGTTCCGCAAAGGGGAAGCCTTGGCCCTTGAATGGAAAGATATCGACTTCATGAACGGAACTGTTTCCATCAGCAAAACGCTTGCCAGGGGCGAAAATAACATGCTTATCATCCAAACCCCAAAGACAAAGAATAGCATGCGAACCATCACCGTTGATGAGGTCACGCTGTCGATCCTCAAGGAGTGGCGCAAAGAACAAGCAAAGGACTTTATCAAGCTTGGCATCAATACCATGAAGCCCACTCAGCCGGTTTTCACCACGTATAAGAATGAATATATGCAGCATGCCACCCTAACCAACCGGATAAATAGAATCATCAAGAAGCATGATTTAAAGGCTATCACGGTTCACGGCTTACGGCATACCCATTGCAGCTTATTGTTTGAAGCTGGTTTACCGATCCAGGAAGTAAAAGAACGCTTAGGCCACTCAGACATTCAAACAACCATGAATATTTATACTCACGTTACCGCAAAAGCCAAAGAAAAAAGCGCCGAAAAATTCGCCGCCTACGTTGGTTTTTAACGTGTATTTATCTATTCTGAGTGCTTTTCTGAGTGGAAAACAAAAAAAGAGCCTTGAAACATTTAGGAAATAGCGTCCTATCAACGTTTCTAAGGCTTTTTAATTAATGATATATGGAGACGATGGGGCTCGAACCCACGACCTCTTGACTGCCAGTCAAGCACTCTCCCAACTGAGCTACGCCCCCAGAATAACAGGGTATCAATCGTGTTCGGCAAAAACGCCTTATGAATGATATGATACCCTATTTTCGCTTCTATATCAAGCCTAATTTTTCAAGTGCGTAGGCAATTCCGCCCGAATTGCAATCTTTTGTGACAAATTTGGCG
>RRZU011763545.1_pt1 | contig 12021 bp, 8 predicted proteins | sample 2165561 | NCBI WGS metagenome assembly RRZU01 (sample SAMN10456909, study PRJNA506462) | wastewater metagenome | isolation source: wastewater sludge | place: USA: Moscow, Idaho | reverse complement strand
ATTTTCTGAACTGCTGTTACAAAAAGCTCTGTCAACGAAGAGGTTTTTGCTTAGCTGTTTATATCAGAAATTACGCTGATAGCTGATACCGACAACTTTAGCATAGTTATCATGGCTGCGGGCGGTATCATAAGTATCACCCATATGTCCTTTGATACTCAACCCATCGATATCGATAAAGCCCAGGGTCATCGCCAGCGTCTGTTTTTTATCGTGGTACTGGAAGCCCAGACTGTAGGTGCGGCGGGCACCGGTCGGCACGATAAAATCGGCGCCGTCAAAAGGTATTACTGATTCATCATAGGCATAACCACCCATGATGGTATATTTATCGCTCAATTTATGTTCTACACCCAAAGCATAACGCCAGCCGTTGCTCCAGTTTTTCTGACTATAACTTCCAGACTGACCTAAAAATTTATCATCAAAAGTAATATTCAAAGCATCATAGGTACTCCATTTGGTATAAGTACCGTTCAGTTCTACCCGGGTCCGATCATCGAATTTATGGTTGTAACCAATAGCCCAGCTATCCGGCAAAGTAACTTTGCCATGCGCTTTGGTAAAATGATCACTTCCTGTAATGCCGCTGCTGTAACCTCTAAAATCTGCATCCATAGTATGGGTCACTTTGCTGCGGTAAACCAGTCCGATCTCATTTTTAGAATCAAAAGCATAATTGGCAGCCGCATTCCAGCCCAGGGCCCAGCTTTCTCCTTTTGTTTGTGTAGGAATAATGCCCAACGCGTTTTTTTGCAGTTCCAGACCCACATAATTGACTTCCGCCCCCACGGCCGCACTCCACTTGTTATCAAACTTGCGGGCATAGGTCGGCGTCAGGCTGGCGCCGTTCAAGCGAGAGAAAAAGGCATTAGATGCAACTTTAGAATCCCGTTCAAATTCTGAGATCATGCCGAAACGGCTGAACAACCCTACACCAATCCAGTCTTTGTCGTTGAGCTGTTTGACATAGTAATTGCCGGGAGCCCAACCGGCATGTACGACGTTTTTACCTTCGTCAATAGACTTTCCTGTAGCGTCATAAGCCGTATATTTGCCATGCGGGCTGATATAAACCGCACTCTGTTTAAAAGCTTCGCCCCGCACTTTGGTGATCGACGCCGGATTGTAGGCAATATTGGCGGCGTCATTCTCAGCAAACATTCGCGCTCCGCCCATAGCCACACCTTCAGCTGACCACTCGTTGATCGCAAAGCCTTCGGCCCCAGCATCGACAGCCGGCACAGACAAAACACAGGCCAACCCTATTATCGTAAAATGTTTCTTTAAAAACAAAACAGACACCTCACAATTAACAAAATTTTCCAATATTAATAACAATATTTTAACAGCTTTTGCTTTTTATTGTGGAGAAAGTTTTAATCCAACAATTAAATTATTTTTTATAATATATTTAGCTTGCATTTTTCAACCTTTTACGTCATAATATTAGTTGAAAGTTCAACTAATATGGTGGTGAATATTATGACAAAACTGCATAATGACCTGCTGCGTGATATCGGCACGCTGGCGCGCACGATCCACTATCTTCACGATCTGCATTTTAAGGAACTGGCGCTGCAGCGGGGACAGTTTATTTTTCTGACCCGGATCTGCGAAAATACGGGTATCAATCAAAACGATTTATCGCTCTTATTAAAAGTCGATAAATCTACGACTGCCAAAGCTGTCCAAAAATTGACCGCTGCCGGTTATATAAACAGGCAGCGCAGCAGCGAAGACCAGCGGCACTGGCAGCTTTTCCCAACAGAAAAAGCTCTCCTGCTCTACGATCAAATCATCACTGAAGAAAACACCAGCCTGCAGTTGTGTCTGCAAAATTTTACAGCGTCAGAACGCAAAGAACTGAACAGGCTGTTCAAAAAAATGTGTGCCAATCTGGAAACACACTGGCAAAAAACAAAGGGTCAAAAACAAAGAATCGAGGTGCAATGATGCTGCGTTTGGCAACTATGCAGGATTTAACACGGATCATGGCTATCGTGCAGGCTACGGTCATGGAAATGCACGCTTACGGCAACTACCAGTGGGACGAGGTTTATCCAACTGAACAGGATTTTGCCTCAGACATCACCCAAGGCGATCTTTTTGTATCAGAAGCTGAAGGACAGATCTGCGGCCTGATCTGCATCAATCAGACCGAACCAGCTGTTTATGCTGATGCCGGCTGGACTTTGGCGGAAAAAGCCCTGGTCCTGCATCGCATGGCAGTTGACCCGGCCCTGCGCGGCCGCGGTACCGGCTCTGAATTGCTGCAGCAGGCTGAAACGCTCGCTCTCAGTCTGGGACTGCGTTATTTAAAAACAGATACCTACGCCCTGAACGAAAAAGCTCAGCAGCTGTTTCTAAAGCACGGCTATCATTTCTGCGGTAAAATCCAGTTCCGTAAAATGGAGCACCAGTTTTACTGTTATGAAAAAGTACTGTAAAATAAAAACACACCCTTTAAAAAGGGTGTGTTTTTACTTATAAAGCAGGGTCGTCCACGCCGTTGGCCTTAAAGGCATTGGCCCTGTCGATGCAGGTGCCGCATTCGCCGCACGGCCTGTCGCCGCCTTCATAGCACGACCAGGTATATTGATAAGGAGCACCCAAATTCAGTCCCAGCTCCACTATCTGCGCTTTATTTTTATTCAGCAGCGGTGCTTCCAGATGACACAATTTACCGCTGCCTTCATAAATGGCAGTATCCATAGCCGCATAAAACTCCGGCGTACAATCCGGATAAGCCCGTCCAGCCGCATCGTCAGCATGAGCGCCATAACAGATCGCATCAGCTCCCAATGAAATGGCAATAGCGGCAGCAGCGCTGATCAAAAGGCCATTGCGAAACGGTACATAAGTCGCTACCGTACCTTCGCCATGCTCAGCCAGCTGCTGCGCGTAGCTTTTATGTTCGATGGCTTCACTGCTGGCAGCCAGCAGTGAGCAATTACTATAGGACATGATGCCGGCAATATCCTGCTCCAGTAAACATACACCATAATAAGCCGCAACCTTACGGGCTGCTGCCATTTCCCTGCTGTGCTTCTGCCCGTAAAAAACACACAGCGCCGTGACATTTTCCGCACCGCAGACCTGCACAGCCTGCGCCAGACAGGTGGTGCTGTCAATACCGCCGCTTAATAACACTACTTTTTTCATACTGCAACCTCCGTCACAGATCGCGCCTGATGATGGCAGGCGGTAATTCTTCCCAGGGCTTGTATTGAATCGTGCTGCAAAATACATAAGCCTTATAACGGCCGGCAGCTGTTTCAGCCGCTGCCGCTTTGGCCAGATCACGCTCACCGGCTTCACTGACCGGATAATACCTGAAAGCCTCCGCAAACAGCTGTGCCGCTTTTTCGTCATCACCATTATTATGTTCATGCTCAGCTAAAAATTTATAGGCAAAATAACGGTAAGGATTGATACCGTCGTTTTCAGCTTCCAGCTCCAGCATCTTTTCCGCTTCCTGTACAGCCTGCTCTTCTTTGCCTACCTCACGCAGAATCGCCAGCCGGCGATAAAACATATCGCCGCGGGAAGCACTGCGGAAGGGATGTTTATAGGCCCGGCTCAATGCATAGGCCTGATCCAGATAATTCAAAGCAGCATCCTCATTACGGGCCAACTTCCAAACGATTTCAGCTATATCCCGCAGGCACAGCACTTTATGTTCAGCTTCGCTGAGGCCCATTTCCGGTGCATCCTCCATATCAGGCTCCACATCAAGTATCGTTGCCAGGACATGCATCGCGGCTTCTACCTCATCCATCCAATATAAAGCGCGCCCCACCGTCGAGCGGCAGCGCCAGTCGTTATAGTTGCTGATCATACCGCGGGGGACCGGATATTCACCGCCGGCCACATGGTTCACACACGCCTGCCATTCCTGTTCGTTCATAGTCAAGTCACACTCCTTACTGATTCTTATATTATTATTGTAGCATATTGCCGCCGCAGCGGCCTAAATAAAAATAACGCCCTCCTGCTTTTACAGCCTTTGCAAATAAAAAAGCGGCTGCCCGGCCGAAGCCAAAAGCAGCCATAAATAAGGGAAAGCGTTTTTAAAGCAGACTCACTTTTCGTTGCGCACATAACGGCGCGGCATCCGCGGACTGACGCTGCAGACCAGCTCGTAGCAGATAGTACCTGCCCACTGCGCAACCAGTTCCATCGGCAAATCTTTGCCGCCGAAAACGGTGACTTCGTCGCCCACTTTGACCGGAGGCAGGTCGGTAACATCAAGCATCACCTGATCCATACACACGCGGCCCACGATAGGAGCCCTGCCGCCGCCAACCAGCATATAGCCCACGTTGGAAAGACGTCTGTTGACGCCGTCGGCATAACCGACCGGCACCGTGGCAATAACACTGGGACGGCTCAATGTATAAGTACGCCCATAACCGATAGTCGCACCGGCAGGCAGGCTTTTGACAAAGCTTACCGTCGATTTGACCGTCATGACAGGCTCAAAATCTTTATAACAATCGCTCATATGCGCAGGATGCAAACCATACAAAGTAATACCCTGACGCACCATATCCATCTGATATTCACGCAGTTCTGTCAAAGCGGCACTGTTGGCGATATGTGCCAGCGGTACCCTGATACCCTTCTCCCTGATCAGCTTCAGCGCTTCCTGGAAGCGTTCAAACTGATGCGCGGCATAGGCTTTGTCATCAGCATCTGCCGTTGCAAAATGCGAGAACACTCCTTCGATCTCAATGCCAGGCAGCGCCGCGGCCTTAGCCGCAAATTCACCCGCATCGCGAACATGTACGCCGATCCGATGCATACCGGTATCAATAGCGATATGGATCCTGGCTTTTTTATTCAATTTAACAGCCGCTTCGTTAAGGGCATATAAACGTTCTTCGTCAAAAACGGCGTGACTGATATCAAACTGCACTACAACATTGGCAGCTCCCGGCTGCAGCGAACCCAGCACTAAAATAGGCAGCCTGATACCTGCTTCACGCAGCTCAAGACCTTCCTGCAGCAGCGCTACGGCCAGAAAATCAGCGCCGTTCTTTTCGGCTTCGCGGGCTACCGCTACCGCGCCATGTCCGTAAGCATCAGCCTTGACAACGGCACACAGCTTAGTATGGGGATCAAGATTGCTTTTGGCGATCTGCACATTATGCGCCACGGCATCAAGATTGATCTCGGCCCACGCGCCCCGGTCGATATGATACATAAAACTAAACCCACCTTCACAAAAAAACGCAGGACACGTACGTCTGCGTGCGCCTGCGGCTGATACAAAATCCAATGACCTTATGGTCAAATTATATGCTTTTTAAAATGATTTGTCAATAATCTGCAAGGCTTCGACGCCGCAGGCGTCTGCCATTCCACCGCTTATTTGGAGGCAGTTTCCTGATCCTGTCCGTGACAGCTGGGTCCGCAGCCATTACAGCCGCTGCAGCCGGCACAACCGCCGGAAGATGTTTTTTTGAAGACGCTGCGCAGTGCCAAAATTGCCAGAGCCACTAAAATACCGCCAATAATATAATCAGCCATTTTTACACCTGCTTTCGTTCACGCTGCGCCATTACGGCTTCTGCCGCAGACGCTTTATTGCACCATAAATTTAAATTTGCTCAGGTTAGCTTTCGCTAACCACATTGTACTACGTTCCTGCTTTTTTGGCAAGCACTTAAAATATTTTTTACAGATAAGACAAATATTTTGAAACCAAAAAATTTAAAATATTTTACAGGAAAATCAAGCTGCAGCCACTTAAGCTTCTACTTTCCAGCGATCGAAAAAGCTCAGCCTGCTTTCATACAAATGTACAAACCGCCCTACTAAAACTGCGGCCACTACTGTACCGGCTCCAACTCCTTGTAATGTACCGAATTCCACCCAGGAAATAATAATCGCTAAAGTGACCAGCGATATATCGAAACAATTTTTGATCAGGCTGAACTTTTTTTGAGTAACAAACGCCAGTACACTGACCACACCTTCGCCCGCAACTAAAAAGATTTTAGCGCGCACCTCCAGAAAAACACCCAAAGCCAAGACAACAATACTTAAAAGGCAAGCAAGCCATTGTTCCAGCGCACTGCCCGGTATAAACCAGTCCAACAGACCCATCGAAAAATCAATGCTGCAGCCAAAAGCCAGCGTCGTCAGCAGCTGGCCCACCAGCTCCCTTACATAAAGCGCCCTCAGAATGAGCGGCTGCGCCAGGATCATAACAATGTTCATCATGATCGTAATATCACCCAAACTAAAGGGTAAAAACATACTCATAACCCACGGTACACTGGAAATAGGCGATGTACCCAAGTCAGCCTTACAGGACAGAGCGATACCAAAAGTCATTAAAAATATCCCCACGGCAAACATCGCCAGCCGCGGCTTAAAATGCTGATTATGGACTGATCCCAATTTACTTTTCCTTCTTTCAAAACATAACAGGCAAGCTCCAAATAAAAAAACGGTTCTCAGCATGCAAGAAACCGTACGTTCAAGCCATTGGATTGTATCTTTATTTTACCATAAATCATGCGAATATAAAATATGACCCGGCATCTACAAATAAACGTCCGCAGCAAAAGCAGAAAGCCTGCCGATAAAAGGCAGGCTTTCCACACAGGGACACAAAAGGGTGAACAAGAAAAAGAGATTTTGAAAAAGTTGTTTTTTAGAAGCTGTAAGTTACATTGAGCATAAATTTACTGTTTTGAGCATGACTGCCTTTCTGGCAGGCATAGCCTAAGCCATAAGTCCAATCACCTTTTTCAGCCTCCAGGCCCAGTTTGCCGACAAAGAAACCGCTGTCCATGATATCATAGCCAAGTCTGTCGGTCGCATTTACACCCGGAACGGTAATATCCATCGCAGTATTTTTATCACCTAAAGTCCAAACATAAGCGATATCGGCTGTCGGACGCACCTTCCAGCCGCCGGCAGTAACGCTTTCATGGCTGATGCTGATGCCTACCGGCAACAACCACAAATCAGCTTTATCGGTACTGTAATGAGCGGCCGTCTTCCCGTCGATACTGCCGTTATAGCTGTCTGTATCAATATTCATATAACGCAGGCCCGCATACGGTACATAGCTCGTTCCATGTCCATTGCTGATAACTTTTTCACCTTTGATGCCCATACTGATGACCTGCGTGTCAGGTTCGGCCTTGATTACGCCTTTGACGTCACTGCTGGTTTTACTGTAACCGACATCGAAAATCAGATTGGTATCGCCGTTTTGGATACCGCCATAGTAGCTGAGGCCCCAGAAGTCAAATTCATTTTTAGAGGCGCTGCCGGTGCTGTCACCGCTGCCGTAGCTGAAAGCTATGCCGCTGCTGTATTTGCCACGGTCTGCAAAGTCGCCGCCGACAACGATGCCGTTGTATTGTCCGTCATAGCTGACGCCGCCCATGTTATCGACTTTATCCTTGTTGTGGATATATTGTGCCCAGATACTGCCGTTGTCAGCAGTATCAACAGCAGCTTTGCCGAAGCCGCCGCTCTGTTCTGCAGCCGCCTTGGCTAAGGACAGATGTTCCTGCACCGCCGTCCCCAGATCCAGGGCTGCTAAAGCACCCGTGCGGGTAGCGCCGCTGTTTTCCGCTCCCTGGGCGAAGGAGTTGACTGCAGCGATAAAACCCTCTTTATCAAGCTTATTGTCATTAGCCAAATCAGTTAGATATTTGATCCCGGCATATTCTGTCCTGCTTTGATCCATAGCCTGCAAAATGTTCGGCAATGCGATGCCATCATATTTCTTTTGGACGTCCGTCTGTCTGACAGTTACTGTAAAATCACCGTCAGCAGTATTTTTCTCGATTTTCTCGATTTCAGAAAGCTTATTTACACTGACATCAACAGCTGCAGCATCTGCTGACCAGGACCAGCCATCAATCGTAGTATTGGCAAAACCTTTGGCGATCGTATAAGTTCCGGCATTAGTACTGGTCAGGTACAGCTTGGCTCCCTGATTGACTGTAAGCGTGGAACCTGATCCACCTGTCAACGCTGCAGTTCCACTTGTTCCTATACCAGAACCGTTAACGATCAGCAGCGAGCCGTCGGCAAAACTTGCTTTATTAGCTTCCGCTGATGCGGCGGTCTTAGTGCCGTCAAGCAATATGCCGCCCTGAACTTGCAGTTTCTGGGCCTGGTCAATGTATAACGCCGCACTCACACCAGTTTTCCCCCAGGTCAATTCAGATTCTGCAAAAGCCTGCTCGGCTTTACCTGTATCGTCCGTTCCCAGGCTCAAAACCGAATTGCGCCCTACTGTCATCAATCCATTGACATTATTATTTGTAAAAGCTAATGCCGCCTTAGAAGCATTCCCAATCGTATCATTACCCTGCCATACAGGGTCTAAAACTATAGCCGCGCCGTTGAGATCAGCATTACCGGCAACTAAACTGCCCGCGCTGTTACCAGTACCGACACTAATTATTGCATTGCTGTCATTTACCGTAAGATTCCCTGCTTTAGCCGTACCTGTAACTTCTATCGTTCCTGTACTAACAGTCATACTCTGGGCTTCTAAAGCGCCTGTACCGCTTAGCTTAACCGTACTTCCTGATGAGCCAACAGTCAAACTATCGGTTTTGAGTGCAGCACCTTCGTTTACACTGATCGTGCCTTTATCAGCACTGATTTCATTAACCTTAAAAGTTCCGGCATCGACATTTACTTTACTGTCATCATTGGCAATGGCAACTGCCGCATTAAGATTGCCGCCGCTGGCCGTTCCCGCGACTCCAAGATTTAAAGTACCTGCATTAGTGCCGTCGCCAACTGCAACGGCAACATTAGTTTTCGCCGTACCACCAGATGTTTTTACCAAGGCATCATTTTCGCTGCCGCTGCCAACCAAAGTCAATTCTTTACCATCACCTACAGTTACTTTGCTTGCATCTGCAGCTGAACCGCCAAGAGCCAAATCTTTGACGCCCAGATTTTCAAGACCGCTACTGCCGATTGTTACATCATTAGTATCTACTTTACCTGTCACACCTGCATGTACCGCACCGGTATCAGCCAAATCACTGGCACTTGCTTCTGTTTGAATTTTTCCGTCAGTAGTGACTAAAGTCCCGGTAACAACTAGTCCCATTGTGCCGCTATCAGCGTTATTGAGTGCCGCTTTAGCTGTCTTTAACCAAGCCAAATTATATTTCTCATCGCTCAGGATCAGTTTACCACTTTCAAATTTAACGGCATTATTCACTACAGACAATACATCACCACTATCAATAGCAGTACCTGCCGCTGTTAAGCCACTGGTAAAAATGTCTTTGGATGCCGCTTTTAAGGAGCCACCATTCACCACAAAAGAATTACTGGCTAAATTTTGATTATTTAGCGTACCGAAATCCATCGTACCACCATTCAATTTGACGCTACCATTACTGCCAGTCCCTTGGGTAACGAAGCTGTTGATGTTGATATTATTATAAACAGCGTCACTAGCGCCACTCAGATTAACAGTGCCACCGTCAACCGCTTTGACTATACCGTTAATTGTATTAGTTTTACCAGCAATATTAATCACACCATCATTTTTAGCAACAATGTCCCCCGTCAAGTGAACGGTTTTACCGGTACTGCCAACGGTGATTTGTCCATCAGCTTCGGCATTCAGTGCGTAAGAAGCAGTTTTACCAGCAGCAACGATAGTCGTATCACCTAATAACTCTACAACAGAAGTAGCTGAAGCCGCATTTACTGCATACGCAGTGCCTAACCCTTCCTGTATAGTAATGTTAGTAACAGTACCTGTACCTACTGTAATATACCCACCATCCGGATCTATACCATAGGCTTCCTCAGTCGTATGATCTCCAGGCGATATATCTTCAACATTATCAGCAATATTCATTTTTATATTAAGGGTTGCAGAATTGATAAGAGCCTTAACATCTTTATCAAGAATGATGCCATAAGTTCCGGTAGAATAACTTGTACCATCATTATCCACACCAGCTCCCGACAAAGTAATATTAAAATCCTTTACTTTATCAGTAACTACTGTCTCTGCCCCGCTGCTCCCCGACTGAATACCCACTACATTAGTCTGAGCAGACTTATTACCAGGAACTATTGTGCCAACAATATCAACATTACCGCTATTATTAAAAGTAATATTACCCTGATTATCAACAGCAGTTACGCCGAAAGGACTTTTAGCACTAATAAGCACATTGCCAGTATTATTAAAAGTAATCTCCGAACCAGCTTTAGCCGTTACCGTTTGAGATGTATAGTGATCCTGATAGTTTTTAATCGCGACATTTTGCCCATTGAAAACAGCTGATCCTCCTACAGTACCATTAAGCAATAACCCAAATCCCCATTTTGAAGAACCGCCTACACCAGTAACATCTATTACAGTTTCTTTAGCGTTGAATTCTACTTTACCACCACTGGTAACCCAAACACCACGTGGATCATTTTCAGACTGTGAATTGATAATTATTTCCGTTTTATCACCATCGAATACTGCCGAACCGTTATTGGCAACATAAACGGCCGTACGGTCGTCAAGAGTAGGCGCAGAATACTTTATACTAATATTGTTGCCATTATATATACCGCCGTCAACTTTTAAAGCACCAATCTGATCAGCATTTTTGACAATTATCTGCCCGCCATTTTCAGCAACGACATTACCAGTAAGGCTGACTTTCGCCATACCCCTGTCATTGATTTTCACCAAAGCGTTAGAACCAGCATAGATAGCATTTTGGACCCCTGTAATATTAATTTCTTTGCCTGCATCAACGCTGACAAAAGCATCGCCTTTATCTCTGCCATTAGCAGCATAAATTCCATTTTTTCCAGCTTTAATATTAACTACATCGTCAGCGTTGAGAATAATGCTTGTTTTTCCTGTTTGAAAATCGTTAGACAGTAATCCTGTAGATTTTTCAGAAATCACATAAATATTTTTCCCCTGCAAATCCACTGTCACTTTGTTATCAGTAACATTACTATCCATATTAGCAGCACCTACTGCCGTAGAAGATGTCGACTGCAATGTTATATCACCAGAAGATTTAATTTTGACATCACTGGGATAATCTCCACTACAATTACTTAACTGTGCCCAAATAGCATTTTCATCTTTTGACTTTATTGAAACTGCATCAGCATCAATATAAATAAGTCCTCCTTGAGCATGTAAACCAATACTTTTTTCTGTTGTAATATTAAAAAGCCCCACTTTATCAAATATAATGGCACCATTAATATTACTATGAAGTAAACTGTCATTTATTACATTGCCTGTAATATCAACTTTTTTCACATTTGAAATCAATACCTTGGCATTGCTACTACTTTGTGCAGCGACAGCAAATTGAAGTCCTTCGCCATTTATAGTTAAATTTTCCATGTCTGTACCAATAATACTCAGCCCGGCATTATCAGCATTTAACATAACATTGCTTATAATATTATGCCCGTTCATCTTTATCGACGTTGGTATTTCACCAATAACATTATAAACAGTATCACTAGTCAGCTTTACAGTATTCTCAGCCAATACGTCCCCCCCAGATATACAAACGGACATTGTACCTGCCATAAGCAATGAAAGCATTACTTTTCTGCTTAAAGCTTTTTCCCTTGCACCATTCCTCAACATGAACCCGCACCTTCCTCTTTCTTTAGTCTCTCCCTGAAATCTGTCTGACAAATAAAAAATACCCGACCGTATAACGGGCAGGCATCAAAATTGTCCAAGTCGAGAATATCTCTGCTTGTGAGCAACTGGCTGTCATTTCGTTATACGAAGTAGACCCTATAGCTTTGCGTCACTGCCTTTCGACAGTTTTGCCATTTTATATTATTTGATATTCTTTTACTTATTAAAAGAATATCATACTTTCTATATATCTACAAGCATATTTATTTGTATTTTTAAATATTTTTCTGGCAAATATAAATAAATCAGAACGACAAAAAAGCTCCGTCAAAAAGACGGAGCTTTTGTTTATTGTTTTATTACAGCAGGCAGTTGCTTTCAAT
>RRZU010548018.1_pt1 | contig 12021 bp, 7 predicted proteins | sample 2165561 | NCBI WGS metagenome assembly RRZU01 (sample SAMN10456909, study PRJNA506462) | wastewater metagenome | isolation source: wastewater sludge | place: USA: Moscow, Idaho | reverse complement strand
TCCGCGAGCACGTCGGTGACGGGCCGGCTGATCCGCTACGCCGGATCGTGAAGCAACGCTCCTCGATCGCGAAACGCCGCTCGGCGATCTTCCACCGCTTGGATGCCCAACTCGAGTTGTTGGGCCCCGCCTGGTACGACGTCCTCGGCACCGACTACGGCAAGGCCGCCCTGCAGTTCCTGGCCCACTACGCCGACCGAACGCCGTCATCCGCCTGGGCAGGACGAAACGGGGGTGGCGACCCACGTTCGCCAACCCCAGTCCTTGTTCGTTTACGTGGCAGTCACCAGACGTTGTACGTCACGGACCAGCACCCAGACCTGACCAAGCCCGAGCGACTCTTCGTCGTGCAGCTGCTGAACCAGCGACTTGAAGCCGCCAAGCCGTTCGGAGTGGGCTGCCGACCAGTTCCCGACCTGGGCGTCGACGTGCCCGCCCTCTGCCTGCAGGACTTGAGCGGTCAGCGCACCGGTCAGTCGGTAGAGGTCCTGACGTAGCGACGACTTGGCGGCCGAATCCCAGCGTCCGTCACGAGGTGCCTCGGCCAACAGCGCCTGGACCTCCTCTAGGTGCAACTCCTCAGCAAGCCGGAAGTACATCTCGGCGACCTGCTCGGCGGCGAGTTCCTCGCCGCGCGCCAGGTCGACGATCCCGATCGTGTCGGTGCTGTAGAGCAGTCCGGCTGCCCGTCGGGCGAGCTCGCGAGGAACTCCGTCGGTGACCAGTGCGTCAGCTCTTGCTGCGTACCGCGACAGTCCCTCCGGGGCGAGCACTCGATCGAGCGCGCCCAGGACGTCCTCCACCGGCTCGACGTACCTGGTGATCTCGGTCTGGACGTCGGCCAGCGGTTGCACCCGGCCGAGCAGGTTCCGCACTCCGCGATCGGTCAGGCGACGGAAGGACAGGTACAGGTCGGACTGCACGCCGGTCTTCACGGTGCCATCCAACGCCTCAACCTCGGCCAGGTAGGAACGCATCCCGAGCAGCTCGCTCCACACGGTAAAGGCACGCACAATGTCCACGGTTGCAGCCCCGGTCTCCTCCATCGCCCGGTTGACGAACGTGATGCCGCCGCGGTTGACGACCCGGTTGGCCAGCTGCGTGGCGATGATCTGCCGGCGCAGCGGATGACGCTTGATCGCGTCCGCCATGCTCGCCAAGGCGGCCGGGAAGTAGTCGACCAACACACCCTCGAACCAGGGGTCGTCCGGCAGTTCGCTGGCAAGGATGTCCTCGGTCAGGGCAATCTTGGCGTAGGCGACCAGCACCGCGAACTCGGGTGAGGTCAGACCACGTCCGTCCCGTTCCCGGCGACGCAGACCCTCAGCATCGGGCAGTCCCTCCAGTTCCCGATCGAGGCAACCGCGTGCCTCCAGCGCCTGCATCAGGCGTTCCTGGGAAGGAAGCATCGCCTCGCTGAGGTAGCGGGCATTACCCAACAGCACGTTCTGCTCGTAGTTGATGCGCAACACCCGATCGGCGACCTCGTCGGTCATCGAGCGCAACAGTTCGTTGCGCTGCTGCATCGTCATCTCGCCGCGCTCGACCACCTGGTTGAGCAGGATCTTTATGTTCACCTCGTAGTCGGACGACGCCACCCCACCTGAGTTGTCGATCGCGTCAGTGTTGATCCGGACGCCGTGTTGGGCGACCTCAATGCGGCCGAGCTGGCTGAGGCCGAGGTTGCCACCCTCGCCCACCACGGTGCACCGTAGCTGCGCGCCGTCAACACGCACGGCGTCGTTGGCCGGGTCGCCAACCTCGCCATTCGACTCGCTGGACGCCTTCACGTAAGTCCCGATGCCGCCGTTCCACAACAGGTCGACGGGCGCCTGCAGGATCGCCCGGATGAGCTCGGTCGGGCTGACGGCCTCGGCTTCGCCGAGGGCTGGCAGCAACTCGCGCATCTGCGGTGAAACCTGGATCGACTTGGCTGACCGGGGGAAGACGCCGCCGCCGGCGCTGACCAGCTCGCTCGAGTAGTCCACCCAGGACGAGGTCGGCAACCCGAACAGCCGTTCGCGCTCGAGGTAGGCGGTCTCCGGGTCTGGGTTCGGGTCGATGAAGACGTGCCGATGGTCGAAGGCAGCCACCAGCTTGATCACCCGGCTGCACAGCATGCCGTTGCCGAAGACGTCGCCGCTCATGTCACCAATACCGACAGCAGTTATCTCGTCGCGTCCCGGATCGATATCGATCTCGCTGAAGTGCCTGATCACCGAGCGCCAAGCGCCGCGGGCGGTGATGCCCATCTGTTGGTGGTCATAGCCGGTCGACCCGCCGGACGCGAACGCGTCGTCCAGCCAGAAGCCACGTTCGTGTGCGATCCGGTTCGCCACGTCGGAGAACGCGGCTGTCCCCTTGTCCGCGGCAACCACCAGGTAGGTGTCGTCCTCGTCGTACCGCACCACCCGATCCGGGTGCACGACCTGGTGGCCGACCAGGTTGTCGGTCACGTCGAGCATCGCCGCGACGAACTCCTGATAGGCCCGGCGTCCTGCCGCCGCCCAGCCGGCACGATCCACCTGCGGGTCGGGCAGCTGCTTGGGGAAGAAGCAGCCCTTGGCCCCGGTCGGCACGATCACAGCGTTCTTCACGATCTGCGCCTTGACCAGGCCCAGCACCTCCGTGCGGAAGTCCTCCCTCCGGTTCGACCAACGAAGGCCACCGCGGGCGATCTTGCCGAACCGCAGGTGGACACCCTCGACGCTGGGTCCATAGGCCCAGATCTAGAACTCCGGACGCGGAACCGGCAGGTGCGCGACCTCGCGCGGGTCGAGCTTGTATGCGATCACCGCCGGGGGCTCGGTGCCACGGCCCTGCTGGTAGAAGCTGGTCCGCAGACCGGCCTCGATCACGTCCAGAAAGCAACGGATGATCCGGTCGTGGTCAAGACTCGGGACGTCTGCCAACCCGGCCATTACCGCTGCGGTTGCCTTTGCCGCCGACGTCAAACGCGTCTCGTCGGGCAGCCCCGGCACGAACCGCGCCTCGAAGAGTTCGACCAGGTTGGCCGCGATGGCAGGCTGCTGGACGAGCGCCGACTGGATGTGTTGCCGCGAGTACGGCGTGGTCTGTTTCAGGTAGGCGGCGACCATCCGAAGGATCACGACTTGCGGCCAGGTCAGCCCCGCCGCGCCGATGAGTTCGTTGAAGCCGTCGGCTTCGCAGCGGCCTTCCCAGATGGCGATGAATGCGGGGAGCACCCCGGACGGCTCGCCCGGCTCGCCCCAGAACCCGGCGTCCTGCGCCGAGAGGCCGAAGTCGAGCAGATATCGGACGAGGTCGTTCGACGGTGCGACACGATGCACGCGCTCGTCCACCACCTTCACCCCGAAGTCGAGCAGGATCGGCAACACTTCGGTTAGCCCGATCGGCCGGTCGGTGTAGAGCCGCAACCGCCGGTCGGACGCCGCGGCGCCCTGCTCCTGGTAGAGGTGTGCCTCCACCTTGCCCGGGGAAAGGTGCTCGAGTTGACGGATGTCGGCAGCCGCCAGCCTCGGCGTGTGGGATGCCCGATAGGCCTCGTCCAGACCGGTACCCCAGCGTTCGATCAGCTGGGCGGCGTCCTGCTCACCGAATTCGGCAACCATCGCTTCCGACCAGTCCTCGTCCCAGCTACGGGCCGCCGTCCGCAGCCAGCTCTCCAGGTCGTCGAGGTCGACTGCGGGCAGCCGCTGCCCCGATGCAGCGCGGACGACGAACTGGGCGATCGCCAGGGGTGTTTCGCCCAGCCGGACGGTATGGTCGACCTCGACGTCCCCGTAGGCTGCAACGAGGATGGTTTCGATCCGCTGCCGAAGCTGCGAGTCGTAGCGGTCCCGGGGCACGTAGACGACGTGCGATATCGACCGTCCGGACGTGTCCGGACGCCCGAACAGCAGCAGCTGCCCGTGTTGTAGCGATGCGACCACCGTCGTCGCCACCCGGGTCAAGAACTCGGCGTCGGCCTGTAGGAGTTCGTCTCGCGGATAGGTGGCCAGCACGCTGAGCAGGTCCTTGGCCGCATGGCTGTCGGGCGCGTAACCGCTGCGCTGCTGGATATCTGCGACCTTGTCGGTGAGGAACGGGATCGACTCGATGGACGCGTTGTAGGCCTTCGATGTGTAGAGACCCACGATGCGGTGGTTCACGACGGTATCCGACTCGTCGTCGCGGGCGCTGACCGTGATCTCGTCGAGCGGTGCGTCGCGATGGACGGTGGATCGATGGCTTGACTTCGACAGAATCAGCAGCCGCTCATCTGGCGCCATGTCGAACCGGGCCCGTGCCCGTGGAGTTGCCAGCAAACCCAGACCATTGCGCGGGCCAGCGACCACCTCGGAGTTCGACCCGCCCGAGTCGGGGCGGTAACCCAGGAACAGGAAGTTGTCCTGCGTCAGCCACTCCAGCAATTCTCGGGCGTGACGCTTCTCATCAGCCGAGCCGGCGACGTCGGCCGCCTCGATCTCCTCGGCAAGCTCGAGCACGCGCTGCACCATGGCTGGGCCGTCGTTGACAGCGGCGGCCACGTCAGACAACACCGACTCCAGGCGAGCGCTGATCTGACCGAGCACCGCCGAGCCGGCCGCGGGCGGCAATTCGACATGCACCCACGATTCCGCGATCAGGCCGTCCGACAGCGCCAGCAATTCGCCATCTTGATTCCTGGCCACGTCGAGCTGCGGGTGGGCAAGCAGCCGGATCGTCCGCCCCTGTCGATCGAGCTCGGCAATGATCGAGTCGACGATGTACGGGGAGTCGTCGACGACCACCTGCACGATGGTTGACCCGGTCCCCCAGCCATGGCTGCTCACTTCGGGCTTGAACGCCCGGACCAGGATGTCGCCGGGGCGCCGTCGTCCGGCGAGTTCGAGGTGGCTGGTGATGATACCCAAGAGGTCTTCGGGGTGCCGCTGCAGCAATTCCGGGGTCAGGACGTGCCGGTAGTAGTGTTCGGCGAACCGCGCATCAACGCGCGGGTCGAGGTCAGACCTGTTGACCAGATCCGCCAGCAGGACGCGGCGCCGATCTTCGATGGTCGTGGTCACTTGAGTTGCTCCTTGTCTGGTGCTTGTCGCCGGGGCGTGGCTGGAATTGGGTGCAGGGCCGGATTCAGGCGCGCGCCATCGGCCCGCATGGCCGAAATGCTCGAGATGCGCGCTGGTGATGGGAGTGGAGACGGGCAGCTGCGGGGTGTCCGGCTGCCCGTCCGGGGTGCTACTTCACGGCAGCTTCGGACTTGCGAATCTCTTCCCAATAGGTGGCGTTCTTGATGCCCAGGGCAACCGGGTCGAAGACGGGATCAAGTCCTGCGTTGCGCTGGCGGCGGTAGTCCTGAATTACCTTGCGTACCACCGGGGTGAGGATGACCAGACCGATCATGTTCACCCAGGTCATCAGGCCCACACCGATGTCGCCGATCGCCCAGACCAAGGTGGATTCCGCCACGCCACCGTAGAGGCTCATGACCGCGATAGTTCCGACCACGACCCACCTCAGGAACTTCTTCTCACCGAACAGCCGGTGCGCGTTGATCTCGCCGGCGAAGACGTAGTAGAGCAGCGTGGTGAAGGCAAAGAAGAAGACGATGATCGCCACGAACGAACTGCCGAAGCCGGGCACCAGCGAATCAACCGCGGCTTGTGGGTACGCCGCCCCGGGCTGCACACCCGGCAAGTACTCGACGACGGTCTGGCCATCGGCGCCGATCACGTTGTAGGAGTTGGTCACCAGGATCATGAAGGCCGTGGTGGAGCACAGGATCCAGGTGTCGATGAACACGCCGAGCGACTGGATCAGGCCCTGCTTGGCCGGGTGCGAGGTGTTCGCGGCGGCGGCTGCGTGGGCAGCGGTGCCCTGACCGGCCTCATTGGAATAGACACCACGCTTGACGCCCCACGAGATCGCGGCGCCGATCATGCCGCCGAAGACCGCGTCCTGACCGAACGCCGACGAGAACATCAAGCCGAACATGTGCGGGATCTCCCCGATGTTGGCGATCAGCAACACCAGGGCGGCCAGCACGTAGGCGCCAGCCATGAAGGGCACGGCGGCCTGGGAGAAGTTGGCGAAACGACGGACGCCGCCGGCCGAGATGAGGATCATCAGTGCGACCACGACCACGGCGACCACCCACAAGGGAATGTTCCAGGCGTGGAAGGCGGTCTGGGTGATGGCGTTGACCTGGATGCCCGGGACGAAGACGGTGTAGGCGAGGAAGATGCACACCGCGTAGATCAGGCCCAGGAATTCCTTGCCGGTGCCCTTCGAAAGGTAGAAGCCGGGACCGCCGCGGAACTCATTGCCCTTGCGCTCCTTATAGACCTGGGCCAGGGCACCCTCCGCGAAAGCGGTCGCCATGCCCAAGGCGGCGGCGATCCACATCCAGACGACCGCGCCCGGGCCGCCCATAGCGATGGCGGTTGCGACGCCGGCGATGTTGCCGGTGCCCAGCCGGGCTGACAGCGAGATGAGCAACGCCTGCAGCGGCTTGATGCCGGTACCGGTGTCTGTGGTGGCGGACTCGCGCAGTTCGCGAACCATGGCACCGAAGTTGCGGACCTGGAGTCCGCCGAATGCGATCGTGAAGAAGGCCCCGACCGCGACGATGCCGTAGATGAACCATTGGTTCCAAATCACGCCGTTGATGGCGTCAACGATTTCTTGCATTGTTGGTTTTCCTGTTCAGATGGTCGAGATGAAACGGGCGATTCGGTCGAAGCCGAGTTGGATGGTGTCGACGCTGGTGGCGAACGACAGGCGAACGTGGCCCGCGCCCAGTTCGCCGAAGGCAGTCCCCGGCACCAGGCAGACACGCTCCTGATCGAGGAGTCGGTGGGCGAAGTCCTCGGCAGCCAACCCGGTGCCGCGGATGTCGATAAAGGCGTAGAACGCGCCCTCAGGCTTGGCCAGGTGTAATCCTTCAGTGGCGTCCACCGCTGCCACCACCGCGTCCCGGCGCTCCTGGAAGGTGGACGTCAGCTGGCTGGTGAACTCTGCCCCGTCGCGCAGCGCGGCAACTCCGGCGAGCTGGACGAACGGAGCAACACAAGAGGTGAGTCCTTCTTTCAGGGGCCCCATCTTGGCGACCAGCTCTGGGTCGGCGATCAGCCACCCACAGCGCCAGCCGGTCATCGCGAACGACTTGGAGAACGAGTTCACCACGATGTGGCGCATCCGAGGCTCATCAAGTTGGCCGACAGAGGTATGCACGTTGCCCTCGAAGACAATGTCCTCATAGACCTCGTCGGAGATGATCACCACACCCCGTTCGTTGGCACCCTGGACGATCTTGCGCAATTCGTCGGAATCGATCATCCGGCCCAACGGGTTGGACGGGCTGTTCAGGATGATAGCCCCGGTATTCTCGGTGATTCGGTCCAACACGTCGACGGCCTGTAGCTTGAAGCCGGCTTCCGCCCTGATCGGCAACGGCACGACGTTGGCGCCGACGAAGCGGATCTGGCCGAGGTAGTTGGGGTAACCGGGTTCGGGAACCAGGACGTCCTGCCCCGGGTTGACGACCGACTCGATCGCGAGCAACAGCGCCTCCATCCCCCCAACGGCAACCGCCACGTTCTCGGCCTCGACCGGTCGGTTCCAGCGAGCCGAGTAGCGCTCGGCGATCGCTTCTCGCAGCACCGGCATGCCAAGGTTCGAGACGTAGCGGGTCTGGTTGTCGTCCAGCGCCTGCTTGGCGGCCTGCTTGATGAAGTCCGGGGTGTCGAAATCGGGTTCACCAAAAGTGAACGCGACCACGTTGTCGTAGCGCTGGGCGCGCTCGAACATCTTCCTGATACCGGAAGCCGGAAAGCCCCGGACGAGCGCAGACATTGTCATGGTCTGGGTCATCGCACTCTTCCTCGAGTCGTAAGTGGGTTTTGTCGGTCCCGGATGTTGTCCATCGACCTGCGAGAAGGATCCTTCGGTCAAATTCAAACGTCAAGCTTCCCTTTGATCGGCCTAACGTTTGCAACAGAGATGTGCTAACTTCTGCTCAACCGAAAGGTCCAGTGTGAGGAAACGATGACTTCTCCAGAACGCGACGAACCCACCAACAAGGCCGTGGCCCCGCTGGGCGGCACGGCCTCTGCGGTCGAACCGATCCCCGATCGGGTCCCGACCGACTCGGTCGACCTGCAGTTGCTCCGGTTGCTCGCCCAGGACTCCCGGACATCGCAACGAGCCCTGGCCCGCATGGTCGGCATGTCGGCGCCCGCGGTTGGTGGGCGCATGGCCAGGCTGGAACGGCTGGGCGTCATCCAGCGCTACTCGATCTCGGTGGACTGGGCGCGACTCGGCTACGCCATGGAAGTGTTCCTGAACATCCTCGCGGTCAGCGGCGCCAACATCGGCGAACTGATCACCGAACTCAAGAGCCTTCCCGAGGTCGAGTTCGTCAACAGCGTGTCGGGGGCGTTCGACCTGCAAGCCCGGGTGCGGGTGCGAGATCACCAGCACCTGACCAGGCTGCTGATCAACCGCATCTGGCAAATCCCGACCATCCAGCGCACCGAAACCCAACTGAGTTTCGCCACCGTCTCGCAGCGCGACTTCACGCAGAACTTGCTCGGCTACATCCGTGATCACAACGAGAGGAGCAGCAAGCAGACCGCCGAACGCCGCGCAACCCAACAGCCACACTGACCCTCCCCCGCACACCAGTGGCGAGTCCCGGACTAGCTCGACCCAGATCCCGGGCGGCTGTCTGACTAGCCGCTGCGCCGGTTGTCTGCGCTACCACTTCGACCGTGTCGACCTAGACGCCGTCCAGGTCGCAGACCGGGACGACGCCACGAGGTCGCGGACTTCCTAGGTCACCAGGGCGGCAAGACAGTGCTGGCCTGGAACCCGGCGCTCAGCTGGGTTCGCCGGGCTGGAATCACTGGAGGTTGGGGACTTGTAGGCATCTGTAGCTCCACGGCGCGTCAGCGCATGATGGGCAGGCGTGCGTAGGCGCGACGCAGGTTCTCGGCGTCCCAGGGGGGCCGCGAAGTTCTCCCCGACCACCCCGACACCGGCCCGCAGCAGGATCCCGGCATGGACGATGCCGACCGCCTCGTCGAGTTGACCGGTTTCGCCGCGCGCCTCACTGCGGCGGTGGGAGCGGCCGAACTCGGGGCCGCCACCCGCTTCCCGGACGACGCGGGCTTCACCATCCGCTTCCAAGCCGACGAGCTGTGGGTGGCGGGACGCCGTCTGGTCTCGCCGACGCCAGCGGTGGTTGTTGACCTGGCCACCCCCTTGGATGCCGCCGTAGTCTGCCGGGCCGTGGGGCTCCAACGGCCAGTAGGGGTCAGCGGCGACGTCCACCAGCATCGCTGGGAGGTGCTCGTCGCCGGCGCGCCGGTGCCCGACCCCCATGCCCACCGGATCCTCGTCGAGCCCTTGCGGCTGGGTCACTGGGCGCTGCGGCCGCTGCTGGCGGGCCGCCCGGCGGGAGCGCTCCCGCAGCGAGTGGCGGGAGCCTCCCCCGCCTATGACGTGGTCGCAGGGTCCGGGTCGGTGGTACGGCTGCAAGTCGCCCGCCGCGAGGTTTGGGCCGACATCTTGCCTGCCGGCCACCCGCACGCCAGCGTGCTGTTGGCCGGGATGGCGAGGGCCGCACCTTCGTGGCGGCTGGGTTGGGACGTCTCACCGGAGGACCCTGTCGTGGTCGTGTACGACGACAGCGAGCCTGCGGCCGGGGCTGTCCTGCGCCTGGGCGAGATCGCCGTCGCCTCCCGATTGTGTGCCGCGCCCGTCTCTGGTGAGGGGGACGCCGGGTCATCTCTTCTCGACGTCTTGGAGGCGTTGGCCCTCGAACACGCTGCGGCCTGCTGCGCCTGGACAGCAGCGCGTTCCTCGCCAGCGCCCGCGTGCCTTGGTCACGCCACGGCTACCGCGTCGGACCGGACTACGCGGGTGACACGGACGAGCCGGTCTGGGCCGAACGAGACCTGCGGCAGGCCTGGTCGCCAAGCCTGCCGAGAGAAGTCCGACTGTCATCCGATCCCCCACCGAGGGCAGCCACCACGGCTCCCGCCGACGGAGCGGTGCCAACTTCTCAGCAGGCCAGCGCCAACGGCTCTGCCTGGCGCGAGGGCTACTCAAGAACCCGAAGATCCTGATCCTCGATGACGCGACCAGAGCGGTGGATACGGCCACTGAGGCACTCACGCGACGTCCACCAGCATCGCCGGGAGGTGCTCGTCGGGGGTGCGGCGCTCGGTGGCTGGAGACTCACGCAATGAGAGGTTGCAGGGCTTGGGCCACCTTGTCGCGCACCAACGGGGTCATCTTGTTGGCCTTGCCCTGGGACTTGATCGCGCCGTACTGCGCAGTCGGGTCGACCTTCCCGGAGGCCAGCGCCCCGGCCAACAACCGCACGTACCCCTGTTCCAGCGGAGCCGCGCTGAGTCGGATCGTGTCCTCCTTCGGGTGGGCGATCACGCAGAAAGCGCTGCTCAACGGGAAGATCATGTACTCGCCCACCATGAGGGGGTTCGTCTTGCCTCTGAAGTAGAGTCCCCACTCGTCTCGCCAGCCCTGCCTGAGTGCTGCCTCGAACTCGTCCATGGTCAACGACTTGGTCAACTGGATGTTTTCATAGCCGAGCATGATCACCCCTTTGTGATAACGGCCCTGACAGGGCCCGCCCGGTATCAGTTTATCTGTCGCCAGGCTTGGCCGGGGCGCGACCGGACGTGGGCGGTGAACTCGCGCGCGGGGCCAGGGGAAGTGGTCATCAGCGAGGTCGCACGCGCACCCACCGCCATACGCAGCATGCCCGGTGGCCCAGGATGACGCACCCATGCCCGAGCTCCCGGAGACTCCTGCGTCCGCAATCGTGGTCGTCCTGTGTGCTCCGATCGTGGGCCAGCGCGCGGTGTGCCTCCGAGATGGACTTGTTGGTCGCACCCTTGGTGTCTCGCACTGGCTGCGAACAGCTGGACCAAATCGCTCACGTTGCAGGACCCGCTGAAAGAAGAGCCCCATGGACAAGGATCATCGCCCACCAAGCAACGACCGGGATCACACCACCCAGCTCGAAACCCGACGATTCGAATCGCTGCCCATCGAACCGGGCTCCCTGGTCTTCCACGTCAGCCCTGATCTGGTCGTGTTGAGCAAGCCGACCTCCACCGACGACGGCACCAAGCGTGCCACCGTCACCGTCTGCAAGTGCACGGCCACGAGATACGACTGCAGGACGGACGAGGACGGCAACACGATCTGCAAGGAGGTATGCACCGCCTGGGATTGCACGACGGTGCCTGAGATGCAGTAGGCGGGCGTGGCCCGATCGCGGTTCGCGCCAGGCATTGGTCATCGGTCGACCGGCCAGGACCATTCCCACTGGCCCGGTGTGTGAGCTGGCCACGAGTGCGACCTCGGTGTAGGTGGTCCAACGACGAGCCGGGATGGCCGCCACGATCGATGCGACCGCCTCACTCAGGGCCGAGGTCGTGTCGTCTCGATCTGTCACGGTCTCATCAGGCCCAGGCCGAAGCTCGATGATCCTGTCGGCCAACTCCGCCGTCCGGGCCTGGTTCGGCATTCTCCGCCCGGGCTTGCCCATACGCCACACGAGGTGCCAATCAAGAAGCCGCCGAACTGATGTCTTGTGATCCCTGCTTCGAAGGGAAATCCAACCGGAAGGCGAAGCGACTGCGCTCGAAGCTGAAGGCCGCCTTCGACGACTGGGCGCGCAGACAGTCCGACGACCCCGGCCGACCCAAGGCGAACGAGGTCATCCCCTTCATCCGGCCGCGGTGTTCCTGCACCACCCCAACCTGGTCTGCGAACTCCCCGAGGTCGCTCGCCGCGACCTGTATTGCCTGCCCGAGGCCACCTCGTCTGGTCTGGCTCCGATCACCGACATCCTCAACCGTGTCCCCCCCACCCGGCACCAAGATCCACGAGAACGCCATCGCCAGCGTCATCAAGCTCATCGGCCTGCGCGCCCATCAGCGAGAGATCGGCGCCTACCTCCTGGACCAGCAACCACTGGAGGACGGGCCTGGCTGGCAGGACTGGCTCGCCACCCACAAACACCTC